>Ga0316192_10003945_pt1 | contig 10791 bp, 12 predicted proteins | sample MerIslwburrow_MG_FD_204931 | JGI IMG/M metagenome (GOLD analysis project Ga0316192, IMG submission 204931) | Coastal sediment microbial communities from Maine, United States - Merrow Island worm burrow | ecosystem: Environmental > Aquatic > Marine > Coastal > Sediment | place: USA: Maine...
AGGGCGATGAGCGGCGAATAAAGCTACGATTTCAGTCACTTGGAGCCGCGGAGTGTGATTCCTGCATGCGGAATCACACTCGGTGGTTTCAGTATTAAAGTAATGCTTTATAAAAGCAGCATAAAGCTATGAAAAATAACAACAAATTGGTGGAGGCGGCGACAATCACATTGCCTTATAAATCAACGGCTTAAAATGCGAAATGCCGATTATGCCCCCACAGATACCCCCAAATCGATTCGGTTGATTAACTGCCTGAAATCAAACCGATTTTATCGTTCCTCCGGTGCTCGCCACGCGTCAAATCGCTCCAGCGCATCGGTGCTGCCGACCAGGCCGCGCGCCTTTCGAAGCCGTTCTATTGTGCGCTCCCGTTGGTCGTCAGGTAAATCCTGCGCTCGGCGTTCTGCATCGGCGAAGAAACCCTCGAGTCGCTTCGTCGCAGCCCAGGCATCTCCCTTGAACGTCTCTATGACGGTGAGGGCGGCCGCGACAGTCCCGCTAAAAATCCGAGTACATTTTTCGTCAGCACCGCATGCAGCGATTCTTGACACAACTACCTGCACAGAATGAATCTTTTCCTCGTCAAAAAATTCCCGATAGGGCGGGCCGATTGAATCACGCAATTTCAGAGAGTTGCGAGCTGTGTGGAAATGGTTGTCTGCCGTGATCGAACTGTCGGGTTTCACCGCGGAAGAAGTTCTCATCGGAACCCGTAACGCGACGTGGAAAAGACCGGTATCAACACCAAACCGGTCATTGCCCAGCAACGCTACCGGGGTGTCAGATTGCTTCACATCCAGTGCTGGCTGGCTGGGTGGCCGGACGGCACACTCCTGCCACCCCGGCAACCTCCGGCTAAGGACCGGTTTGTAACAGGAACGGACTGTTGTGACGGCAATTCCCGCCGCTGCAAACGGCGATGAATAGAGGTTGATGGCCTACCGTCATTGCTCAGCCAAAGCTGCCGGTGGGGATTCGATCCGGCAGCGACTGCAATGGGTGGGTAACCGGTCATAGACTGGGAAATCTGGCTGGGCGGCAGCTTTCTGATTTCCTGATCGACCGGACACGACACCAAGCCGACCTTGGGCGGTGACCGGCGTAGGGGTGCTATCGATACACTGCTGCCGGTGGGGTCTCCCCGGGCGAACGGTAGGTCTGCAAACAGAAACAGTCATTTCCCGGCTGGGCAATCCCATTGTCAGGATGCTTGATACTGCCGGGTCGGTTACTAAGGGGTCAGGATTTAAGGCTACTCATTGAAAACGGCATCTTCGTCTTGGTAGGTACTACAGGGCATTTCATGTCGACTTATTTACTGACTTCTGAGTAAATGGCGATCCCGGCCAAAAGCCGTCCCATCTTCGATCCGAAGTTCCGTCTGGTAAGTTGTTTGTAACAAAAAACCCCAGCTTAATGGCTGGGGCTTTTTGACGATGCGATGGGGCGTCCCCATAAAAAGCTCGCGCTATGGTGCAGAATTCAGGGCGACGCGTAAGCGTAGCCCTGTTCCTGAAGTTCCATGATCCGGCCCACCCCGGCGGGGACGATCTCCACGCCCTCGGTCAGCTGGGGGCGCTTGCCACTTTTGCGTTCGATTTTGTCCATCGTATTAGCGCAGGCACTGAAGCGGACGTCCTGCATGGCCATGCTTTTCACCCTCGCGGCCTCGGCGCTTTCAGGCGTGAGGACTCCTAGGCCACGGCCAAATGCCACGACCTCGACCTTGATGTTGTCCATGCCGTATAGCTTCTGCAGGTTTGACGCCATGTTGAGCGCGATCTTGTGTTCGGCCGGGTCGGGACCGCTGACTTGAATAACGATCTTATGCGCCGGCCCATCCTGCGCCTGGACTACCGCAGTAGTGGCTAGCATGGCGAGAATGAGTAGGGTGGTAATGCGGATTGTATCGAAGACGGTTTTCACAATATTTGCGCTCCTTCAGTTTGGGTATTTCACTCGGCAGTTTTTCGCCTGCAATCGGCTCAATCAAACATAACTATTCGCTCGGATTAGGGCAAAGGCTTGACCTTCAGCTCATCGGCAGTTGCATTTCCGAAACCATACTTCGCATAGATTTCTTGGGCGCGATCAGTGCCGAGATAAGCGAGATAAGCATCGGCGTTGCCCTGGTTTCTCCCCGTCTTCAGTTTTCCAATCGCGTAGCCAACCTTGGACTCCTTGTTGAGCGGTGCGGGAATGCCAACACCGTCGACCTTTCGGTCTGTCGCCTTCGCATGTACGACCTCGGTAGTCCATACGATGCCGACATCTGCTTCGCCTTTTTCAATACGGTCTGGCGTTTCTCGATGATGGCGCGAAGTAAACCAGGTCTTTTCGGGTACGGCCCAGCAACTCTTGCACTCCTTTCCTCCTGTTACTTTTTCATATAACCCGGCGTCTTTGAGCATTTCCGAACCATAGAACTTGAAGATACCCTCAGTGAGTGGGTTAGGGTGTGATTGAACGAGATCATCTCTGCCCAGATCCTCGACGCCTTTTATTTCTTTCGGGTTGCCCTCGGCCACCATGAGTTCGAGCTTGTTATGCGTGTAGATCATATGATCATCCATCAATCCCGTCCCGTTCAGTTTTTTCAGGTGATTGATGTTCACGCTGGCAAAGATGTCAGGATTCATTGCGATCTTCTGACCGCCGATTTCACCTTGCTTCAAGATTTGGCCTTTGAAGATCTGGCCGGGCGGTATAGTCTCGCAAAACACAGTTTTGATTTCCGGGTGCTTGGACTGAAAATCGTGAATAAGCTCTTCCATAACCATGAACTGGTTACCGGCCAGGTACATCACCAAGTCTGCCGTATAAGAGTCACCGATCTTTCCGTACTCGATTTTGCCGTCGGCGTAGAACGTTCTATGGTCATGACCGCCTCCAACATCGGTAGCGGCTTGCGCGCCTAACGGTGCTGCCACCATCAATGCCACCAATGTACTCTTAAATACCTTCCACATGATGTCTCTCTCCATTGAGATCTGTTTTCAAATGCGACGCTCAAACCAAAAAAACGACTCATGAGTCGAAATCGCTCCCACTAGTTTGACGTCCTGTATTTTTCCCGGTGTGCGGGTTGAATGTGTGGTCGCCGGTATCGATGATTTATTTCTTGTACGACCGAAAGCTGGGTAAATCAGCAAAGGCCATAAAAGCTGGTTAAATCAGCAGAGGCCATAGTGGAGTCACATAGTCTTTTTATGTTCGTGGGCCGCAGAAATTCAGGACGCCCCAGTCAAACTCTTTGGCATGGTCATCGCGGGATCTTGGGTATCGATATGCAAGTCTCCGTCCAAACACCGCATGTGCTGGAGAAAATCTTCGTAATACAACACAATCTGTCCGCTAGCTTTTCGCTCAACCAGTAGTGATTGACCCTCAATTTGAGCGGTTTCCTCGAGATATGAAACTAACGTATTTAGGCTATCTGTGCAGGTGACTCTCTCATTGGAGGCCGCTTGTTCCGCAGAGGTAGTCGCCAATGTTGCCCCCGATGCAAAGCAAAGAACGCATCCAGCGATAATGCGCCCGACACCTTTACTCACAAAAAAGCCACTCTCGAATAGGGCGAGGACAGGATTGCCCCGGTGACAGCGAAAGAAATCCATCTTCAGATCCCCTGATTCCTTGGGTGCAGAGAGACAAGTTTAGTGCATGCTGTCACTGGAGCGACGTTCTTTTACTTATAAGCCCCGTCCAATGATCGGCCATAAGGTCAGCTTGGGGGTCGTCTTCTACTGTAACCCGTGATTTCTGTATAAAGGATTCCGACACTCCGGTATCGGTTCCGGGGAATGTCTGTTCATTTTTCTGCCGCTCGCGGTTATCTTCGCGTGAACCGATTGGACACCGGCCCGACTCGACTCTCGAATGTCTCTCCTTGTGCGCATGAAGCTGCCGGTCGGCAGACACCCAGCGACCGGCAGGTCATGGCTGGGAGCCGCGGTTCCCGGTTTTCCCCGAAAGCCGCCGGTGGATAGATGGAGGTTCGGCGAAGGTCAGCTATGCGGGACCTATCCCCAAAGGCAGCCCCCAGCCATGAACGGCCGGTCGCCGAGCACCCAGCGACCGGCAGCTACATGCGCATTGCGGACCTAAGCCCAGCAGGGGAGATTGTGTGAGTCCGCCCCCAAGCGACCGTCCAAGCTTCGGATTGATCCGGCGGCAAACGACACTGAACTGCCGGTCAAGCAGTCCGAGGTTCATCGGCTGGTTTCAGAGTGAAGCGGTCGCACAGGACGCCTGGCCACTGGCAACAGGTCGGCCGAAGCGGTCGTCCAGGATCCGGCCCGGCTATGACCGCAATGGGCTGGTCACCGGTCATAGATTGGGAAATCTGGCTGAGCGGCAGCTTTGTGATTTCCTGACCGGCAGCAACCGACACACTGCAGCCGGTGGCACCGCATCTCGCGAGCGACAGGTCATCGGCTGGGACCGGACCTTCCCTGCCAGACTCGCTACGAGTGGAACCGGCCAAAACCGGACCTTCTCAGACTGGGCGACTGAACCATCGTAAGGGTGTTCACGCCTGGGTCGGCCTACTGGTGCTTTTACCCTGAAGCGGACTTTCTTACTATTGGCCTTGAAGTCGTGACTGCTACCTTTGCGGCCATTCCAGAAACTAAAAGCCCCACCGAAGTGAGGCTTCCATAGATATGAAGATTGAATCAGGCTTACAGCTGGTTACCGTCAACGATATTAGATAATTTTACATATTCTTTATCTTTCCACTTTCCTGATGTACCTGTCCCTTTATATGTACCATCGCCCATATCTTTCATTTTATTACAATAATCTCTATTAAATGTATGGCACAACTCGCCCTCATCACTCATACTTATAATTTTTCGTTCACGAGTCTTTCCAGCCTTTTTGCCTGTCAGAAAATGAATCGTATTGGTTTTACACTCCGAGTCGATATGTATTTTGAAGGTCGCGCCAGAAATTAAGTTTTCACCATCAAAAGTTTTTCCGCAAAACGTAGCTTGACGCTGTTCTTTATTCATAAATTCTTCAGCATAAGATATAGGAGATGCCACAATAAGTGCTATTGCCGTATTCATTAATATCTTTCTCATAGTTATCACTCCTTGGAAGCCGGTGTCGGTGCCAGCAGTCTCTCTTTCTGCCAATCGTCACCCGCTGCCGTTGCTTAACCCGTGCTGCTTAATGCTGTAGCAAAGACGACGGTCAAAAATCGGTCACATTTCTTGATTCCTATTGCGAGTTCTCCCGAGTTTGCTTGATGATCGGAGTTCGGCCGTCGCCGGATCTCGGTGATTTCTTCACGGCTGCCGAATGCTTGGAGCAGAGTTTTGACCGCTCCGGAGTTGTTGTCTCGACGGAAGAACGAAGAAAAAACGATGGAAATGCGACGATATTTTATGATTTTTAAATCAATAACTTACGACTCCGTCGTCGTGTCACGAACAAGAGCGAAATCTCTTGTGAAGGCTGGCAAGAATGGATGACTCGGTGTTTTTCGTCGGCGGATGGGAGGTCAACCCGCAGGCCGGGATCATTACCGACGGCCCAAAAACCGCCCGCCTGGAACCGAGGGCGATGGAGGTCCTGGTCTATCTGGCATCCAAGCCAGATACGGTTGTGTCCCGAGAGGAGCTAGAACGAGAGGTCTGGCGCGGGGCGCTGGTCGGGTATGACGCTGTCACGAGCACCGTCATCAAATTGCGGAAGGCGCTTGGTGACAGCGCCCGGCAGCCGGAGTTCATCGCGACCGTACCCAAGCGCGGATACCGCTTGATCGCCGAGGTGCGGACAAGAACCGCGGATGAGTCAACCAGTCCTGCCGCGAGCGCCGACAATAGCCCGGCGAAACGCCTGCAAGCTCGGATTTGGCCGAGAACGCTCGGCATCGCAGCGGCACTGATAACGATATTCCTAGCCTACTGGCTATATCCGCCGGCAGACGAAACCACCGAAGAAACCGCCAGCGAGGGGGCTATCCCATCGATCATCGTGCTTCCGTTCGAGAATCTCGGAGAAGCTGGCGACAGCGGTGCGTTCGCAGACGGTATCACAGAAGACATCATTACTGACCTGTCAGGACTTGGCGGCTTGCGGGTGATCGCAAGTAACACAGCGTTCACGTTTAAGGGCAAATCAGTTGCCGCGGAGACGTTGGGCAATGAGCTTGGTATCGACTATGTGCTCGATGGCAGTATCCGTCGCATTGGCGACCAAGTCCGCGTAAACGCGCAGCTAGTAGATGCAGAGACGGGTTTTCAACGCTGGGCCGAACGCTACGACCGCGAGCTGTCGGAGGTCTTCGCCGTCCAAGACGATGTCACAGAGAACATCGTCAAGGCACTGGCCTTAAAACTATCTATCCGAGAGGTTGAAAGGCTGACGCACCGCACAACCAATATTCTCGAAGCATACGACCACTTTCAGGAAGGCCAACGGCTCGCAAAGATCAGTACCCGTGAGACGAATCTACAGGCACAGTCTGCCTACCGGCAGGCGATTGAGGCCGATCCGAATTACGGCCGCGCCTATGGTGCGTTGGCTTACGTGATGGCTTACAACTACCGAAGGGGTTGGAGTGACGCGCCTCTGCAGACGTTAGACCGGGCCCTGGAACTCGCGAAGCAGGCGGTCGCTTTGGATGACACTATTCCCCAAACAAGCTGGTCCTTGGGGTATGTGCATTTGATGCGGAAGGAGTATGAGAAGGCTGAATCGGCGGTCAAGGCTTCTGTAGCAGTCGCACCGAACTATGCCGACGGCTACGGACTGTTGGCGTTGATCAGCAATGCACTTGGCGAATCAGAGGCTGCGATTGCCCACGTCGAACGAGGGATTGAGCTGAATCCCTACTTCACCTGGGACTATCCCTACAACCTTGGCCGAGCTTATTACACCTTGGGCAGGACCGAAGAGGCCATCGTCAATTTGGAAGAGGCTCGCGCCCGCAACGAAAACGTTGTGCCGATCCGGTTGCACTTGGCTGCGAGCTACGTTCAAGCCGGTAGGCTTGACGATGCCGAGTGGGAAGTAGAAGAAATCCTGGCGCTCAGTCCCACCGACACGCTCACGCTTCTACGCAATACGCTGCCCGTCAAAGACTCATCGTTGCTTGAACGCATCCTTGCCGATCTTCGCGAGGCGGGATTGCCAGACTAGAAGACCTCGCTATCCGAGACATACGCGGCAGCTTCGTGTTGGCTGCTATTGTGTATGTTGGGTGACTCTGACGCCCTCCATTTAGCGGTTGCTTAAGGGCAAGGGCGGCTGTGGGTCGGGGACGGCCGCACGCAGCCCGCCTCCTGTGCAGCATCCTGACACCATCTATCAGCAAATGCTTAAGGACCGGTCAGTGTCGTTTGCCGCCCAAATTACCTTTGCTATTGTTGGGCGCTCACGAGGGCAGTGCCAATAACGCCAATGGCTACCATCAAGACAATCCAGGTGGCAAAGCCCCATCCGGCCCAAACGCAAACGGGCGTTTCAGCACAGCACACGAAATCAATGGGACAAGCCGCCAAATCGAATTTCGGTAATTCCATTTCGAGCCTCCTTGCAGCTGATTCATCAGTGACCGTGAGTTCAACTGTTCTGCGGTGGCTATTCCGAAGTCTTCAAGCCTCTAGGCAGAAGTTCACTTCTGACGTTTGGGTGGCAGAACATATCGGCATGCCGCAGCAAGATTCGTTCCTGCCCAAGGAAACAATTGCTTACCTTCATTGCTGCTCGTGAGTGTAAAAAATCTTGACGTTTTCACGGGCCGGGGAAGGTCTCAATTGTGTCGTTTGCAGACCGCCGCACCGCAACAAAAAGAAAACCGCCTCGATGGGCGGATTCTTTGTCTCTTCCCGGCCCAGCTTGTGTGAAAACTCAAAAACGGCCGCCTGAGTTCGATTGTGAGTTCGAAGGACTTCCGGGTAAGGCTGGCAGCCTACTGATGCGTCTTCTGCTGGCACAGGGGCCACCAGTCATTTCACAAGCCATGTTTTGGGCAAGATCTTTGCCATTGGAAGCTTGAAGAGTTTTCACACGGCCTCGGCCACAAGCAGCCATTCGCCACCTTCGCGTTTCGCCTAGAATGTGGCTAAGACAGAGAGAGTATCGAGGGATGTGTGAAACGCATTGTCAAATCCAGCTCTGACGGACTGACTATCGAAGTCTCAGAGATTTCGGGGCAACAGGGGCAACTGCTCGCAGAGTTCCAAGCGTGTCAAGAAGGTCGCTGCTCTTGTCCAACGAAAGAATATGAAAAACTCGACTCGCTGGACATCGAGTCGGCAAGCGGAAAAGTTCGTCTGAACCTTAAGGCGAAATCAGGGCAGGTACTCGATGGTAGCGAAATTCAGAAGTGCCTGGACCATACCGAAAAGAAACTCGATCCAAGCAGCTGATGCTTCAATGGCTCAATCCGGCCACAACCGGGCGTTAAAGGTTGCATCGGTGAGCTATCTTAAAAATGCGGTGAGCCGACATTGGATTTGTGCGCTGCAATAGGCGGTTACCGACCCCGAAGAGACATTCGCCTTTTCAGGCAGCTGCTTCTGCACCCTAGAATTGCGGACTTCCGATCTCGCATGGACCGTGCCTGAGCGGGGGCTTGGTGGGTATGGGAAAATTGGCCGGCGGACCCCTATGATCTACACTTGTGAATCATCTGTCGTTGGGAAAAGAAACGCCGTAACGATGCCCCAGGCTATCAGCAAGACCCTCGCCCATGCCCTACTCTTGACGCTCCTGGCTGCATATTCTGCCATCGGCCAACGTGCTGACGCGGCGGAAAAAAAAGTCGTACTTCAGATCAATGACAATGGGCCAGAGCGGGAGGCCGCGGCACTCAATATCGCCCAAGCGTTAGTCAATCGGTACGGAGAAGATCTTGTGCTGGAGGTCGTTGCCTTCGGTCCGGGTCTGAACTTCCTGGCTGCCAAGAGCGTATATGGCGAGAGGATCGCCGACTTGCGGGGAAAGGGCGTGCGTTTTTCCGCCTGTCGAAGCACTGCAAAGAAAATCAGCGAGATGACAGCGAAGCCGCCACAACTGCTGCGGCAGGCGGATTACGTTGAAGGCGGGGTAACGAGGATTTTGGAGTTAGTGGAGCAGGGTTATGTCTTACTCAAGCCATAGCGCGGGCCGCAGCCCGTCCTCCAGGGTGCTCTCGTGATGCTCCACCATAAGATACATTGGCTGGCAGGCGTTATCCTCCTTATCTGCGCATGCATTTTGCCCTCTGCTCCGGTTATGTCTGAATCCGAGGTGACCGTCCATGAGGGCCGGATGACGCCAAACTCAATAATCAGCAAAAGACTGGCGTTCTATAACGACATATTCCCGCAAGTTCAGTTTGTACATGCAGAGGGTGGGGACACCTGGCACGAAGACTACGGCACCATCCTGGCACTGCTCGGCAAAGAGGCGACCAGTCTTGATTACGAACATCCTGAGAACCTGCGCCAAGACCTGCTGGATGCCAATCTTTACCGTATCAAGCTGATGTTGATGAACGACTTGGCTTCCGCAACTTTGTTCAGAGTCGGCAGCGACAGCGCCTTGGATCGGGAGCATGTCTGCATCATCTCTCTGAATCCGGATGCAGTCGCAGAAAATGATGCCGAAGCCACCCGATACATCGCGAATCTGCCCGACGAGCTTGCCAGTAAGATCCATCCAACACGCTTCTTGAATCGCGAGCAGCATGTTCGTTTTGCTGTTGTCCATGAAGTCTTCCATTGCCTTGATTCCCTCTACAACGGGGGTGCGCCGATGACGACGCTTCCCCTTGGCGCAGAGTACAACCAGTTTCTCAGAGAAGGTGCCGCCGACGCGTTTGCTGCAGCGATGCATTTGAGAACCCACGGAGAGACGACGGATTACCTGCGGAATCTCATGCACTTGCGAGCAATATGGCTGTTTTCGGATGGCCCCAATCGCTGCACGTTTGAATTTATCCGGGCGACTGTTGATACAGATCTCGCCAAACTGCGCGCGATGACGCTGAAAGACCTTATCAGCTTCTCCACCGACATCGGGAATGAAGTGGGGGGCAGCTACGATTATTTCGTCCAGCAGCGTGCAGCAGCCTTGGAAGCGGCAAAGGCGATAGGTTTCAAAATCCAGATCTATAACGATGCATGGAGGAATCTCGAGGAAATATCCCCCGAGACGGAAGGCGTGGAATATCGAATCAAATGGTATAAATATTTTCTCGCGACGCTATTCAATGATCAGGATGTGGCGTTCGATATGCCGCGTGCGCCCGAATGATTCCGCATTCAGTGACGACCTGATTTTGCGCCAGCGAATGGGCAACACCCTGGGGTATCTCGTCGAAAAGACGGACTTATAAGGCGCAACCGACCAGCGACTTATTCGATGTAGCGCCAGCACAAAGGTGTGACGTTTATTCCTATGCGGGGACTGAAAGTCTGCTTTTGGAGCAAGCAAGCTTTGCCTTTAGGGCGTGCAGGCGACCGCATCCTGGCCGGGAGCTCGCTTTGGCAAAAGCAGCCGCCTCGAGCGGTGCGTCAGTGTACCCTTAGCTGCCGTGCCCCGGTAAAATGAGCGTCCGCGCTCGCGGCATTGATGTTGATCGAGAACTGAAAAACGATGGACCGCTGTGTGTCGAGAACAGCCGCAAGTGTCGGGCGTGCTGCAAAGCATCCTGACACTATTTATTAGGAGACGCTTAACGACCGTTCAGGGTCGATTCCGGCCTATTGCAGTGCACAACCGAGCGTCGGCTTTTGAGCGTGGGGTGTCAGGCTGAATAGCTGTCGTTCCTGGCGCTCCCGGCTACCG
>Ga0316192_10003948_pt1 | contig 10784 bp, 6 predicted proteins | sample MerIslwburrow_MG_FD_204931 | JGI IMG/M metagenome (GOLD analysis project Ga0316192, IMG submission 204931) | Coastal sediment microbial communities from Maine, United States - Merrow Island worm burrow | ecosystem: Environmental > Aquatic > Marine > Coastal > Sediment | place: USA: Maine...
TATTAAAAAGGCTCGCTAAATTCTAATGTGGGCAGTAGTTTTCCTTTTCTTTTCTGAATTCGTTGCATTTTACTTAAAATTTTATCGAGCATTTTAACAGTTTTTTCAATGTATGGGCCTTTGTTTAACATGACGCATTCTGCATGTTGCGCTACAGTAACATCGGTTATCTCAGCACGTGTTGGTATTCCCTTTTTAGTAAGATTTTCTAATACTTGTGTTGCCCAAATATCAGGTAAATGCGAAGCGTCACATATTTTTAATATTTCTTTTTGAATTATAGCAAAATTCTTCCAACCGGTTTCAATAGCCAGATCGCCACGTGCAATCATGACACCAATTGGATAGTTCTCCATGGCTTTCAATATAATACTGGGTAGGTTCTTATAAGATTCTTGTGTCTCAATTTTTAGAATAATTCCAATCTCGGCGTGTAATTTTTTTAATTCGTCAAGTAGATCTTCTACATCTTGTTTGTTGTTCACAAATGAAAAATTTACAGCATCCGCATGCTTAGCAACAAATTTTAAGTCTTTGATATCCTTTTCGGTCAATCCTCCAATGTCGAGATTGCTGATGGGTAAATTTATCCCCTTGTCAGCTTTTAGTTTACCACCTTTCTTTTTGGTATTTGTAATTTCTATAATTAAATGATCTGATCTAATTTCTTTGATAACACCTTCAATTTTACCATCATCAAAATAAATGGGTTCTCCAATATTGACCGTATTAAACATCGCTGGTAACGTACAGGAAATATGGGCCATTTTAACAATATTCCCTGAATCATCATAAATAGCTGGTTCACCTAGAATTGGGTTTTTGTCAAGTCGTAATAGATCTCCTTCGAATAAAAAGATGACTTCTTCTAAGGGTAATAATTCATGTACCGTATGTATTTCAGAAGATGACTTTTTTTCTAAAAATACATTGAGTAGCGTTCCTGTAATAACAAATGCTGAATCACTGCACGAACCCCAACGCCCCGTGTCTACGTTTTCGTCAATAGATATTTTACATTTTTTATCTCGCGAATCCCTAAAGAATATATAAGAACCAGGTCGGGTCTTTCGCAGCCATTTTTTATTAACCGGAATAATAGCGTCCGCTTTTTCTCCCGGAGGTGGTTGGTTACCGAATGGTGCCAACCATATCCTGGCGGGTTTCTTTACTTGACCCAGACTGTTTTTTTTAGGTTTTATATGTATGACCTTATAACCGGGCTTCATCTTGCCGGTTCTTATTTTAGGACCACCAAGATCCATCATGATCTTGCACTTGTTTTCAACCTCTTTAATGTTGTCAATGATCTGTTTCCAAATCAATTCATCGTCATGAGCACAATTAACCCTGGCACAGTCCATACCAAGGTGTAATAGTGATCTTGTAAATTCTTTATCGGTTGCTGCTTCGGTTGGTTGGGTAACCATTATAGCCGTTTTTCTTTTATTCTTTATCTTACCGAAAATAGCTTTGGTATTGCGTTTTAATATCTTGTTGGCCTCTATAAGGGTAAGTTCTTCTTCATTGTCATCAGGCAGCTTATTATTCAACAAACTGCTTACTATGGTTTTAAATATGAGCAGGTTGTACAAAATATTTTTCTCATAACCCGTGGGATTCGGTAACCCAATCTCTTCCAATTTTTCTTGTAAGATATCAACGTCTATTGAGCGTAGGGCCAAATAGTGGATTAGATTTTTAGCACTTTTGACATAGTTGGGATGAACGTTATTTATTTCAAGTTCATAATGATCTTCAAATGCTGCAATTTTATGAATTACGAGATCTATTGCAACAGCTATTTCTCTTAATTTATTTTTTGGAAAAAGCATCGCGTGTATTTTAACTTAAAGTTACAAACACTTTTTCTTTTTATAAAGGAAAGTTTAAAAACTTCTTCCGGATTGATCTTAAATAAGTAAATCAATTTTTAAATACAAGCGAAAAAGTAGTTTGTCTACCTACTTCAGAATTCACTAACAAATTACCGCCATGTTTTTTCAAAATATTTTTTGAAAGACTCAAACCAATGCCAGACCCAGTTGTTTTAGTTGTATAAAATGGAATAAAAATCTGATTCATGATCTTTTCTTCAATGCCCTTGCCATTATCAGAAACTAAAATGATGGTTTTATCTGGACCCACAACACAACTCATTTTTATGACCGGATCTTTTCTCCCTTGCAATGCATGAATACTATTGTTGATCAAATTGATCAATACTTGTTCAATAAGTTTGCTATCTGCTTTTATGGTTGCATTGGAGGGGATAGGTAAAAGTATAAGTTCGACACCTGCGGTTTTTATCTCATTAGACATTAAAATACCAATATCAGATAAAAATTGTTTCACCTTGATCTCGTCGAGATCCGGAATCGGAACATTAGAAATGGTTCTGTAATCTTTCACAAAACCCAATAACCCATCAGAGCGTTTCTTAATTGTTGAAGCCGCTAAATTGATATCTTGAATATCTTCAGAATCTAATTGATTTTGGTTTAATAGTTCCCCTTTATCGTTTTCCGTAATTGATTTTATAGTAGAGGCTAATGAACTAACCGGGGTAAAAGAATTCAGCATTTCATGGGCCAAAATACGGATAACATTGTGCCAGGCCTCAATTTCTTTTTGTTCTATTTCTGATCTGATATCCTGAAATGTGATGATGAGATAGGGTGAATTGAGCAATTTTATTTCGATAATTTCCAACGATAGTTGTTTACGTTCAATTTGATCTCCGTAATCAATAAGGATCTTTCCGCCATTAGTTATTTTTTTTATTTCTTGAACAAACCATGGTACATGGCTAGCAAGCCTATGCCAATATTTGTGTTTAGGTTGTTGGAGAATTTTTCCGGCTGCCTCATTTAAAAACAAAATTTCATTATTTGAATGCTCATTAAAAAGATCTTCTTTTCTGATAGAAATAATGCCTAAATTAACATGTTCTAATATGTATTTAAAATATTTGTACTGTGCTTCTTTTTCTATTTTATTACTCTTAAATTTTTTAATTATTAAATTAAAATCATCATAAACTTTTACAAATGAATCTCCTTTTTTTGACGGGGAAAAATATACGGTAAAGTCTTCGTTTTTTAAGGCCTCCAGGAATTTAACCAATGAGTAATTAGTATTGTTTACATAGCGAATTAAAAGGTACATCTGTAGAATGATCAATAGGCCAATTGCCGCGCTGCTAAACCATATATTTTTTAAAAGAAAATATGAAAATAAAACACAAAATAACAAGATGGAGAAAATGCGCAACGTTACTTGAAAAGCAAATTTTTTCATGAAAATGTAATTTTTATAAGTTAAACTTCTCTAAACGCCGGTAAAGTGCTGCCCGGGTTAAGCCCAGTTCTTTAGCAGCCTTAGAAATATTGCCTTCATGTTTTTCTAATGCTTTCTCAACTAAAAGTTTTTCAATATCATTCAGATTTAAACTATCAAATTCATGATCATGTCCTTGAGTAACTGCCTTAACAGTTGATAAGCTAAAATCCGAAGCTTTGATCTCATGCCCATCGGACATTATAACACCTCTTTCTATAGTATGCTGAATTTCCCTTACATTACCGGGCCAGTGATGTGATTTCAGTATTTCCATCGAATCATTAGCTATTTGTAAATGCGACTTATGATATTTTTCTTTAAAATTATTTAAGAAGTATGAAATAAACTCTTCAACATCTTCAGGTCTAACTCTTAAAGGGGGTATTTCTATTTCAACCGTATTAATTCTAAACAATAGGTCTTGTCTGAACTCCCCCTTCGCAACCAAATCATTAATTGGGGCATTGGTAGCAAATAAGAGTCTGGCATTATAAGGTCGTTCAATACCTTCGCCCAATCGCGAAACTTTTCGATCTTGGAGTACTGTGAGTAATTTTGATTGAAGATTATAAGGCAAGTTACCTATTTCATCCAGAAACAAAGTTCCATCTTCAGCCATTTCAAACCTTCCCGGTTTGTCTTCGTATGCATCTGTAAAGGCACCTTTTTTATGTCCAAAAAGTTCACTTTCAAAAAGATTTTCAGAAAGGGAGCCTAGATCAACATGAATAAAAGGTCCGTTTTTTTGCAAGGAACGTTTATGAATTTCTCTGGCCAAATGTTGTTTACCCGTTCCATTTTCCCCTAAAATAAGCAAATTTGCCTCCGTAGGGCTTACTTTATCTATAATCTCCATCACTTGTTTCATGGCTTCAGAGTTTCCAATAACAGGCCCGAATTTATCATCAATGTTTTTGCTTAAAGCTTCATTGGTGGATTCTAAAATAGATATTTTATGGTTGGATTTATTTAATACCAACCCAGCATTAATAGTGGCTAAGAATTTTTCGTTAGACCATGGTTTTAAAATAAAATCAAAAGCCCCATTTTTAATAGAATCAACAGCCAATTCAACTTCTCCATATGCCGTCATTAAAATTACTACCATTTTTGGGTTTATACTTAAAATATGCTTGAGCCAATACATGCCCTCCTTACCATCGTTAAAACCTATTCTGTAATTCATATCCAGTATTATAACATCGATAGATTCTGTTGAAATGAGCTGATTGATCTCTTTTGGATTATTACGGGTAATAATATTTGTATACTGTTTTTTCAGTAATAGTTTGGCTGATAATAACACATCTTCGTCATCATCAATGATCAATATGGTAGCTTTTGTTTTAGACATGTTATCAAGAAGTTAAGAATGTTGCTAATGTACAAAATGTTCGATAATGAACAACGAATTGTACGAAAATGAACACTTCATTTTTTATTAAAAACATTTATATTGCTGTTTATCAGATAAATAAGATATTTATTTTTCTTGGCATCAGAATTGAACATTGTCCTATTAAAGAAGTCCAACATAAAAAATAATATCATGAAAAGGACAATAAAATTACCAACAGAAGAAATAAAACATTTCCTTATTATCAATTTTAGGGACAATGCAAGAATGAACTGGTCAAAACACAAACGTTTTTGCTAATAAATTATTAATGTTTAACAAATAAATTCAATTATCATGATTTCAGTACTTATCCTAGTCGTAATTTTTATTTTAAATACCATTCAGTTATTACTGTTTTAAAAACGAACCTAATCAATAAATAGAATCAACAAAATATTTTTGAAATGAAACAAATGGGAATGGATAGAAAGATTGAAAAGAAGAAATGGACTCAAAAAAGGCTGCTTTATATCATTGGGACTGCTTTTTTTGTGTTACTGATGTTTTTTGGTTTTAGATCTTTCAACAAAAAGATATATAAAGTAGACGCCTCTCGAATTTCGGTTAAGAAGGTTATAGAAGATAATTTTCAAGATATGATTTTAATAGATGGGGATGTAGAATCAAAAAATTTGGTATTGGTTAATACTCTTGAAGGCGGCTCTGTTGAGGAGATTTTTATTGAAGATGGGGTGATGGTTGAAAAAGGAACACCTTTATTGAGATTGAGCAACCCTGCTGTGACTCTCGGTTATATGAACCAGGAAACCGCTATAGTTGAGCAAATAAACAACCTTAGAAGTTTAAAGTTATCACTAGAAAAAGACCAGAGAAGTTTAGCCGAATCATTGATCGATAGTGAAAATAGTTTGGCTGAATCAACAAGAATATATAAGGTTGACTCAGTATTATTTGCTAAAAAGATCATTGCTAAAAATGATTATGTTGATAAGAGAGAATCCTATAAGTATCTCCAAACGAAGCGTGATTTTATGGATAGAAATGTTAGGAAAAGCGGCCAGGACAATAAGGTTCAGATACAGCAGATCAATAAATCAATTGCCTTGATGCAACGTAATTTGGAGATGATCCATGAAAATATCGAAAAAATGTTGGTGCGAGCGCCGGTAACCGGAATGTTATCATCTTTTGATCCTGATCTGGGTGAATCTTATGTAAGAAACCAAACAGTAGCAAAGATTGATGTACAGTCAGGATTTAAAATAAAGGGGCAAGTAGATGAATATTACTTAAGTACAGTAAAACCAGGTCAATTGGCACAATTTTCTTTCGATGGAAAACTCATTGATCTCAAAGTTAAAAAAGTACTACCTGAGGTAGTTAACAGAAGGTTCGAAATCGAATTAATTTTTGTTAATGAGGCCCCTACGGCAATAACAATAGGGCAGTCAGTACAGGTACGTTTGGAACTTTCTAAATCGCAAAGATCATTGATGATACCCAGAGGCGATTATTTTCAATCGTCAGGAGGACAGTATGTGTTTGTACTTGACGGCAACGGAGAAGCTCATAAACGTATTATAAAATTAGGCAGTCAAAATCCGAGTTATTATCAGGTATTGGGAGGTTTGAGTGAAGGCGAAGAGTTCATTTCATCATCATATGATCAATTTAAAAATTATGAAACTATAAAAATTAACTAATAGAAACTTTTGATATGATAAAATTAGATAAACTTACCAAAGTATACAGAACAGACGAAATAGAGTCTACTGCCTTAAACGAAGTATCATTTAAAATTGAAAAAGGTGAATTCGTATCTGTGATGGGTCCTTCAGGATGTGGTAAATCAACCTTATTGAATATCTTAGGGATGTTAGACAAACCAGAAAGTGGAAGCTACGAATTCCAGGGGAAAGAGGTGAGCCACCTTAATGAAAAAGGGCGTGCTTTGGTACGGAAACATAATATTGGTTTCGTCTTCCAAAACTTTAATCTAATTGATGAGCTCACGGTTTTTGAAAATATTGAGTTGCCTTTGATCTACAATAAGGTTCCTAGTACTGAACGTAAAAAAAGAGTGAATGAATTGATCGATAAGATAGGAATTTCACACAGGGCTTCACATTTTCCACAACAACTTTCAGGAGGACAGCAACAGCGTGTTGCCGTTGCCAGAGCTTTGATTACCAAACCTCCAATCATCTTAGCAGATGAGCCTACAGGAAACTTAGACAGTTCAAATGGTAATGAAGTTATGGAATTATTGTGTGAACTTAACGAGGCAGGAACTACGATAGTAATGGTTACCCATTCAACACATGACGCCAGTTACTCAGGTAGAATTATCAATTTATTGGACGGACAAGTTGTTTCAGAAAAGAAAAGTAAGCTAAGTCAGAAAGCAGTTTAATTGAAAATTTATAAAAATGTTTAAGAATTATTTAAAAGTAGCCTTTAGAAGTCTCAATAAAAACAGAGTCTATGCTGTAATAAATATCCTTGGGTTGGCATTGGGCTTAGCCGTTACCATACTCGTATTTTTATTTGTAACAGATGAAACCGGTTATGAAAAACATTGGAACGGTTATGACCGTATATATAGAACTGGGATAAAGGGCAATTTGATGGGCCAAAAAATGGACGCTCCGGTATCACCAAGCCCAATGGCTAACTCATTTAGAACTGAATTTACCGATGTAGAAATGGCCACCAGAATTCAACCGGTCAGGCAAGAAATATTAATGCGTTATGAACAGAAAAAAGTATATATCCAGAATGCTGTAAGAGCAGATAGTAGCTTTTTTAAGGTATTTAACTATGAGTTTATACACGGTGATCCCAATACTGCTTTAAATGAGGAGAATGCCCTGGTGTTAACCGAAGAATCTGCACGTAAATTATTTGGTGATAAAAATGCTATGGGAGAAATAGTCAATTACGACAATCGTCAAGATTATATCGTAAAGGGTATTGTTAAAGAACCACAAGGGCATGCTCATTTTCAGTTTAATATGTTTTTATCTCAAAATGGGATTCAAAATATATGGATGAGCAATAATTGGTATACCTATGTAAAATTGAGGGAAGGCGCTGATTTTATTGCTTTTCAAGATGAAATGAAGACCAATTTTATAAAGAAAATTGAACCGGATGTAGAGAATTTTCTAAAAATAACTGTAGAGGAATTTTTTAAACAAGGAAACACTTTTGAATATCAGTTACAACCACTTAAAGATATTCATTTGACTTCACATAAAGATTGGGAAATAAAACAGAATGGGAATATTATTTATATATATGTTTTCATCGGAATTGCACTGTTAGTTATTTTAATAGCCGGCATCAATTTCATGAATTTATCAACAGCTAGATCCGGTAAAAGGGCTAAAGAAGTAGGCGTTCGAAAAGTAACGGGAGCCTCTAGAAAAATGTTGATCGTACAGTTTTTAACTGAATCTTTGGTTCAAAGTTTTTTAGCATTGTTCATAGCCTATATTTTAGTTGAATTATTTTTACCGGGGTTCAATAATGTAATGGAAACAAATTTAGATCTGTTTAATGAAAATTTAAGTCGAACCATTTTATTTTCTTTGCTGGTTACGCTATTTTATGGATTATTTGCAGGCAGTTACCCTGCCTTTTTCTTATCAGCATTTCAACCGGTAGCAGTTCTAAAAGGCGATCTTACCAAAACAAAAGGAGGGGCTTTATTGAGAAAAGCTTTGGTAGTTATCCAGTTTACTGCTTCAACCATACTGATCATCGGCATGATCATAATTTTTAAGCAAATCTCTTATTTGCATAATAAAGATATTGGTTTTAGTGGGGAACAGGTAATTGTAGTACCCCTCCAAACTGATCAAATGAATGAGAACTTTAGAAATTATAAAGACATTTTTCTAAAGAATAGTAAAGTGCAAAGTGTTACAAGAGCATCCTATTTTCCAGGAGACACCCCTAATCAGAATATGTTTCTACTAGAAGGGAATGTAGAGCAATACCCTTTATGGAATTTAGAGGTTGATTATGATTACTTTAAGACACTTGATATTGAATTAAAAGAGGGAAGGCTTTTCAATCGAGAATTAGAATCTGATTCCATTCCTTACTTTATACTTAATGAAACGGCCGTAAGAAATTTAAATATTGAAAATGCCGTTGGCAGACGTTTGGGTGCAAATTGGGGAGAAGAAATTAGTTATGGTAATATTGTTGGGATTGTAGAAGATTTTCATATTGAAGGATTTAATTACCCTATCAGACCTATGGTATTATCAGTGAGCAATTCAGTTTGGTTCGCTTCCTTTAAAATTGCACCGGAAGATATGAATGCGACTATTGATTTTATTGAAACGGAATGGAATAAATTAGAACCATCACATCCGTTTAGATATACTTTTTTAGATCAGAAATTTGGCGCCTTACTGAGACAACAGGAAAATTTTGGAACCATGTTCTTATTCCTGACCATCTTGGCTATTATCATTTCGGCGATGGGCCTATATGGTTTGGCGTCTTATACTGCTGAACAACGTACTAAGGAAATTGGAATACGAAAAGTTTTAGGAGCCTCAGTAGGCCAGATCATGAATATGTTAACTAAGGATTTTATGAAATTGGTTTTTATTGCAAATATTTTCGCATGGCCAATAACGTATTTATTAGCTAAGAATTGGTTGTCCAATTTTTCTTACCAGATCGATATGCCGGTGTTGCCTTTTATTTTAGCAACCCTGTTAGCCTTGATCATAGCACTGTTCACGGTAAGTACACAAGCTTATCAAGCGGCCAATTCTGATCCGGTAGACTCTCTAAAATATGAATAAATTGAATAAAAATAAATGATTCTAAGAGCTCGGGAATATTTTCGAGCTTTTTTATGATAATATAAAAAAGATGTTTAAAAATTATTTAAAAGTAGCTTTTAGAAGCTTAAATAAAAACAGGGTTTATGCCTTAATAAATATTTTAGGACTGGCTTTAGGCTTAACAGTAACAATACTGATTTTTATGTTTGTAAAAGACGAGATTAGTTATGACAAGCATTGGGACGGTAATGATCGCATTTATAGAATTGGGGTAAAAGCTAATACTCAGGGTCAAAAATATGATTTACCCACGTCTCCAAGTCTTATGGCGCATTCTTTAAGAACCGAATTTACGGATGTTGAAACTGCTACCAGATTCGGTCTCTATGACAAGGAATTATTAGTTGGTGTCGATCAAAATAGGATGTACATGAGAAATATAGTTTATGCCGATAGCGCATTTTTCAAGGTATTTGATTATGAGTTTATCCATGGCGAGGCAACTTCGGCTTTAAAAGATAAAAATTCGATAGTACTAACAGAAGAAACGGCTATTAAATTGTTTGGGGACAAAAACGCTATGGGTAAAATTGTAAATTCCTCCTTTTTCGGTGAGCAAAAAAATTATATAGTCAAGGGTATTGTAAAAGAGCCTAAAGGACATTCGCATTTTCAGTTTAACATTTTTATAGGTAGTAATTATTATGATACTTGGTGGTCTAATGCAAATAAATACACCTATGTAAAACTTCGTAAAGGTGTTAATTTTGACGATTTCAAGGAGAAAATGACTCAAAATTTTATGAAGAAATTGAGTCCTGAAATAGAATTGTCTTTTAAAATGACACTTGAAGAATTTCTTTCCGAAGGAAACGCCATGGAATACACTATTAGCCCTGTAAAAGATATTCGTTTATATTCACATAAATCGGGTGAAATTGAACCGAATGGGAGCATTATTTATATTTTTATTTTTATAGGAATTGCTGTAATGGTTATTTTGATTGCAGGTATAAATTTCATGAATTTATCTACGGCAAGAGCGGGTAAAAGAGCTAAAGAAGTTGGGGTTCGGAAAGTTGTGGGAGCTTCTAGGAAAATGTTAATTACTCAGTTTTTGACAGAATCAGTAATTCAAAGTTTTATAGCATTATTTATAGCCTTTATTTTGGTGGAAATATTTTTGCCTGGTTTTAACAATATCATGGAAACGGATATCATTCTTTTTAATGATTATTTTGCTCAAACCCTCCTTTTTTCCATAATTATTA
>Ga0316192_10003949_pt1 | contig 10782 bp, 7 predicted proteins | sample MerIslwburrow_MG_FD_204931 | JGI IMG/M metagenome (GOLD analysis project Ga0316192, IMG submission 204931) | Coastal sediment microbial communities from Maine, United States - Merrow Island worm burrow | ecosystem: Environmental > Aquatic > Marine > Coastal > Sediment | place: USA: Maine...
GTCATCAGGGCATGGAGATCGATTTTTCCGTCCCGGCCCGTGACACAGGGCAGGGGAGTTGCGCCGGCAGTTTTAAGGGCCTCGATTCGGCTGCTGCGGATATCTTTGGCGTTGATGATCCAGGGGCTGAGATCAGATTGTGTTACCAGTCTTGCGCTCGGAGGGGTTCGCAGGTGGGTATCAAGAATGATTGGCTGTGGGTTGCTTCCTTCAGCCAGCCTGACCGTCAAGCGGGGATCGTCTGCCAGCAGGGTGCCGATCCCGATTAAAATTGCATCACTGGCTGCCCGTATTTGATGGGTCAACAGCGCCGACTCCGGTCCGCTGAGTTGAATGGGTGACCTGTTTCCGGAGGCAATGCTGCCGTCCACGCTCTGGGCATAGCTGACGGTGATAAACGGCCTGTTGTGACTGGCGCGAAACGCTTCCGCACCGGTTAAGCAGGTTTTAAAATCCTCAATCGATTCAATTCGGTCCATATGAAGACACAATCTTTTTGATATGAGCGGTCTGGGTTTTTCAACCTGGAACGTTGAACCCTGAACCACTCAACCCAGTTTTGTATACCCGACCGCAATCATCCAGTCTTTGGCGAATCCGGCCAACAGCGGGATCATGAAAATGTAGCCAGCCACCGTTGTAATCGGGTATGAGATAACCGGTAGCAGTGCGATGCCCACAAAGCCCATTTGAAAACCGGCGATAATGCGGGCGCTGCCTCGGGGTTTTATTTCAAACACCGGCTTTGAATATTTTTTTCTCAGCCAGATACCGAAAACAAGCAAGTAATAAGCGGCGCCGACACTCAGATAGGCACCCGGCAGTTGACCGTACCAGACTGCCAAAAGCGGTGCAATCAGCAATCCCAGCGCATCGATGTTGATATCGAGAAACGCTCCCAGGCGGGTTTCGTTCTCACCGGCTCTGGCGACCCGACCATCCAAATAATCCAAAAGCGATGCCGTCAAATAAAGGGTGCCGGGTGTCCACGACAGCCGACCGGGAAAAAGGCGTGATGGCGGCCATGGCTGGAACAGGTAGCCGGCAACCATGGCAATCAGCATTGCGCGTGTTATGGTAATCCATGTGCCATATCCCAAATTCGAATGCAATACCTTTTTGCGGGGGTGATAATTCAGCGGCAACCCGATGCGCAGCAGGATAAAGACATATGCTGTGATGATGGCCGCCTGAACTATCCCCTGCAGTCCATGGTGGTTTTGCCAATCATCATTCAACAGCAAACAAGCGCCTAAAAGCAAGCAGAAACAGTAAATGACTGCCCGCCACCACATGCGCTGCAGCCGGCGTTGTGATTTGGGAGGATTCAAGGGGGTTTGCTCTCTTATGTTAGTCGCTTTGGCCATCTCTAAATTTCATCCAGCCGGTGGGGTAAAGGCGCTATGCTTTTTCCGAAACTGCGTTCGGGAAAAGTAGCCCCTGAACGGCAGTAAACACATTGATAATTTAATGTCGCAAATTAAATGATGAGATTTCGATTGTGGGAGCGGCTTTCAGCCGCGATTATGCGATGATCGCTAAAAAGCGACTTTTTTTCGCGGCTGGAAGCCGCTCCTACGCGAAATTGATGTTATTTGATGACAGTTCCCCCGATTTATCGAAGTTCCATATGAGCGCCGCTGCTGGCCTGACACCTTCCTTTTCTGACAACATGTTGTCAGATATTGGCCCCTAAGGTCTAATTCGAAATATCACGCGCCAAGTCTGCAAGGAATATGGATAAGGTGAGTCCATGCTTTTAAGATAAAAATACCCCATTTCATTTGACTTATACCACACGATTGCCTATTTTCCACCTGAAATTAACGGCAAACTGCGGCTGCCCATGCCTTTTGCCTGATGCAAATTTAGGGTTTTGCCGACCAATGTTACCCAATTTCAGGGCTCCTGACCCCAATCGTGAATATTTCTCGGGAGGCCTTGATATCGAAACAATCTACAAAATTTGTAGTAAAAATAAGCGTAAATTCAAGGTGTAACAGGTTTTATCAAAAATAAATAATAAAATTCAGAACTATACGCCCAACTTCAGTATTGTTGACGCGATCACTGACATTTCTGTTGCATCCGATTTTACGACACATCAGTAGTTCTGAATTTTGAATCAAGGAGAATCAGTCATGACCATCAACGTTTGTATTGCAGGGGCCACCGGATGGGTCGGTGCGGACCTTGCGCGAGCCGTCCACGCCGCCGCAGATCTACAGCTAAACGGGGCGATTGCACGCAGCTGTGCCGGCCGAACTTTGGGTGCCGTCCTGGATATCCCTGGGCTGGATCTTGAAGTTTGCGCCACCGCCCGGGAGGCCCTGGCAAGGCCCTGCGATGTATTTGTGGAGTTCAGCAAGCCGGAAGCCGCCAAAGCGCATGTGCTGCAGGCCCTGGCCGCCGGTGCCCACGCGGTGGTGGGCACCTCCGGTTTGACCGATGAAGATTATGCGGAGATCGATCAAACGGCTAAAACCGCGGGACGTGGTGTGCTGGCAGCGGGTAATTTTGCCCTGACAGCGGTCCTTTTGCTTAAATTTGCCACCCTGGCTGCTCGTTACATCCCCCACTGGGAGGTTATCGATTATGCCGGTGCCGCCAAGACCGACGCACCCAGCGGCACCGCCCGGGAACTGGCCTACCGGCTGGGTGAAGTGCGCCAACCCGAACTGGCGGTGCCGGTGGCGAAGACCGTGGGGCCCCGGGAGAGCCGGGGGGCCGGCCTCAACGGCTGCCAGGTACACTCCGTGCGGCTGCCCGGCTACGTGGCTTCGGCGGAGGCAATCTTCGGCCTGCCGGACATGCAATTGTCCCTGCGGCACGATGCCGGCACCAGTGCGCAGCCCTATGTGGACGGAACCCTGTTGGCCATCCGTAGGGTATCCACCCTGAACGGATTGAAACGCGGGCTGGACGCCGTCATGGATTTCTGAAATTAAAATCCTTAGACACAATGGCGGCCGGCGATATAGTCATTGGGTTTTTCCGGCAGTGTTCATGGAAAGAGGCGATGTCAAAAAAAACTTGACATTTCCCAAAACGGGGTGATAAAAATGTAACCGGTTTCAGAGATAATGCTCATAACTAAAATATTGTTTAATATATTAGAATGTTAAGATCTATTATGAATTATTAATTTATTATGAAACCGTTTCAAGCTGGTCAATTATGAAAGAACCATATACGATCAGTAGTATCGCCAAAATTTGCGGGACCTCCAAAGCTACCGTCTCCCGGGTCCTCAACACCCCTGAATTGGTTTCTAAACCCCTACGCGCAAAAATCTTAAAAGCAATGGCGGAGGTCGGCTATACGCCCAATCCCTTTGCTAAGAACCTCGGAAACAACGGCAGCTGGGGCATCGCCCTATTCGTCTTTGATATTTTAAATCCCTTCTTTGCACTCATGGTCCGACAGATCGGTCATCAAACCATGCAAAAGAAAATCCCGTTGACGGTATGTGACACTGAGAATGACAAGGAAAAAGAAAAGGTTTATCTCGAATATCTCCTGGAAAATAAAATCGGGGGTATTATTTTCACCGAGGGGATATCAACTGCGATCATCGATCAAGCGCGAAGACGGGTTCCAATTGTACTCATCGATCAACATCACCTGAATGAGAGGATTTCGGAAGTTGCCAGCGATAATTTCCACGGGGCTCTGCAGGCTACGGAATATCTCATTCAGCTCAACCACCGCCGGATCGGCTTTGTTGCCGGGCCAAAGAACTGGAAAACAGCTCAGGAGCGTTTCAGCGGCTATCGTGAAGCGCTGGCAAAGCATCAAATCGACGCAGATTCCAAACTGGTTTTCCAGGGAGACTTTCTTTATGAATCCGGTATTCGGGCACTGGAATATTTTCTTGGTCTTGAGGAATGGCCGACAGCCATATTTTGTGCGAACGATCAAATGGCGCTTGGCATTTTGAACAAGGCCCAGGCGCTGAATATTTCCATTCCGAATGACATTTCGCTGGTAGGCTTCGATGCCATTCCGCTGTTTGGACTCAGCCCCCCTAAATTAACAACGGTTGAACAGGACATTCCGGAGCTTTGCCGCTATGCCGTCGATCTACTCATGAAACAGCACACCGGCCGGGCCAGGCAAAATCGGACGATTGTACCCACCCGACTGATTGTCGGGGAGACCTGCAAGAAAATAGGAGCAGCAAAAAAATAGTATAAACTCCAAACGGTTGCGATGGGAGTTATGAATAACGGCAATTTGCTGGAAATGAGGAAGATTTCAAAGGAGTTTCCGGGAGTCAAGGCACTGGACGGCGTGGATCTTTCGCTGAAAAGCGGAGAAGTTCACGTTTTGATCGGTGAAAATGGCGCCGGCAAGTCCACTCTCATCAAAATACTCTCCGGGGCCTACACCGCAGACTGCGGGGAGATTTTCATCAGGGGGCAGAAGGCGGAAATCAAAACTCCGCGGGCTGCCATCGACCTTGGCGTCGCCGTCATCTACCAGGAACTCAACCTCAATCCTTTCACCCCGATTTACGAAAATGTTTTCCTTGGACGGGAGTTTTCCAATCGGCTTGGTTTGCTGAACGCCAAAAGGGCCATAAAAGAGACTGAAAATCTTCTCGCCCAGTGTGGACTGGATGTTTCCCCGCGAACCCTCGTTAAAGATCTCGGTGTCAGCCAGCAGCAGTTGGTGGAAATTGCGAAAGCCATGTCCATGAATGCCCGGATTCTTGTTCTCGACGAGCCGACATCGGCTCTTTCGGACAATGAGATCGAACGCTTATTCGATCGGATACGACAACTCAAGGCGGATGGATGCGGCATTATCTACATCTCTCATCGTTTAAAAGAGCTGTTCGAAATCGGTGATCGCTGTACGGTCCTCAGGGATGGTCAATACATCGGGACCCGCCGGATCGAAAATATCCAAATTGACGATTTGGTCAAAATGATCGTTGGGCGTGAATTCAACGAGTCGAGCCGGACCGAGACTTATGTTAAAGGGCAAGAAGTGCTTCGCGTTGAGGATCTCTCCTATAAAAATCTGATAGAAGATATGAGTTTTGGGTTGCGTGAAGGGGAAATTCTGGGGGTGGCCGGCCTGATGGGCTCCGGCCGCACCGAACTTGCCAAGTGTATCATCGGCGAATACCCCGTTTCGCAAGGTAAATTATTTCTCAATGGTCAGCAAATCAATATCCGCAGCGTGAATCAAGCCTTAAAACATAGGATCGTTTATCTTAGTGAAGACCGCAAGAAGGAAGGACTCTTTTTGCAGCACCAGGTAAAAAAGAACATTACTATTTCAGCTTTGGGGAAAATTTTGCAGGCCGGCTTGCTGAATTCCAGAAAAGAGGAAACTCTCTGCCGGCAGCTAAAGGATAAACTGAACATTAAAACTCCCGGCCTCGACACGCAGGTCAAGAACCTGAGCGGTGGAAACCAGCAAAAAGTGGTTATCGCCAAGTGGCTTTTGAGCAAGGCGAGCATTTTTATTTTCGACGAGCCGACACGCGGCATCGATGTCGGTGCCAAGGATGAAATCCATAAGCTCATGGAAGAACTGGTTAAAGAGGGAGCATCCATCATTATGATTTCATCGGAGTTTCCGGAAATTCTCAAAATGTCTGACCGTATCATGGTGATGCATCTGGGCAGGCTGGAGGCCATTCTCGAGAACAAAGGACTCAGTCAAGAAGACGTCTTTCACTATGCTATCGGGGCACATAAATTCATAAAAAATGGGACAGAAACACGAAGGGAGGTTTCAGAATGCACTTAAGAATAGCTCGATTAAGGAAAAAACTCATGGCGGCCAATCCTGAAATTTGCCCCGAAAGGGCGCAGATTTTCACCGAATCCATGAAAAAGACTGAAGGCGAGCCGATTGTACTGCGGCGGGCGAAAGGGTTTTACGAGGTGCTGGCGAATATGTCGCTTTTTGTGGACGAAGACGAGTTAATTGTGGGAAACCAGGCCAGCAAACCTAAATCTTCACCGATTTACCCCGAGTACTCTATTGAGTGGTTGAAAAACGAGTTCAATGGCAGCCCCTATCATTTCCATGAGCGCCCGGGGGACAAATTCTATTACAGCGAGGCGGTAAAAGAGCAAATCCTTTCATTGCTCGATTATTGGGACGGTAAAACCGTTTATGAGAACCTTCGCAAGAACCTACCGGAGGAAATCGACAAAGCTTGGCAGGCGGGCATCATCGATGATACCTGGGTATCTTCCTCCGGGTTGGGAAACCTGCTGGTTGACTTTGACAAGGTACTGAAAAAGGGATTGCGAGGGATTATCGCCCAAGCCGAGGAGCGCAAAGGCCGACTCAAACTTACTGAACCGGATGAGATCAAGAAACTGTGGTTTCTCGATGCTGTGATCACCTCCAACAAGGCATTAATCAATTTTTCCCATAGGCTGGGGGAAAAGTGTGAAGCATTGGCTCTCAGTACGAAAAGTCAGCAGCGGGCCGAAGAATTGAAAACCATTGCAGCAAACTGCTACAAAGTTCCTGAGTATCCGGTAGAAACTTTCTGGCAAGCGCTTCAGGCGACCTGGCTGATCTTGCTGGCATTGCATCTGGAGGCCAACGGCCATGCCATTTCCCTGGGTCGTTTCGATCAATACCTCTACCCCTTTTATCAAAAGGATGTTGAAGAAGGGCGGCTTACCCCGGAGCAGGCCCTGGAACTCGTCGAAGCCTTCTTTATCAAAGTAAACGAGCTCAATAAGCTGCGTTCCTGGCCGGATACCGAATTCTTTTTAGGATATCAGATGTTTGTCAATTTGACCATTGGCGGTCAAACCGCCGGGGGTCAAGACGCCTTAAACGACGTTTCATATCTGTGCATCGATGCCTGCGAAGCGCTCAAACTGTTTACGCCTTCCGTCTCCGTCAAGGTTTTTTCAGGCACGAATCCCGCGGTCATCGAGAGATCCCTGCAGGCGGTGCAGAAGCATAAAGGAGGACAGCCGGCGTTCTACAATGACGACGCTTTCATGGATATACTGAGAAACATGGGCATCCAAGAGGAAGATCTTCACAACTGGGCGCCGGTAGGATGTATTGAAGCCGGTATCCAGGGTAAATGGGATTACGCGGCCAAGGGGCCCTGGCTGAGTGTGGCCAAGGTTTTGGAGATCACCCTGAACGGAGGCATGGATCCGGCCTCCGGATGCGTGTTCTTACCGCAGGAGAAGAATTTACGCTCATTTACGGGCATGGATGAGATCATGGATGCCTATAAACGGCAGCTGCACCATTTCATGGAACTCCAGGTCATCACCGAGCACATCAACGACGAAATGCACAAACAGATCGACCTGAACGCCTTTCGTTCCTCTCTGGTGGATGACTGCATCGAGAGAGGGCTTACGCTCATCGAGGGCGGCAGCGTGTACTCCGCCGACGGCGGTCCCACCGCAGGAACCATAACCGCCGGCGACGCTCTGGCGGCCCTGGATGAAATTGTCTTTCAAAAAAAATTGCTGACCGCTGAGCAGGTGGCGCATGCCCTGGAAACAAACTTTGAGGATCGCAGCACGGATCCCAGCGGAGAAGAGATCCGCCAAATCTTGTGGAACAAAGCCCCCAAATTCGGCAACGACATCGACCGGGTGGACCGCTGGGTGGCTGAATTGGCCGATTATATCGGCTCAACCTACCAACATGATTTCCACAATTCCCGCTATGGCAAAGGCCCCGTACCAGCCTGCTACGCTTACAGCCAAAGCCCGGTGACCGGAAACATTGCCTTCGGTTCAATGGTCGGCGCCCTGCCCAATGGCCGCAAGGGAGGACTACCGGTCAACAACGGTATATCTCCGGAAAACGGGGCCGAATTGAACGGTCCGACCGCGGCGATCAATTCCATCGGCAAGCTTCCCAGCATCTGGTTTCAGAAGGGGGCCATTTATAATGTCCGACTGACCGAAGACACCTTAACCAGCGCAGAAGGAATTAAACGCGTCGCCGCTTTGATCAAATCCCTCTTCGATCAAAAGGGTACCCATGTCCAATTCAATGTGGTGGGAAGTGAAGTCTTGCGGGATGCACAACAACAGCCGGAAAATTATTCCGATCTGATGGTTCGTGTTTCGGGGTACAGCGCTTTTTTCACGCCTTTGGCGCGCAAAGTTCAAAATGACTTGATCGAGAGAATCGAGTTCCAGGCCTAACTGGAGCTCAGGGGCGGGGGGAATGTAATGATAAAGGATCTGTTCAAGAAATACGGAATCTACTTCGGGTTCATCCTGATCGTCATTATCTTTTCCCTGTTGAGCCCTCATTTTCTCAAAAGCAAAAACATATCCAATATCCTGGTACAGTCATCGATTCTGGCCATTATCGCGGTCGGCGAAACCATCGTCATTCTAACCGGCGGCATCGAACTGAGCGTCGGCTCTGTCGTCGCTTTCACCTCCCTTTCGTCAGCATTCATGATTGCAGATATGGGGCTTCCCATCGGCGTCGGCATTTTTCTCGCTCTGGTCTGCAGCGGGCTCATCGGTCTGATCAACGGCGTCATCATCAGTTATGGCCGGGTCCCGTCTTTCATAACAACGCTTGGTATGATGAGCATTGCCAGAGGCGGCGCCCTCGCCTTAAAGGGCGGTCAACCGATTTCGGGGATCCCTCGGGGCTACGAGATGCTGGCGACAACGGAATTATTCGGCGCCATACCGATTTTTATTCTTTACACAATTGTAATTTATTTGCTTGGGTATCTGTTTTTGGAGAAAACCAAAGGCGGAAGGTATATTTATGCCATTGGCGGGAATCGGGACTCGGCTCGCCTGTCCGGGGTCAAGGTGAAGGTCTATGAGACCCTGGCTTATGTCATCTGCGGGTTGCTGGCAGGCGTCGGCGGCATTCTGTTGACTGCCAGGCTTGACTACGCCACACCGATTGCGGGGATCGGGTACGAACTGGATGTCATCGCTGCAACGGTGATCGGAGGGACCAGTCTAGCCGGGGGAGAGGGGTTTATTTTCGGCACGCTTCTGGGCGCCGTGATGATCGGGACCCTTCGCAATGGGCTGACGCTGCTGAATGTCTCTGCCTACTACCAGCAAATCATCATCGGCATGGTGATTATCGGCGCTGTTTTTATCGACCGTATCAAAGCGTTCAAGGGGGATTAGAAATTATAAATCCACAATGAAAGGAGGGATGGGACCCGAGGATCGATCGACGCTATAATTTCTTGTCCATGTTGGTACATAGAAATGCAAATAGGAATAAGGAGGGTTAAACATGAAAGGTAAAAAAGTTTTATTCATCGTGTTTTGTCTTTTGCTCTGTGTGAGTATCGGCACGATTGTTAGTGCTGCGGAAAAAAAGGTTATCGGTTTCATCCCCATGACGATGAACAACGAATACTTCGTTACGATGGTTAATGCCGCCAAGATAGAAGCCGAAAAGCAGGGTGTTGATCTGCTGGTACAGGCGGGTGAAAGACACGGCAGCGCAGATGAGCAGCTTCGCATCATTGAGGACATGATCACCCGCGAGGTTGATGCCATCTGCGTGGTACCCAGTTCCTCAACCGGTTTGATCAGCGCCATTAAAAAGGCTCAGAAAGCGGGTATTCCGGTGGTGAATCTGGACACCCGGATCGATCCTGCGGCCGTCAAAGAAGCGGGTTTGCAGCCGGTGCCTTACATCGGAACCAATAATTATGACGGGGCGAAAATGGGCGGCGAATATGCCTTGAAGAATTTGAAAATTGATGGCATGGAAGTGGCCATTTTAACCGGAATCAGCGGTCAACAGAATGCCGCTGACCGGCGCAACGGTTTTGCTGATGCGACCAAAGGCAAAGTAAAAATTGTGGCGGAGCAGACGGCCAATTGGGAGGTGGAACAAGGCTTCAATGTCTTTCAGAACATCCTGCAGGCCAATCCCAATATCGGTTTTGTTTTCGCCAGTAATGACAATATGGGACTCGGCGCTATTCGGGCTTGCAAGGCCGCGGGGCGCAAAGATATCAAGGTGCTGGGCTATGATGCCGTCAGCGGTGCCTTGCAGTCGGTCCAGGAAGGGGAAATGGTCGGCACCGTGGCCCAGTTCCCGGCGGAGATGGGGATTCAGGGTGTCCAGGTGGCCCTGAAAATGATCAGCGGGGAGAAAGTTACCGAGGTCACCTTCACCAAGACCGAGGTCATCGATTCCAACAACGTTGTCGATTTCAATAAATACCTGAACCAATTCAAATAGGATCACGTCTGATGGGATGCCCCGGTACCAGGGCATCCCATGCATCATTCAGATATGTCGGATGTCGGAGAAGAATCGTGGATACTATTCTAAGCATTGATGTGGGAACCACCGGAATCAAGGTGGGCTTGGTAGATACTTCGGGTACGGTGATTGCCTCAGCCGGTTGCGAATATCAGATTGTCGCATCTCAACCGGGATTCGCGGAACAGGATCCCGCTGTTTGGTGGCAAGGCTTCCTCGACTGCTGCGGCAAGCTCAGGCAGTCCCATCGGCGGGAGTTTGAGCAAATCGCTGGGGTGGGTATCTGCGGACAAATGCACACACAGGTCTATCTGGACCAGCACAACCAGATTGTGAGGCCGGCCATTACCTGGATGGATCAGCGGAGCATTGACGTCGTCAACGAGATCAACCGGGATCCGGAAAAGAAGCAGCTGGTGTTCAGGGAAACCCAGAACGTTGCCACAACCACCTACACCGCACCCCAGTTGCAGTGGGTCCGGGAGAACCAGCCGGAGATCTGGCCCCGGGTCAGTCATGTGCTGATCGCAAAAGATTTTATGAAATACC
>Ga0316192_10003950_pt1 | contig 10782 bp, 9 predicted proteins | sample MerIslwburrow_MG_FD_204931 | JGI IMG/M metagenome (GOLD analysis project Ga0316192, IMG submission 204931) | Coastal sediment microbial communities from Maine, United States - Merrow Island worm burrow | ecosystem: Environmental > Aquatic > Marine > Coastal > Sediment | place: USA: Maine...
TGGGAATACGCAGGGCGTGATCAATCAGAATTTGGGTTATCCAGGTTCCGAGAATAATATACCACCGGCGACTACGTTACCTGAAGGTTCATAATTAATGAACTTTATTTTAAAATATAATGAGGCACCAAAATTGGTGCCTCATTAATGTTGAATGTTCTCTTTGTAACTTGGGGCTTTCTTTTCCAACTTATTTTATAACTATTTAACTAAGTCGCTAATTTTCAGGTAAATTCGACTTCAAGGCCAGAGCGCAAAATCTATTTCTGTGCGGCTAATATATTTGAAAATTAGGTAAATCCCCTTTGAGTAAAATAAGAATTACTTTAAGTTTTGAAACAACTAATTTATAATACTGACTAGGCCTGTGATAAGTACTGAAATATTCTGGATCATGATTATAATCTTCTTACAGCAATGTCACAATAAAATTTAAGCATATGACAAAAGCATTTGAAGTTCAAAATCCTAATTTCAATTTAAGTCCTCATACGGGAATGACAAAACAACATTACGTTGAATTGGCTACATATTTATTGGAGCGCGCTTTTAATCATGTTGACTCAATCAATACACCGTTATCATTTCCCAAAGTTCCTGGCAATACATACCCACAATCCAATGACCCGGCATGGCGACACAGGTCTTTAGAATTTGAAGCTTTGGAAAGAACATTTACACTTGCCGGTCCCCTAATTCATATTGATCCGGAAATTTCAATTAAAAATATCAAATTGAGAGACTATTATAGTTTACATATCTATAATGCGTTTACTTCAGGGCATACTAACTCTTTACCACTTCCAGAAGATTTGCCAGACTCAAATTATCAATTTACGTGTGAGTTTGGTGGACTATTCAAGACCTTGCTTTTATTACCTGATACCATTTGGCCCCATTTCACAGAACAGCAAAAGGATGATATGGTTATCACCATTTCTAAATGGGCACATCATAGGACTACACAAAACAACTGGCGGATCTTTAATATTATCACGCTTTCGTTTCTTAAAAAGTACGGTTATGAGATTGATGATGATCTATTGAAAAACCACCTATTGTGGGTGGCTTCCTATCATTCGGGTAATGGTTGGTATTTGGAGCAAACCTACAATTATTATTCTATAAGCCTTTTTATTGTTTACACGACAATATGGAATAGGGCATTTGGAGATGAATTTTATCCTGAGATAGCGAATGTTATCGAAAAGTCTGCTCAAAAATTGATGGGATCCATTACCAGTTTTTTTGCTAGAGATGGTTACATAAATATGTGGTCAAGAAGCATTTGTTACAGAACCTGGGTTTCCGGAGCCTTTCCAGTTGCCTTTATGTTAAAAGATCAAACGCTACTGGATGCTGGTTGGGCAAGACGGCTTTGCTCTGGGTCATTGCTGCAATTTGTTACTCGAGAAGATTTTTATGACAATGATATCCCAAGCCTGGGTTTTTATGGGCAGAAGGGATATATGGTACAAAACTATAGTTGTGCGGCAAGTCCTTTTCTTATGTTTCTACCGTTCATTTGTCTGGCCTTACCAGATGATTCCCCGTTTTGGACTGAAAAAGAAAACGATGGAAATTGGGAAAAACTTGGAGGAAATTCGAATAAAGTTATTCTTAAAAATCCTGGCCTAGTTCTTGTAAATCATGGAAAAACCGGCACCTCTGAAATTATTCCCGGGAAAGTGTACTATGACGATCCAAATTATTCCAAGCTTGTCTACAACACTCATTTCCCATGGGAAGACCATAATCCTCTCGGTGGGACTTCAATGGAATATAGTTTTCATAGTCTTGATCCGAGAGACATACGAGGCGATGATATTAATTTCTATCTCACTGGCATCACTGTAGAAAATAGTTCCGATAAAAACAGGTCCTATTCCACCTCTCAAAACATGCTTTATAATGGTGTTTTAAAAGATGTTTTATACAGGCAGGCAATTATGCGTAAACCACCAAACAACGGAGTGGGCTATATTATTGATCTTGCTGAAATCACAATTCCAGGAGGAGTTATAAGAGTCGATCGTTCCCGCCTGGCTTTTGAATATGAATTAACGCTCGGGCATTTTGGTTTACCACATATTAAAGGCGATATGGCAATAGTTAAACAATTTGAGTATGGAACCAGAATGGTAATAACAGCATCAATTCCCGGAAGAAGTGTAGCAATGGTTTTATATAACGGTTGGGACAAAGTAGATAGTTTGGTGCACAGCAATCACAATGCTGAGGCGGATGAAAGTACGGTAATATTTGCCTATAAAAAAAGAATAGCAAAAAATCCATCAATGGAATTAATGATTACAGTTATGCTCCATAAGTTGGATGACAGTGAGTGGTCTGAAGAAGAGTTGTTACCAATAAAAGATATTAGGTTCATGGATATCACCCCTTCCGGGTCATCCTTAGGAGCAACTATTACCTTATATGATAACAAAAAGTATAATATCGATTTTAAAAATGTCGATGGAAAAAGATCCTGCTAAATTAAATATTAGAAAGACAATTATTGGATGTAAAATAGATATATATCAAATGGTAATGATAGCTTAGGTCACCTATAATTATTTCAAAGCAAGTATTAATTTAAAATTTTACCGAACTACTTTTTTATACATATGTTCTAAAACGTTCAATATCTTTTCCGGAGACATTCTTTCGGTATAATTTGATTCGACATGTGCAGCTTCAATTATCAAATCTCTATTGACAATGAAGGTCGCGGGAACGGGAAGATTTTTAGATCCGTCACCATTCAAACGTGTCAAATCTCGCCGGTTATGATAATCCTCACCGGGATCAAATTGTAGATTGTAGGCTTTTATCACTCGCTGGTCTGAATCGCTCAGAACTTCAAATTTGAGGTCATTTTTTTGTGAAATTGTTAGAGCATCATCAGGTTTTTGAGGGCTAATTGCGAGAATGGATGCGCCAAACGACTTAATTTGAGGTAAGTATTTTTGAATTGCTCTAAGATCCAGGTTGCAAATCGGGCACCATTCACCTCGATAAAATTTTACTATTACCACACCGGAGCTTAGACATTCTGAAAGTGATATTTTCATGCCAGTTGCATTTGGTAATACAAAGTCTGGGGCCTTATCCCCAACTGAAAGCCCTTTCACATGCGCAGCATTTGCTATGACTAATTTTTGGAATTCTTGCAGATTATTCACTATGATGCAGGCTAGTAAAATGAATTACTTGAAGCTTCATTTGCTGATAAAGATTAATTAAAATATAAATCTAATAACCTAATTATATTTAGAGCATAAGTTTTTGACATTATTTGCGAAATAAAAAGGTACTTTCGGAAGAACTTAAGAAAAACACTTTTAATGATCATATCCACTGGAAAAAATGAGACATCATCTGAACAGATCCTATGATTGGATTCTTTATGTCGATTACTAAAATTCCAGCAAATAATAGGAATGGATATGACTCTTTTCTTTATACTGCTTCATAAGGAAGTCTCGTGTTTAAAGGTCAAGTAAATAAGTTGACATGTTGATTATCAATAATATTACAGTCTCGTCCCGACAGAAAGAAAGCCGCTCTAAGTTGTTTAGGGTGCATTATTATTTAAAAAAGTTAATTGTAGGGTTTTGTGTAGGGTGATTACTAATTTTACAAAACTGGTTCGAAACCGACACCTCTGCACCAAACTTGCCTATGAAATATTCCTTCGTGGTTGCTTCAACATGATTATTGTATTCTTCTGTTATATAAATGGCATCATGAACATGAACAATAAGAATTGATTTATTAGCCTTGTAAAGTAGTTTAGTGATGCACTTATATTGCTATTTCACACAAACAATATTGCAGATCTTAAAAGAAAAAGTGTTTTGCCTATAGAACCGTTGGTAGTGTATCCATTAGAAAACGGGTTAGCTCTATGTCATATTCTTCCGGGTTCTTCTTCCATCCGACCTCCATTTTACGAAATGGCTGCGCACACAATGCAGCTATTTGCGTTTTAGTTAGCGGTTGAGAGGCATTGGAAATCACAGAGTAATTTTTGTTATCAAGACGCCTTAAGCTACTTTCATCTCCCATAACTAACTCTACCTTTTGTCCATCATCCATTGTAAAAGTCACTTTACTACCTTCCTTGAATGATCCAAAGTATCGGTAACCATCACTAACAGGGAATTCCCACATAAAATGAACCTTTACTATACCAAGGTTATTGGAACAACTCAATTTGCATCGAATATGCCCGCCCGATTCCCCAAAATATCGAACCAGACGTGGGCTTGGTAAAAAGAAGAGATCCTCGGGGTCTGTTGCAAATGTTTTTGAAGAGTCAACATCTAATGTAGCTACTGCGACAGCCTCAGCTGTCAATGCTGATTTCTCAGCTGCATTAATGAGTTGTTCCTCATATTGCCAAGTTCCATTATCAAACAGTAAAACTTTATTTCCGCTTTCGGTGGTGGCACGAATTTGTGCAAAAGAGAGGTTGGCGAAGGCATGTATAACGACAATGGCAATTAATGTACGTAGCATAATGGTAGTTTTAGTATTAAGCAACAAATATAATCCTGGATTATTAAGAAAAACAAAATTAATTAATCGATGGGATTTATAGACTGCCCGAATGAATACTCCATTAAAAAAATTTGTACTGCCACTATTGTATTTGAAAAAAACCTTAATAATGATAAAGGAATGTTTAGTATTAAAAGTATAGTTTACGTTGACAGCGTTGGAAATCATTACAATTTTCCAATTAAACAACTATAGAATACTTCTCAAATTCATTAATTCATCAAAAAATATTCATTTTGTGGTGAATGTGTATGCAGGTAATGCAGGGATGTTTTTAGAAACAGATGAAACAATGGAAGGATTGAAGTTTCAATAAACATTCTGAGAATCATTGAATTCATTATCTCTTGATCTGAATTGAAAATGGGAATTCAAGTGCTTATATTGTTAAGGCAATTCATTACTATTTGAGACATTTCCTATGTAGCTTGTTTCCGATTATAGAATTGCATTTGCTAATGTGATTTGAATATTCATTAGAATAAAATATCCATTTATGAAAAATATGAATCGACGCAAGTTTGTTGGTACTATTGGTGCCGCTTCTGCATTTACATTTATTTCTCCTGTAAGCTCAATTGCTTCCAATGCTAAAATCAAAGTTGGTATTATGGGGCTTGGTGGTCGAGGGCGATTCCTCACTGAACGCTTTGTACAGCGTGAAGATGTGGAGATAGTCTACCTCTGTGATGTAAATAAAAGGCGCTTTTCTCATGCAAGGGAAATTGTTGCTGAGCACCAGGATAAGCAACCTAAACTCACCCAGGACTTTAGAGATATGTTGAATGATCCGGAAGTGCATGTCATTGTAAATGCAACGCCAGTACACTGGCATGCATTGGGGACAATCATGTGTTGCCAGGCAGGAAAAGATGTGTATGTTGAAAAGCCCTTGGCAGTAAATCCTTGGGAAGGAGCAAAAATGGTGGAAGCGGCAAGAAAGTATGAGCGCATCGTTCAGGTGGGTTGCCAGACGCGAAGTGCACCATACGTCCAGAAAGCATTGGAGTATGTAAAGTCGGGTAAGTTAGGAGAGGTGCATATGGCAAGTGTCTTCCAGGTGGTTGACTGGAAAAATAATTTATATAAAACAGAAGAAGAACCAGTGCCTGAAGGCCTTGATTATGATATGTGGTGCGGACCGGCTCCAAAGGCGCCTTATCGACCAGGGGTTTGGTTTAGGGATGCTTGGGATTATAACGTAGGGTCCATCGGCGGCGATATTTTTCATCAGGTTGATTTGGCCAGGCACATACTGGATTTGCCCTACCCAAAATCTGTGTTCAGTTCTGGAGGTGTTTATCATTATAAGGATGGACGTGAGATTCCTGATACGTTAAGCGCCCATTTAGAATATGACAAGCTGATCTATAAAATAGAAGCAGCGACCTGGGCGGCCAATTTCCAAAAGATTCCAACGACTGTTCGGGATTCAGATAACTTTCCTGATTGGGAGTTCTGTAGTACTAAAATTGAACTATTAGGAACCAAAGGATTTCTGAGGCTTGGCAGACAAGGTGGTGGTTGGCAGGCATTTAATGAAAATGGTGATATTGTAGCATCTGAGTATGGTCGCCAGGCAGATAATATTCATATTAATAATTTTATTGAGTGTGTGAGAAGCAGAGAATTGCCAAATGCTGATGTTGAAGAGGCTCGTCGTACTGATCTCTTGATTCACCTGTCAAATATTTCAACCAGGGTTGGAAGTGAAAAACTGATCTATGACCAGGGAAAAAATAACTTTGTGAACTCATCAGAAGCCAACAAGTTTCTGCGCCGAAAAGATCGTGATGTTTGGAAAATTCCAAACGAAGTCTAATAGATTAAGCATGATTGGCAGAAAACTTTTCATCACCGGCATGTTGGTAGTCCTCTCTCATGCCTTATTTTCACAATGGGCAGCTATTGACAATGTTAAAATCAACATAGTAGAGACAGAGTTAGGAGGATCCGCTGTTGAAATAAATTATCAGTTGAATGCGGATCATATTGGAAAAGATCTTCCAGTATATGTTTTCATTCAATACTCAATGGACAATGGCGCGACCTGGAAGCTGATAGACCCTGCATACTTACAGGGGGATGGCTTTAACATGGTTATGAGCTCAGGATCCAAAAAGGTGACCTGGTGGGGAAGTGGGATCAATGATGGTGAGATTCTCGAAATTAGAGTTAGGGGTTTACCTATGGCCAGGATTCCAGCTGGGGAATTTAACATGAAAAGTTTGCCTGCAGGTGGGAAAGATCCGTCCAGACCTGAAAGACCGGATACCAATCTACCGGAGTATTTCCTGGCGATCAATGAAACTACAAATGCCATGTATTCAGATTTCTTGAACGACCAGGGAAGGGATGGGGCCTGGTGGCATGATCAAATGGCGAATCCAAAAAGAGGAGGCATTTCCAGGATTGATTCTGCAGGTCGCATTTTCTACAATCCAATACCGGCCAGGGAGAATTATCCGATTACGTATGTTTCTTGGTACGGTGCGCACGCCTTTCTGAAGTGGTGCGGATTGACCTTGCCCTCGGAAGCAATGTGGGAGAAAGCCTATGTTGGAGGGCTGTTTCTTGATGGTGATGATGTTAAACAAATTGTCAATCCCAATCCTGATAGGAAGTTTCCCTGGGGAAATGAAGCTCCTGATCAAAAAGGGATTTTCAGGTGCAATATTGACGGAGATGCAGATGGGTATTCAAACCAGGCACCAACTGGTTCGTTCAGTGAATTTCAAAGTCCATATGGCATCAACGATTTAGCTGGGAATGTTGCCGAATGGACATCAGATTGGTACACCACCACCTACCATGTTGGGTTGGATGGCTTCAGGATGGTTCGTGGAGGATCCTGGATGGCCATGCCTTTAGAATGTGATGCTACGTCAGGTGCTACGCAATTTCCAATAAAGGAAAGTAGTATCATGGGATTTCGTGGGGCAAAAATGAAATAGCCCGTAGTTCACTACAGGATATTGTCCTTATTTTAGTTGTACCATCAAAGCTATCTAGCTACAAATAGATCTTCTCAGAAAATGCCGACTGCCTGATCAGAAGCTATAGCCTGACCATACCAAAGAGATTAGTATACAAGCGTTTTTTATCTGTGATCTTATTTTATTGTAACAGCCTAATAGCTTTGGTTAATGATTTTAGCATAGTGCATACTTCCATCATATCATTTCCAGCTTTAGTAAATGCTTCTTCTAATACCGTTCTCACCATTGGATCTTTAATCTTGGATACTTCATCCACATGAAGAAACCAATGAGCTTCTTCAAATACTTTATTAGCGTCCTTTTCAATCGCTTCACAAATTTCAATTATATTCTGACTCATCATATACTCCTTTCGTATTAGTTATAGTTTGGTTTTTATATTGTTAACAATGATTTCAGAACATAAATTCTAATAAATGGAATAATTTTACTATATCTTCGGTTTCTTGAAAGCCCTACTGAAACAAGTTCTGGGAGCCTGGGAGGCAGTATATTGTAGTCATGGGTAGAATTATTACCCTTAGAAGTTAAATTCATTTCTAGCGAAGATGATTCGGTGAATAAAAGAAGATTTTGTTTAGGTCAGTAAATGAGGAAGATTGTATTTAAACCTCCCTAATCATCCAATATGAAAAACAGAAATCTATGTGGGAGATGAGTATATATTGCCGCATTGGATGGCCTGTTACCTAAAGTAATCAAGTAATTCAAGGTATAAGAGATAGAATTAGCATATTGAAACTCATAAAACACAAGTCATGTATGAATTAAAAATACAATTTCAGAGCTTAAACTTGGTTTTATAAAGAGAAGAAGTCACTACTTTTAAATGATAGATTGATTAAAATGAAGATTCCAAAATTACCCATCGCATTGATTTTTTTTAGTTTGATGATTTTTTCAGGTAGCGCACTAAGGAAACCTCCCACAGATGCCGACGGTCGACCGCTTATTGTTAAAAAAGGCACTATAGATGTAGACCTGGTGGAAACCACCCCAATTGTTTTTAAAAATCAAGTCTATCGTTATGAGTATGTCCGAATTGGATATTGGGATAACAAAACCGGTGATTCGTATTTCAGGTTTGTTAATCATAAAACAGGAAAGCCGACGAAATCATTTGCCAAAGGATTTCACCTTGGGAGTGCGTTTGTCCACAATGAAACCGTTTATGTTACTGCGGTAGATATTTGGGATGGCGAACAAATTCATATTTTTTCATCAAAAGATTTGGAGCATTGGGATAGCTGGCTGGCATTTGATTTACCCGGGTACGGAATATTTAACACATCACTCACTTGGGCAAAAGATAAATATGTGTTAATGTTTGAAATTGGTAAACCTGAAGATAAAGCCGGAGAGCGGTTTACTGCCAACTTTGCGACATCAACAGACCTGAAGAATTGGGAGGTGCTTTCATCAGAACACAATTATGCTAAGGATCGATATACTGCTCCCCACTGCCTGCGCTATCTCGATGGATATTTTTATAATTTTTACCTGGAAGCACATAATGGCTATGAGATGCGGGTTGTCAGGTCGAAAGATTTGATAAACTGGGATCCAAGCCCTTTAAATCCCGTGCTGAGTTTTTCCAAAGAAGATAAGCACATCGCCAATAAAAAGCTATCCAAAGTGTTTCAGCAAAAAATAAATAATGCTGAAAACAGGAATAATTCTGATATTGACTTTTGCGAATACAATGGGAAACTGATCATCAATTATTCATGGGGCAATCAGAGGGGAGAAGAGTTTTTAGCAGAGGCAAGCTATTCAGGAACTTTAGAAGATTTTCTTCGCGGTTGGTATCCGAAATAATATTATTTTCATGGAGATTCAGGACATTTTCTAATTGAGTATTGATGTTTTATCCTAACCTAATAAGGAAGCACTTATGATTGACAAAATAAAATGGGGCATTATTGGTACAGGTAATATATCGGGAAAATTCGCAAATGCTTTGAAGATGTTGCCTGAAGCTGAGCTTGCAGCGGTTGCCTCCAGAGACTCCACTACTGCAAATAAGTTTGCAAAAATACATGGTATTTCAAAAGCTTATGGCACCTATCAGGAATTGGCGGAAGATCCGGATATTGATGTTGTCTATATCGGAACGCCTCATACTTTCCACCTTGAAAATAGTGTTTTGTGTATGCGCAAGGGAAAGGCAGTGTTGTGTGAAAAGGCGTTTACCATAAATGCTGCTGAGGCCCGAGAGATGGTTCGGGTAGCTCATGAAGAAAATGTATTTCTGATGGAGGCCATGATTCCAAGACATGTTCCATTGCTTAAAAAAGTCATGCAATGGGTAAAGGATGGTCGCATTGGAGAGGTCCGTATGGTCAGAGCTTCACGTTGTGCACGCAGAGATTTTGCTCCTGAAGCGCGCCAACTCAATCCAGCACTGGGAGGTGGAAGCCTTCTCGACGTTGGCGTCTATGTGATTTCTTTTGCTTCACAAATTTTTGGTAAACCTCCGGTAGAGTCTATAGGAATCAGTCATATCGGGGAGCTAGGTTCTGACGAGCAAGGTGTAGCAATACTAAAGTACGATAAAGGTGAAATAGCAGATTTGTCTTTTGCACTGCGAACTGAAGCGGTGGATGAAGCATATATATTCGGTACTGAAGGATATATAAACGTCCATGAGATATTTGCCGTTCCCAAAAAGGTTTCCCTGTTTATTGATAAGGAGGAAATCGAAGTGCTTGAAGGACCAACCGATAATGCGCTGAATTATGAGGCGGAAGAAGTGATGCGTTGTATGAAGCTGGGATTAAAAGAATCTCCATATATGCCCTTGGACGAGTCGATACAAATCATGGAGATTATGGACAATATCAGGAAGCCATGGGGGCTGACTTATTCCAATGATATTGCTCATTAAAGTGGCTAAGCGTTATGAATGATCAATTCAAAATAATGTTTATCCTTTTGCTATACCTATCATTATCGTTGGGTTGTCAACCAAGCAGAAATGATGCTCTTCCCCATCCGGAGAAAAATCCTCTATCACCTGTAATGCTAAGGGGTTCCTGGGTACCCGACAACCCACACGATATCGATTTTAATCAATTGCCACGGATTAAAAGTCAGCATGTTGTGGTTAGCGATGTTACTGTTGCTGATGGAGTAAATCAGCATAATTATTTAGTACACCATCTCGGTAAATACTGGTTAATGTGGAGTGATGGTCCGGGAGTAGAGGACAGGGTTG
>Ga0316192_10003957_pt1 | contig 10769 bp, 7 predicted proteins | sample MerIslwburrow_MG_FD_204931 | JGI IMG/M metagenome (GOLD analysis project Ga0316192, IMG submission 204931) | Coastal sediment microbial communities from Maine, United States - Merrow Island worm burrow | ecosystem: Environmental > Aquatic > Marine > Coastal > Sediment | place: USA: Maine...
CCCACTCTGGTGAGCAGGTCATTATAAGCGCTGCGCACCGCCTGGGCATTGGTGATACCGAGATGCACGCCGCCGGCATCCGACTTGTGGGTGATATCGGGGGAATTGATTTTCAGTGCTACCGGGAAACCCAGATTCTCGGCCTGTACCAGCGCTTCATTCGGTGACCGCACCACGCTTGCCTGCGCGGTGGGGATGTGAAAGGCACGCAGTATTGCCTTGGACTCCGACTCGCTGAGCACCTTACGCCCTTCGGCGAGCGCACCCTCTATAATCAATCGTGCACCCGCGACGTCCGGCGCCTTGCCGAGTGACAGCGGTCCGGGTGTCTCGAGCAACAGCTTCTGATTACGGTAATAGTCCACCAGGTAGGAAAATGCCTCGACGGCAGCTTCCGGGGTATTGAAGGTGGGTACACTGGCATTGCGCAGCACGCTGCGGCCCTCTGCAATCTGGATATCCCCCATCCAGCAGGCCAGCAGTGGCTTACGGTAGGCGGCGACAATTTTGACCATCGCCCTGGCCACGGCGGTAGGATCGGTCATCGCCTGTGGTGTAAGTATGACCAGCACGCCATCCACGGCGGAATCCTCCATGCAGATCCTGACGGCCTGATCATAGCGCTCTGCTGTCGCATCGCCGATAACGTCCACCGGATTGGCCTTTGACCAGGTCGGCGGAAGCACCTCATTCAGCCTGCCCAGCGTGTCTTCCGATACCGCTGCCAACGACAGGCCAAGGTCAGTGGCGCGGTCGGTCGCCATTACACCAGGTCCGCCACCATTGGTGATTATGGCGAGTCGCTCGCCCTGCACACTGAACACCGAGGTCAGTGTGGTTGCCGCAGAAAACAGGTCGACGATGCGCATACCGCGCACCACACCGGCCCGGCGTAAGGCACTTTCGAACACGTCATCAGAACCCACCATGGCACCGGTGTGGGACATGGCAGCCTTTGAACCGCTGGCGTGCCGGCCGACCTTGAGGGCGATCACCGGCTTGACGCGGGCAGCGGCACGCAGTCCGCTCATGAACGATCGCGCGTTGTGAACCCCCTCGATGTAAAGCAGGATACTCTTGGTTTCCGGGTCATTCACCAGATAATCGAGCACATCGCCGAAATCGGTATCTGCCGAAATCCCTGTCGATACCACGGTGGAAAAACCGATCCTGTTGGCGGCCGACCAATCGAGAATCGCCGTACACAGCGCACCGGACTGGGAGACCAGGGCGATTTTGCCGGGACTGGCGCTGCCCTTGTTGAAGGTACAGTTAAGTCCGCTGCCGGGACGCATGATGCCCAGGCAGTTAGGCCCGATGAATCGCAACCGGTAGCGGCGCGCGGTTTCCACCAGCGCCTGTTCCAGTTTCAGCCCTGAAGCCCCAACTTCGCGGAAACCGGCCGATATAACCACCGCTGCGCGTATACCGTATTCGCCACAGGCCTCGATAATCCCCGCTACTGTCGCTGCCGGCGTGGTGATCACCGCCAGATCGACGGGCCTGCCAATGCTGTTGAGACCCGGATAAGCCTTATGCCCCTGCACCGCGTCGTGTTTCGGGTTGATCGGGTAGACTTCACCACGGAAACCGCCCTCGATCATGTTTTTGAAAACCAGCTGACCCACCGACCCGCTGCGGTCACTGGCGCCGAATACCGCGACGGATTCCGGTTCGAACAGTTTGTTGAGATAGTGCTTGTCCATGTTTTTAAAACTTCCTCTGAAGCGCATTACGCCTGTACTTAAAGTCGGCCGAATTGTTAAACTGTGGCGCATCATAGCAGCCAGTGACCCCACTGTGACCACTGCCTACATCAGCCATGCTGCCTGCCTCCGTCAACAGACGGGCAAACATCATCCCGAGTCGCCGCAGCGCCTGTACGCCATCGAGGTTATCGGCCGTGACCACCGCCTACATTAGCCACGCTGCCTGCCTCCGTCACGAGACGGGCAAACATCATCCCGAGTCGCCGCAGCGCCTGTACGCCATCGAGGACGCGCTGATCGCCGCCGGCCTGATGGACCTGCTCGATCGACACGATGCCCCACGGGCAAGCCGCCAGCAACTCTGCCGTGTTCACTCACCCGCGTACCTCGATGACATCGAACGCCGGGCGCCACAGGCGGGTGTGGTGATGCTCGATGCGGACACGGCGATAGGTGCGGACAGTCTGGAGGCTGCCTGCCGTGCTGCGGGGGCGGTGGTGCAGGGCGTCGATCTGGTACTGCGCGGCGAGGCGGACACAGCGTTCTGTGGCACCCGTCCACCAGGGCACCATGCGGAGCCGGACCGGGCGATGGGATTCTGTATCTTCAACAACGTAGCGGTGGGCGCGGCCCACGCCCTCGCCGCCGGCCTCGCGCGTGTCGCGATTGTCGATTTCGATGTCCACCACGGCAATGGTACCGAAAGCGTGTTCCAAAATGATGATCGGGTCATGCTGTGTTCGACATTTCAACACCCGCTCTACCCCAACACCCCGCCGCACCACGGTCACAGCCACATCATTCATGCTCCGCTCAAGGCCGGTGCTCACAGCGAGGCATTTCAGCAGGCTGTACAGGACCGCTGGTTACCGGCCCTGCAGCGGTTCAGACCGCAACTGATACTTGTGTCGGCCGGTTTCGATGCCCACTTCGAGGATGATATGGGTCAGCTCAACCTGCTGGACAGCGACTACTACTGGGTAACGCGGGCGATTATGGAGGTCGCCGAACGCCACGCCCAGGGACGTATGGTCTCCACCCTAGAGGGCGGTTATGAAGCGCAGGCCCTGGGTCGTGCCGCTGTGCAGCATATCCGCGCACTCATGTGCCTGGGGGCCAGCCACTGAGCGTGTCTATTGCCGCATGTGCGGGAACAGCAACACATCACGGATCGATGCCGAATCCGTGAACAACATCACCAGACGGTCTATACCGATTCCCTCGCCTGCCGTGGGGGGCAGACCGTGTTCCAGTGCACAGACATAATCAGCATCATAGTGCATGGCTTCGTCATCGCCGGCTTCTTTTTCCTCAACCTGCCGCCTGAAGCGTTCCGCCTGATCTTCAGGATCGTTCAGCTCCGAAAAACCATTAGCGATTTCACGCCCACCGACAAAGAATTCGAAACGATCCGTGATGAAGGGATCTTCGTCATTGCAACGTGCCAGCGGTGAAACCTCGGTCGGGTAGGCAGTGATAAAGGTGGGATCTTTCAGGCGGTGCTCCACCGTTTTTTCAAAAATCTCGATCTGCAGCTTGCCCAGACCGTAGCTGTCTTTCACCGGGATATCCAGAGACGCGGCGAGCTTGCGCGCAGCCTGCAAATCCTCCAGCTGTTCTGCCTGGACTTCAGGGTTGAACTGCAGAATGGATTCTTTCACCGTCATGCGGATAAACGGTTTGCCGAAATCGTAGCTCTCACCCTGATAAGGAATCACCGTGTCACCAATCACAAACTGCGCCATGGAACGCAGAAGTTCTTCGCTCATATCCATCAGGTCGATGTAATCCGCGTAGGCCTCGTAAAATTCCAGCATGGTGAATTCCGGATTGTGGCGCGTGGACAGGCCTTCGTTACGGAAACTGCGGTTGATCTCGTAGACTTTCTCGAAGCCACCCACCACCAGGCGCTTCAGATATAACTCGGGGGCAATACGCAGGTACAATTGCATGTCCAGTGCGTTGTGGTGCGTGGTAAAAGGCCTGGCTATGGCGCCGCCCGGAATACCCTGCATCATCGGGGTTTCAACTTCCAGGAAGTCACGCTGGTTCAGGAATTCCCGGATGAACTGTACGATGCGTGAACGCACAATGAAGACATCGCGGGATTCCTCATTCATGATGAGATCCAGATAGCGCTGCCGGTAGCGGATCTCCTGGTCGGTGAGACCGTGAAATTTTTCCGGCAGCGGGCGCAGCGATTTTGTCAGGATACGCAGATCATCCGCTTTGACGGAAAGCTCACCCTTGTTGGTTTTGAATAACACACCTTCCGAACAGACAATATCGCCGACATCCCAGCTCTTGAATTCCTGGTAACGACCTTCCGGCAGGGAATCACGTTGCAGAAAAAGCTGAATGCGACCGGACATGTCCTGAATATGGACAAAGCTCGCCTTACCCATGACGCGCTTGCCCATCATGCGGCCGGCCACTTTGACCCTGATGGTATTGGTCTCAAACCAGTCCCTGTCTTTATCGCCGTATTCGGTATGGATTTCTGCGGCTACCGAGTCGCGGCGAAAATCATTGGGGTAGGCAGCACCCTGCTCCCGCAACTGGGCCAGCTTCTGTCGCCGCTGGGCAATGAGTTTGTTTTCGTCCTGTTCAATCATACTTGCCACCTGGCACAAATTTACAAACCACTCTTCAGACTGGCCTCGATAAAGGCATCCAGGTCACCATCCAGTACCGCCTGGGTATTTCCCGTCTCGATACTGGTGCGAAGATCCTTGATCCGTGACTGGTCGAGTACATAGGAACGGATCTGGCTGCCCCAGCCGATATCTGATTTACCTTCTTCGACCAGCTGCTGGTCGACGTTGCGCTTCTGGATCTCGAGTTCGTACAACTTGGCTTTCAACTGCTTCATTGCCGTCGCACGATTCTTGTGCTGGGAACGGTCGTTCTGGCACTGAACCACGATGCCGCTGGGATTATGCGTTATACGTACGGCGGACTCGGTCCGGTTGACGTGCTGGCCGCCGGCCCCACTGGCGCGGTAGACATCGATGCGCAGATCGGCCGGGTTGATGTCGATTTCGAAGTCATCATCGACTTCCGGTGAGACAAAGACCGCCGCAAACGAGGTGTGCCGCCTGTTACCCGAATCAAAGGGTGACTTGCGAACCAGGCGATGCACGCCGATTTCGGTACGCAGCCAGCCGAAGGCATAAGGTCCGTCAATTTTGATGGTGGCGCTTTTGATGCCCGCGACTTCACCCGCCGAGACTTCAATTAAATCGGTCGCGAACTCATGGCGCTCAGCCCAGCGCAGATACATGCGTAACAGCATATTAGCCCAGTCCTGCGCTTCGGTGCCGCCCGAGCCGGCCTGAATATCCACAAAAGCATTCGCCTCATCCATTTCCCCGGAAAACATGCGGCGAAATTCCAGACTCGCGACGCGGATCTCCATGCCCTCGACGTCGGTAATCACCGACTCCAGGGTCTCCTGGTCGTCTTCTTCCGAAGCCATGCCCAGCAAATCAGCGGCGTCTTGAAGCCCTGTATCTATACTGCCGAGTGTTCCGACAATTTCCTCCAGGCGCGCCCGCTCCTTGCCCAGTGCCTGAGCCTTCTCGGGATCATTCCAGACATCCGGATCTTCCAGCTCACGACAGACTTCGATCAGTCTTTCACTCTTGCTGTCGTAGTCAAAGATACCCCCTCAGGGCCTGGGAACGCCCTTTCAGGTCCTTGATCTGATTCAAAACCGGATTGACTTCCAAAACAACCCCCTGCTGATTCAACGCGTGCTAATTAGAAACGGGAATCATACCGGGTTCCTCGTTGGCTGCCAAAGGCACATACTGCAAGCCGGTGCGGATTTCTCTCGACCTTAACCACATGCCCCAGGGCAGAAAGTGAGAAATTCGGCCTAGCAGCACTAATCTTCCATCCTGCGTATAGCAACCAGCTTGTTATGCTCGTTGACGCGAACGATAAAAGTTCCCCTGACGCCTTCATGGGTCACGAACGGACGTAACGAAGAGGCCGGAAACTGGATTTTCCGTCCCTCCTGGTCATGTGCAAGAACGTTTCGCGCATCCCCACTGTACAAACGCCGGTAGGCGTCGGCAGCTATGCTTATGGGTACGATGTACTCTTTATGCGCCATCTCAAAGTTTCCACTCCCTTTGTTAATGTCTTACTTCAGTGGCTCAATCATCTCGACCATCAGCTGCAGCCCCAGCAATCCACGGTATTCATTGCTGTCCAGCCGATAGGCCAGACGAACGCGCTGGCCTTTTGCCAGTTGATACTCGGCCGCCTGGTTGAATGCGATAGCATCCAGCGCCTGCCTGCCACCATCCGGCCTGACCGATAACTTCAGGTGGTGTTCGCCGACCACGCGCTGGTTCACGACGGTAAAACACCCATCGAACAGGGGTTCCGGAAAACCCTGACCCCAGGGCCCGGCCGAGCGCAGCAGCTCGGCCAGTTCCAGGCTGAATTCCCCGGCGTCTAACGCTCCATCGGATTCGAGTACACCGGTCAGGGCTTGCTCATTCAGACGCTCTTTCAGTTCCGCCTGGAAGGCCGCCTCGAATACCGGCAGCTGGGATTCTGTCAGCGACAAACCGGCGGCCATGGCATGACCACCGAACTTTTGCAGGACTTCAGGGTGGCGCGCGGCAATGGCGTCGAGTGTGTCACGGATATGCAGGCCCGGTATCGATCGTGCCGAGCCCTTGATTTCACCAGACCCCGACGGTGCAAAGGCGATAACCGGACGGTGGAATCGCTCCTTTATCCTCGCTGCCAGAATGCCGATCACGCCCTGATGCCAGCCTGCATTGTAGAGACAAAACCCCATGGGCAAATGGTCGGCGTCGAAATGCAGCTGCTTGACATGTTCCAGTGCCTGCGTCTTCATGTCGGCTTCGATTTCCCGGCGTTCCCGGTTGAGTGCGTCGAGTTGTTCGGCAAGCTGTCTCGCCTGGGCAGGGTTTGCCGATAGCAGGCAATCGATGCCTAGTGACATATCATCCAGACGGCCGGCTGCATTCAGGCGTGGGCCCACGGCAAAACCGAAATCCGCCGCTACCAGACGCGAGGCGTTGCGCCCGGCAACCTCCAGCAGCGCCCTGATTCCCGGCCTGCAGCGCCCTGCCCGTATGCGTTGCAGGCCCTGCTGTACCAGTACCCGGTTGTTGTGATCCAGTGGCACGAGATCGGCGACCGTACCCAACGCCACAAGGTCCAGAAATTCGGCAAGATTCGGTTCCTTGCGCTCACCGCGCTCAAACCAGCCGCTTTCCCTGAGTCGCCCACGCAGCGCCATCAACAGGTAAAAGGCCACACCGACGCCGGCGAGATTTTTACTGGGGAAGGTATCGCCCGGCTGATTGGGATTGACGATGGCATCGGCCCGGGGCAGCTCACTGCCCGGCAAATGATGGTCGGTAACCAGTACCCGAATACCCCGCTGCCGGGCGGCAGCGACACCAGTCAGGCTGGAAATGCCGTTATCCACGGTAATGATCAGATCAGGCGCCGTGGCGCTGGCAACTTTGACAATTTCCGGTGTCAGCCCGTAGCCGAATTCAAACCGGTTGGGTACCAGATAGTCGACGCTTTCGGCGCCCATCTCCCGCAATACGGCGACCATTAACGCGCTGCTGGTCGCGCCATCGGCGTCGAAATCTCCCACCACCAGGATCCGTTCCTGCTTCTGCAATGCTGCCATCAGCAAATCGACGGCCTGCGACAGTCCCTTCAGGGCAGCCGGTGAATGCAGCCGGGTCAGACTGTTATCCAGATCATCTTTCCCCGTTATGTTCCGTGCCGCGTAGACACGCTTTAATACCGGGTGAATATCATCCGGAAGCTGGTGTCGGGCAAATTCGGTTATGGGTCTTTCAAGTAGTGTTTTCACGGGTGAGAATTTCCTGATATGAACGCGAGCGCTTCCAGAAGTGCCAGGCTTGACGGAAGCTCATGCGGTAGCGGTAACCATTGAGTGGGAACAGTTCGAGCGAGTGCAGCTGACGCGTGACCAGGGCCTTCAGTAACGGTTCGAACCACCGTTGTTCATAGCCTTCGACAGCTTGATTCCAGTGCGGAAACTCCTGGTAAGCCGCGGCGGCACTGCAGTCATCCAATACCAGCAGCGCCCGGTCACCCTCCTCGATACGCTGTAACAGTGCCTGTGCGTGTTGCGGTGCAGGCTCACAGTGCGTCTGGTCCCGGAGGCCCAGGCCATGAACAAAAACATCGTTGGCAAAGACCTTTGAGTAGCAGCCCCCTGTCTTGTCAGCCAACACCCCACCACCCCAGATCCACAGGCTGTTGACCAGGGGCAATCCCTGCGCGGCGCGCTGCTGGTTGACCGGATGCGAGTACATCAGCATCTGGATCTCGTTACAGCGGCTCAGCCACTCGCTCGCGTCCCGACCGCGGGGTAACACTTCGCCAACCGATTTGCCGCGCACCAGCGAGAGCGGCAATGTGCTCAGTTGCTGGCTGTTTCCGCCACACAGGTACCAGCGCTGCGTGTGATTCGCGTTGAGACTCCAGCCATCCTGGCTAAGGAAATTCGCTATGCTGTCAGACAGGGCCTGACTTTCTTCCTTGCTGAAAGGAAATGTCGAGGCATCGAACAGAATCAGGCCGCCGGCATCCACCTGCAGATGCACGGGATCGGCGCGAAGACAATAACCGTCGGGCGTCCGAGCGGTTTCAGCCAGGTAACTGTAAGGGGCGACGGGAAGCTCAGCCTGTCCCGCGCGGTGGCCGAACAGTGACAGTGCAGCTTCTTCCAGACTGCGAGCGGCGAACGCTTGTCGTTGACTGCGGCTCAGCAATCGCGACAGGGCGGGTGCTTTTGTAAAAGCATCCGCAGCATATCCGGCGAAGCCCTCTGCCAGTCCTGGGGCGAGCACACTGACCGAAACGGTCACGATACGATCAGCTCAGAGCCCCCACAATGGCTGCGCGAACCGGTTCCAGCTCGGCGTCCACGGTCAGCATGGGCTGCGCCGAGCATTGCTTGATTGCAGTATCCGGATCCTTCAGCCCATGTCCGGTCAGAGTACAGACAATGGAACTGCCTTCGGGAATCCTGCCGCTTTTGATATCGCGCAACGCACCCGCCAGCGAAGTCGCGGACGCCGGCTCACAGAAAATACCCTCTTTGCCGCTGAGCAGCTTTTGCGCTGCGAGAATTTCTTCGTCGCTGCATTCGTCGAACCAGCCGCCCGACTCCTGCTTGACTTTCCAGGCATAGTCCCAGGATTGCGGATGCCCGATGCGGATTGCTGTCGCGACCGTCTCCGGGTTATCCACCATGGCGCCGCGCATGAACGGTGCTGCACCCGCAGCCTGGTAACCGATCATCTTCGGCCGGTTACCGACAATGGCACCGCCGGCGTACATGCAATGGCCCTGACAGAACGAACAGGCCTCGGTAACATGATCCCCGGAAGCCGAGGAATACTCGCAATATCCGATCCAGTGCGCGGTGATATTGCCGGCGTTACCGACCGGCAGACAGTGGTAGTCCGGCGCCCGTCCGAGTTCCTCGATAATTTCGAAGGCGGCTGTCTTCTGACCCTGCAAACGGTAGGGGTTGATTGAGTTGACGATGGTGACCGGCGCGTGTTCGGCGACCTCCTTGACCAATTGCATGCCGGCATCGAAGTTACCGCGAATCTGCAGCACAACCGCACCGTGTATCATGGCCTGTGCGAGCTTACCGAGCGCGATCTTGCCCTCCGGAATCAGCACGAAGGCCGTGATACCGGCACGGGCCGCATAGGCGGCGGCTGACGCCGACGTATTGCCGGTTGACGCACAGATGACCGCCCGGCTGCCTTCTTCCACAGCCTTGGTAACCGCCATGGTCATGCCACGGTCCTTGAACGAGCCGGTCGGATTGAGGCCTTCGTATTTGACGTAGATGTCCACCGCCTTGCCGGTTTCACGCGGGATATTGTTGAGGCGTATCAGCGGGGTATTACCCTCACCCAGACTGATGACCCGGGTATCGTCATGAACGGGAAGGCGGTCCCGGTATTTATCGATCAAGCCGGTATAACGAGGACGAAATGGCATTTCAATTACCTTAATAGTTCAATTGGTTTGCAATAATTTTTTCAGTTACTGCTCAAATGCTCCATGCGGATTCGGGTGACCTTTCCCTGCACAGAGTCGAGCAATTCAATCTGCTGAATGGCTTCGTTCATTTGCTGTTCGCGCACTTCGCGTGTCAACAGAATAACCGGCACCTGTGACTGTCCCTCCAGGGGTTCTTTCTGAATCAGCGCTTCGATGCTGATGGCGTGATCACCCAGTATCCGTGTGATGTCGGCCATAACACCCGGGCGATCCAGCGCGCACAGCCGCAAGTAGTATGCCGTTACCACCTCTTGCATGGGCAGGATCGGCAAATCAGACAATGCGTCGGGCTGGAAGGCCAGGTGGGGCACGCGGTTTTCCGGGTCGACGGTCAAGGTGCGCGCGACATCCACCAGGTCAGCGACAACCGCGGAGGCCGTCGGTTCAGCCCCCGCCCCCGCCCCATAGTACAGCGTGGGTCCCACGGCATCGGCTTTCACCAGAACCGCGTTCATGACGCCGTCGACATTGGCAATCAGGCGGCGATCCGGAATCAGGGTCGGGTGAACACGCAGTTCCACCCCCTTTTCGGTACGCCGGGTCATGCCCAGGTGTTTGATACTATAACCCAGCTGTTCAGCATAACTGACATCGTCACGGGTGATGTGGCCGATTCCTTCCGTATAGACCTTATCGAACTGCAAGGGGATACCGAAGGCGATCGATGCCAGTATCGCCAGCTTATGCGCAGCATCGATACCTTCGACGTCAAAGGTCGGATCGGCTTCTGCGTAGCCTAATTTCTGGGCTTCGCTGAGCACATCGGCGAAATCGCGACCCTTGTCGCGCATTTCGGTCAGAATGAAATTACCGGTACCGTTAATAATGCCGGCGATCCATTCTATTCTGTTGGCGGTAAGCCCTTCACGAACGGCCTTGATGATGGGAATTCCACCTGCCACCGCCGCCTCGAAAGCCACCATCACACCCTGCTTCTGC
>Ga0316192_10003960_pt1 | contig 10767 bp, 12 predicted proteins | sample MerIslwburrow_MG_FD_204931 | JGI IMG/M metagenome (GOLD analysis project Ga0316192, IMG submission 204931) | Coastal sediment microbial communities from Maine, United States - Merrow Island worm burrow | ecosystem: Environmental > Aquatic > Marine > Coastal > Sediment | place: USA: Maine...
GGTCCCCGCGATCGTCATCTTGACGGTGGGAGTGCTGATCGTGACCAACCTGATCACGGTGCCGATACTGACCGCCGCGACACTGGTGATGGGTCTGGGGTTCGCGTTCATGGGCCCGGCCCGCCAGGCCTGGGTGGCCGAGCTCGTGCCCCGCGACGCGCTCCCCAACGCCATCGCCCTCCAACAGATCGCCCAGAACATCTCCCAGGTGGCCGCGCCCCTGCTCATCGCCCTATTGGTCGGCACCTTCATCGGGATCGGCGGCACCTACCTGTTCATGGCGTCGCTGTTCGCGGTGGTGCTGCCCATCACGATCAAGCTGCCGGACACCATCCCGGTCCCCAAGGAACGCAAGCCGATTCTGACCGACCTGGTGGGCGGACTGCGGTATGTGTGGAGTGATCGTCGCCTGCGTACGCTCTGGCTCGGCTTCGTCGGAATTGTGGTCTGCGGGTTCGCGTTCCAGACCCTGTTACCGGGGCTGCTCAGCGAGGAGCTGGGTCGCGAACCGGCCGATGTGGGTGTCATCTTTCTGTCGTTGGCGATTGCCGGGTTGGCGGTGAACATCCCGCTGGCGGGGCTGATCAAGTCCGGACCCGCATGGCCGGCGTTGCTCATCTCGGGATTCGTCATGGCCGGCGGCTTCCTGTTGGCCTCTTGGGCGCCGACCTATCTGCTCACCATCGCGGCGGGCATCCCGCTCGGCATCGGTCGCTCCGGTGCGATGCTCGTCGCCACCGCGCTGCTCATGTCGAATGCCGAGCCCGCCTACCACGGCCGCGTCATGTCGCTGGCGATGATGGGCTTCGGTTCCCAGGCACTGCTCGCCCCCCTGTGGGGGTTGCTCGCCGACCAGGTCGGGGTGCGCGCCACGATGTTCATGATCGGGCTGGTGGCCGCCGCGATGACCGCGTCGATCGCCGTCAGCTGGGTCCGCCAACGGGCAGAGTACGGGTCCGGTCCCACCGATGAGTTGGTGACCCCGCCCCTCGCCCCCGAGCCCGAGCCCACGGGGTGAACGGTCGGTCCCACCGCCAACATGATCTGGAGCCCACCAGCGACCGAGAAGGGCTCATCGAGTTGTTCCTCGCCGACCGCACGGCGCACGCCTACGGCCTGGCCGATCTCGAGGAACCCTATTGGTCTGCGTCGCGCTGGTGGCGACATGGTGACGCGGTGGTGGGTGCGGTCGGGTTGCCCGGGCTGCCCGATCCGGTCGTCTACGCCATCTCGCCGGTCGATCCGGGGGGATCGCTCGATCTGCTGGCCGCGGTGGCCGACCAGCTGCCCGATCGGTGGGTGGGCACCGGCCCGACCGGCATGGCCGCTCGCCTCTCGGCCACCCATCATCCGCTCTGGTCGACTCCCCATCAGAAGATGGTGCTGGCACGAACCGATGGTCTGGCCGCCGTCGACCCGCGCGTGCAGCCCCTAGACCGCACCCACCTGGCCGAGCTCGAAGCGCTGTTCGCCCTCACCCACGATGCGAGCGCCTACTTCTCCCCCGACCTTCTCGACGGCGGAGACTATGTGGGGATCTTCACCGGTGCAGAGCTCAGCGCCGTCGGCGGGACACACGTGGCCTCAAACATGTTCTCGCTCGTCGCGGTGGCCAACGTGGCCACCCACCCCGAACACCGGCGCCGCGGGCTGGCTCGGGCCGTCGTGAACGCGCTGTGCCACCGGCTCGTCGAGCGATACGAGGTCGTGACGCTGAACGTGAAGGTCGACAACCGAGCGGCGCGGGCCCTCTACCACGACCTCGGGTTCATGGATGTTTACGCCTACGACGAAGCCGAACTGGTGCGCCGACAAGGCTTGACCAGACCAGACCACACCTGACCTGACCTGACCTGCGACCCGACCGGATCTACACTCGGCCATCGACCGGTGCGCGGTATCGGCGGTTGGAAAAGGATTAGCCATGAACAGATTTCGTACCCTGCTGGCGCTCCTGTTGGCGTTCGGCCTGCTCGCGGCAGCGTGTGGCAGCGACGAAGACAGCGTGGACACCGCCGGCGACAGTGACGAGACCGCTCGGAGTTGTGACCCCGCGGACCCTCCGGTGAAGGAGGCCGGCGCGCTGACCGTGGCCACGGGTGACCCGGTGTTCCTCCCTTGGATGCAAGACGACGATCCCGCCAACGAGCAGGGATTCGAGAGCGCTCTCGTCTATGCGGTGGCGGCTGAGCTCGGGGTCGACACCGTCAAGTGGGTGCGCGTGGGCTTCGACGAAGCGGTCGCCCCCGGCCTCAAGGCCTACGACTTCAATATCCAGCAGTACTCCATCACCCCCGAACGGGACGAGGTGGTCGATTTCTCCGACGGCTACTACTCGGTGGAACAGGCGATCATCGGTGCGGCCGACAGCGATATCGCCGCCGCGGCCACGCTCGGCGACCTCGCTGACTACCAGCTCGGCGCGGCACTCGGCACGACCAGCCTCGACTACATCGATGGGGTGATCGCCCCCGGATCCGACGCCCTGGTATTCGACGACAACGCGGCGGCCAAAGCCGCCTTTGACGCTGGCCAGGTGGACGGCATCGTGTTCGATCTCCCCACCGCCTACTTCATCACCGCCGTCGAAATCCCGGACGCCTCGATCATCGGGGTCCTCCCCCGGAGCGGCGACGATCCCGAAGAGCTCGGAATGCTCTTCGAAGAGGGCAGCCCTCTGGTCGGGTGTGTGAACAAGGTGCTCACCACGCTGAGCGACAACGGCACCTTGGCCTCGCTCGAAGACGAGTGGCTCAACCAGGGTGGCTCCATCCCGACCCTGTCGGAGTGACCGAACCGGGCCGTCATACGCGTGGTGGACCCGGTCAGACCCCAGACCGGTCGGCGCGGCGTCCACCATCGGCGATTGTCGCGCTGTTCCGCGAGGAGGGGGCGAAGGCGGCACTCGTGGCCGCCATCTCTGCCATCGTGCTGTTCGGCGTGCTGATCGTTCTGATCTCCCGTAGCCCCAACTGGCCCCGAGTCCGTGACCAGTTCTTCAACGTCGACGATTTCCGGGCGTCATGGAGCGACGTTCTCGGCGGTTTCTGGCTCAATCTCCAGATGTTCTTCTACGCCATGGTCGCGATCCCGGTCGCGGCGCTCGCGCTGGCCGTCATGCGCAGCTTCCGAGGGGCCGCGTTCTTTCCGATCCGGCTGCTCAGCGTGGCCTACATCGACATCGTGCGAGGTATCCCTCAGATCTTGTTGATCCTATTGCTCGGCTTCGGGGTGCCGGCCCTCGATCTGGGCGGGTTGCCGCACGGCGCCATGTTCTGGGGATTGGTCGCCCTGACCCTGTCCTATTCGGCGTACACGGCCGAGATCTACCGGTCGGGGATCGACGCCGTGCCCGAGAGCCAGCGATCCTCGGCGCGCGCCATCGGGCTCACCCAATGGCAGGCCATGCGCTTCGCGGTGTTACCGATGGCCGTACGCAACGTGATCCCGGCGTTGATGAACCTGGTTGTCAGCCTGCAAAAAGATGTCGCGCTGATCTCGGTGCTCGGGGTGCGCGACGCCGTGCGCGAGGCCCAGGTGTACACGTCGCGGACGTTCAACTACACGTCCTATGTGGTAGCGACACTGCTCTTTTTGGCCATCTCCATTCCGTTGACCCGCCTCGTCGACTGGTATGTCACAAGGGATCGGGCCCGGCGCACCCAAGCTGTGCTGTGAGCCCCAAGCTGGTACTCGAAAACGTGCACAAGGCGTACGGGGCCAAGCAGGTACTGAACGGCATCGACCTCGAGGTCGACGATCACCAGGTGGTCTGTCTCATCGGCTCCAGCGGGTGCGGCAAGTCGACCCTCCTACGGTGCATCGATCTGCTCGAACCGATCGATGATGGCCAGATCCGCCTCGACGGCCGCAACATCACCGAGCGGGGCGTTAATGCCAACGACGTCCGCCGTCGGATCGGGATCGTGTTCCAGGCATTCAACCTGTTCCCGCACATGACGGTGCTCGACAATGTCACCCTCGGGCCCCGCCGGGCCCACAAGGTTGACCGGGCGGTGGCCGAGACCCAGGCCCACGAACTGCTCGCCCGGTTCGGGCTGGCGGACAAGGCGGCCGAATACCCCGAACGACTGTCCGGCGGCCAACAGCAACGGGCCGCGATCGTCCGGGCCCTGATGGGCGAACCGGAGATCCTCCTGCTCGACGAGGTGACCTCCGCCCTCGATCCCGAACTGGTCGGCGACGTGTTGTCGGCGATCCGCGATCTCGCCGATCAGGGGCTCACGATGGTCCTGGCCACCCACGAGATGGGCTTCGCCCGCGATGTTGCGGACACGGTGGCGTTTCTCGACGCCGGCCGAGTCCTCGAATCCGGACCCCCCGAGGTCATGCTGGTCGAGCCGGCCGAGCCCCGGACCCGCCAGTTCCTCGACCGGGTGATCATCGCCGGGCGGCTGTAAGTACCGAAAACACGATTTCGCGGACATGTGAGAATGGCCAGGTGAATCGCACCGATCGTCTGTACGCGCTCGTCGAGGAGTTGAGAGCGTCGGCGCCGGGCTCGCAGACGGCCGCTCAGCTGGCCTCGCTCTACGAGGTCTCCACCCGGACGATCGAGCGTGACATCCTCGCCCTGCAGGAGGCCGGCGTGCCGATCCGCGGCGCGGTCGGTCGGCGAGGGGGCTACTCGATCGACCCGGCCCACACGTTACCCCCGGTGAACTTCACCCCCGCTGAGGGCCTGGCCGTGGCCATCGCCCTGGCCGACGACGCCAGCCCGTTCGCCGCCGCCGGCCGGGCGGCGAGGAACAAGGTGCTGGCCGCGATGTCCGCCGATGACCTCGCCGCCACGCGGGCCATGAGCGAGCGAGTGCGCCGGTACGCGCGACCCGACCGGGGCCGGACCCCTCAGGTACCGCTCACCGTGCAACGCGCCATCAGCGAGCAGCTGGTGGTCGTCATCGACTATCTCGACCGGAACTCGGCGTCGACCCGGCGCGAAGTGGAGCCGGTGGGTGTCGTGTCGCTCGACGCCGACTGGTACCTGGTCGGCTGGTGTCGGCTGCGCGACGACGCCAGAACGTTCCGGCTCGACCGGATCCGGGGGGCGGAGCTCACCGGTGGCGTCGCCCCGGTCCGCGACCCGGACCGGTTCCTCGAGTTCATGCCCTGGCTGATCGAGCGCGCCCACCCCCTCGGGTAATCAACCAGTGCACGGTGTAAACGTCCCGGGTCATGGTTGCTGTGACGTATGTATGATACGTACATACCGACAAGACGATCAGCCTTCCGGATGACGTTGTGCCCATCATCGAGGGTCTCGGTGTTCCCTTCTCGACCTGGGTTGCCGATCAGCTTCGTCGCCACGCTGCGACACAAACAGGGTTGAGTCTCGCCGAACAGCTGCTGGCGGACGCCGTATTGGCGGGTTCTGAACGACCAACCGATGAGCAGTCCCAGGCTGTATCGGAACGGATGGAGCGGTCCGCGCCGTGGTAGCGCGGTCGAGCAGTCGGGTCGGCTACCTCAGGTCCTGCTCGATGCTATCGATGACGGTCTCCGAGTGGTGCTGGGCCTCTAACCACCTTCGCTCAGTCAGCGCAGTCAACTACCCGCGCTCTTACCCCGACAGGGGGTTGTCGGGATAGAGCTGACTTTTCGGTGATTCGGCCAAAATTCCTCGGAAATACCGACAGGCTGCTGTCGACACGATGGCGCAACGTGGGTCTCCCAAACACCATCTCCCGAAACACCTAAGAGGAGTCCCTATGACCATCAATACGGTTGCCCCGATCGGCTGGTTCGAGATCGCCGGATCCGATCCTGCCAAGACTGAAACCTTCTACTCCGGGCTGTTCAACTGGAGCTTCACCGACGGTCCGACCGGGCCGGCCTACCGTGTCGTCGACGCCGGCGAGGGCATCTCCGGTGGGGTCACCACCGCCCCGCCCGGGCTGCCGGCGACCTATGCCATATTCTCGGTGATGGTCCCTGACGTTGCGGCCACGTGTGATCAGATCGTCGAGCTTGGCGGCCGGGTGCTCGTCGGACCCGAGAAGATGGACGAGACCGGTCTGGTGTTCGCCAACGCGGTCGATCTCGACGGCAACCATTTCGGCATCTTCAGCCCCCCGGCCGCCTGAGCGAGGTGACCCGACTCTGACCGGGGTCGCTTGGTCCCGCGGGGGCGCAACGGCTCTCGCGGGACCAAACCGCGGCCCGGAGCATCGGGACCGGCGGGCCATCCTGCGGTGGTCGCCCTGCGGTGGTCGCCCTGCGGTGGTCGCCGTGATCTCTGATCTCGGCGGCGACCCGCCATGCTGGGCGCCCATGTTGGACGAGCTGGGGGAAACGGGTCGCGAGCTTGTGGTCGATCTTGCCGCGGTCGACACCACCGGCCCCCGCGGGGCGGCGTGGAGCCAACCTGGTCGTCCTTCACCCGGGCGACACGGCTGACGAACATGTCAGATCCCCTCGCCGTTCCGACGGTTGAGGAGCTAGCAGGGTCGGCTAGGTCGTAGTGGACTCATCGCAGGTGGGCGGATCCGGTGCGGCCAGCACCAGCTCCGCGAAGTCGCGCACCCCGAACAGACGGAGGGCGAGGCGGACCCGGCGCGACAGCCTGGGCCACGCCACGGTCCGGTCGACCAGTCGGAGGGCGGCGATGTCCTGGCTGCCCTCGGCGGTCTCGAGTCGACCTCCGCCCACGGCGACATTGCGAAACCAGTCGGCGGACGGGCCATAGGTCAGAACGACCAGCACCCGATCGCCCGCCGGAAACACCTGCAGCGCCGTCGAGTAGGCCCGACCGGAACGGCGGCCAACATGGCTGACCAGGGCGAAGCCCCGCCGTCGCCGAGCAAGAGCCCGAAACAGTGGGTCGGTGTAGCGCCTGTTCCAGACCGCCAACCGTCGGGGTAGGGCCATACAGGTCGACGCCCGTTCAGCCCATCGAGGGCAGATCCCAGAACGAATCGCTGCCCATACCGCTCAGGGCCCAAAAGGTCTCTGCCATCAACCCGGGCAGCTGTGCGAGATAGTCCGCGTCCATGCGGCGGGCGTCATCTTCCGACCGGAAGATGTTCATATGCGCTCAAGTGTTGGGTAGGTCGTCGAGCCATTTCTTCAACGGGACATTCACATGACCCACCGACTCTCACCATCCTGCTGCCTCTGGCCAATTGCTCTGGCTGAATGCTCTGGTCTAGTCCACCGCTTGGCGGCAGTGCCGAAACGGTAGTGGGGCGCAGAACCACCATCAAGGGCTGGGTTCAACCGGTCAGCCCGCTCGCAGCGCTATGACCCGAAGGTGACGAGCTCGGTCCATTGTTCCTCGGTCATCGAGGGGTAGTCGTAGACGCTCGTCCCGATGGCGCCATGTTCGGTCGCGGCGCGCACCATGCCCGCGATCTGGCCGGCCTTGACCGCCCCGCTCAGCCCGCCCACCGGGTGCACGACGAGGTCAGGATCGTCCAGGAGCTGGCGGAGCAGGCGCAGGTTCTCGTCGGTGTAGGCGTACCCGTCTCGCCAACCGGAGTCGGCCCGGCGGTCGGTCCAGTACCCCATCGTCAACCACACGTCGTGGTAGGGCGCCAGTTCTGCCCATGGGAACGCCGGCCACACACCGGGACCAATCGTCTCGGTGAGGAGGGGTGGAAACACGACGCTCCCGATGATCGAGCCCGGCAGGCTCTCGCGCAGCAAGGCCGCCAGCTCGATCGCGCGTGCGCTCCGCAGCCCGATGTTCTCCACCTGTGTGGCCTCGATGTTGACGGTGATCCCGTCGACACCGAGCTCCGCGATGGCCATGAGTCGCTCGTAGTCCACCGCCGGGTGCTCATAGGTCGGGAGGTACCAGCCGACCACCGCCATGCCGTTGGCATGGGCCCGATCGATGAACTGGGTGAGCAACTCCGGTTCGAGCACCGTGGCCGGGTTGTCGAAACGTGCGGTCTGGATGAACAACGTGTTGGCGCCGCGGGCCGCCATCACGTCGACCGAGTCGGGGCCGACCACCGGTACACCGCTGGTCGTATAGGCGCTGGACCAGTCATAGACATCGAGCCAGGTGCCGGTGCCCTCATATGGCCCCATCGCGAACCCTGCCTCGACGACCCGCGCCTCGACCTCGGCCACACCGGTGGCCGGCATGGGCCCCGAAACGAGCGCACCTATCGCTTCTGGCACGGTGATCGGCGTTCCGGCATCGCCCTGGGGGTGCAGCTCATTCCCGGTCGCCCGAACGGTCCGGGTGGCAGGACCGGCATCACAGGCGACGACGACCACCATCACCACGACCACGAGAGCGCTGAGGCGACGACTCCAGGCGACAGACGGCATCGCGAAAGGCTACCGATCGTCTTCACAAATGATGCCGTCTTCCCTCTGTCTGACGCGACCGGCCCCACCCGACACGACCTGTATACCTAGTACTTGTTACTACCAAGTACTAGGTATAGGTTGGTGGCATGGCGAATCAGGACACCCAACTGCTCAAGGGGATCCTGTCGATGCTGCTGCTCCAGATACTCCGGGATGACAAGGACTACGGCTACTCCCTCGTCGTCCGCCTTCAGAGCGCAGGCTTCATCGGGCTAACCGAAGGCACGGTGTATCCGGCGCTGTCCCGGCTCGAAGCGAAGGGTTGGCTCGAGTCGCACCTCGTCCCATCCGAATCGGGACCAGCGCGCAAGTACTACCGGTCGACGTTGGCCGGATCGGACGAACTGGCAAGGGCCACCTCGGCGTGGCGGTCCGTGGTCGAAAACGTCGATCGTGTCATGACCGATTCCGAATTGCCCCCACCCCCCTCCGACCCCAGAAAGAAGCTCACATCGTGAACCAGATCGTGAACCTGATCGACAAGCTGCGCGTCCGGCTCGCGGCGGCCCGGTACGACGTCTGGCTCGACCTCCGTGGTGTCCCTCGCAAGACCCGACGGGATCTGCGAACCGAGCTCCGCTCAAACCTGATCGCGGCGGCCCAAGCGGGCGGAACGGGCGAGGCCATCAAGCAGGTGGGGAGCCTGAGATCATTGGCCGCCGAGACGACCAGGGACGGCCAGTTGCGTAGCCGCTGGTCGGCCGGCGCCACCGCCGGGGCAGTCGCTTTCGCCGCGCTCCTCGCATACTTGTTCGCCGCCAGCCTCTACTACGTCGAGGGGGTGCTCGACGCGGCCCCGGCCGAACCGGTGAGTGGTGGCCTGTTCCCGTTCGTGGGCTCGAACGTCACCGTCAATGACCAGGGGCCGGCAGGCTTCGATGTCACAGTCCAACCCGGCCCGATGCTGTTGATCCTGCCCCTGGTCGTGTTCATCCTGGTGGCCAAGCCGTGGCGCACGACCTGGCCGGTCCTGGCCACCCGAGCGACACCACGAACCTGAAGCCTGACCTACCAACCTTGCCATCGGGGCTCACGTTTTTCCATGAAGGCCAGTGGCCCTTCGCGGGCATCCTCGGTGGCCATCACCTCGGCCATGGCGTCAGATTCGATCCGGTAGGCCTCGTCGAACGGTATGCCCGAGGATCGGACCACAACCTCTTTGGCCTTGGCCAGGGCGATCGGTGCCGCTTCGGCTACCCGGTGGGCCATCTCGGTGGCGATGGCGACCGTGTCAGCATGCGGGACAACCTCGGTGACCAGACCACAACGGAGGGCGAATTCGGCGGAGACCGCCTCACCGCCAAGGATGATGCGCATCGCCGCGGTGTGGGGGATCTGGCGGGCCAACCGCACCAAGGTCCCACCCGCGGGGATGATGCCCCGCCTCACCTCGGTCGTGCCGAAGGTCGCCCGCTCGGACGCGATGCGAAAGTCGGTGCCCATCAACAGTTCGGTCCCGCCGGCCAGCGCCGGTCCGGCGATGGCGACGACGATCGGCTTGAACACGTCGAACCCGCGCATCAGCGCTTTGCTGAGCGCATCGGGATCGGCCAGGAACTGTTCGTCCCACTCGTCCTCGGCCTGCCGGGCGCGGGTCAGCAGGGGGATGAGTCGCCCGAGATCGGCGCCCGAGCAGAAGTTGTCGTCACCGGCACCTTTGAGCAATGCGACCGACACCGACTCATCGTTGCGCACGTCGTCCCATGCCCGACCCAGCCGGATGAGCATCTCAGGGGTCATGGCGTTGCGTTTTTGGGGTCGGTTCAGGGTGATCGTCGCCACCCCGTCGGCGACCTCGTACAGAACATGGGCTTCATCCATCGCTCAACTATGCACGACGCAGACCCAACCAGGTCAGGTCAGGTCAGGTCAGGTCAGGTCAGGGTGTTGAGCCGGGGCATCATCGGCATCGGCCGCACCTGGCCGTTCTTGGGGTTGAACTCCACCCGCCCTTCGAGTCGGTGCAGGGCCAGCCCGTAGATCGACAGTGACACCGTCGGTTGCTCGGCCGGGATCTGTACGGCGTGAATCGACTCGGGCAACAGCACTCTTACATCGGATGGTCCGACCTCATAGGCGTCGATCTGTTCGATGGTCGCCTCGTCCTCCACTGAGCCGTCATCGGTTCTTCGGTACTCGCGGTGCTGCTCGGTTCCTTCCACGCCGACCTGGACCACCCAGGTGGTGTGGTCGTGGGGCCGGACTCGCAACGGCTCGGCGATGACGTGGAGGTACATCGCCAGTCGATCGTCGTCGCCCATCGCCAGCTCGTGAAGCTGGCTGCGCATTCCGTCGGGAGGCAACGGAAACTCGTCGCGCCCGAACAGGTCGGCGCGCTCCCCCAGTGCTCGCGCTTCGTCGGTGGCGGCGCGGGCAAAGGCGGCGGTGGGGCCATGCTCGGTCTCGAGCGCTCGCAGCCGTTCG
>Ga0316192_10003963_pt1 | contig 10764 bp, 11 predicted proteins | sample MerIslwburrow_MG_FD_204931 | JGI IMG/M metagenome (GOLD analysis project Ga0316192, IMG submission 204931) | Coastal sediment microbial communities from Maine, United States - Merrow Island worm burrow | ecosystem: Environmental > Aquatic > Marine > Coastal > Sediment | place: USA: Maine...
CCGGCACTTATTACGAAGCCTACGGATTAACGGAAGGATTTTTTACCGTTCTTGACAAATACGATTATGAAAAAAAATCTGAATCTGTCGGATGCCCGACGCCTTTTTCCGATATTATGATTGTTGATAATCAAGGGAATGAACTGCCAGCCGGTGAAGTCGGCGAAATCATCGGTCGTGGTCCTCTCGCAATGACGGGCTATTATAAACAGTCAGAACTTACCAGACAAACCGTTAAAAATGGATGGATCTTCAGCGGCGACTTAGGCTTCACTGATGATGAGGGTTTCCTGCATTTAGTGGATCGAAAGAAGGATATGATCATTTCCGGCGGTATCAACGTCTATCCAAGAGACATTGAAGAAGTTCTCATCAAACATCCGTCTAGAGGTTGCGGTATACGGAGTTCCCAGCGAAAAATGGGGGGAAACACCGGTTGCTGCAGTGATCTTGCAGCAGGAAGGGACAGCCTCCCCCCGAGAGCTCTTGGAGTGGATAAACGAGCGAGTTGCGGCCCGTTTTCAGAAAGTAAAAGAAGTTGTCATAATCGATGAATTCCCGAGGACCGCAACCGGTAAAGTTCTCAAACGGACCCTGCGTGATATGTAATAGAAACACACGAATATTGCTATGAATCTGAACAGTTGACGACTTTGAAAAGCCAGTGATATTAAAAAGCTAAATGAATGGGGAAACGTATGCCAATTTATATGGATCGTCATGATGTAGAAGGTGCGACTGCAAAAGCCGTGGCAGATGCGCATCAGAAAGATTTAAAGCTTCAGGACAAATATGGTGTCAAGCTGCTAACATACTGGTTCGACGAAGGCCGCGGTTCAGCTTTTTGTTTAATGGATGCGTCTGCTAAAGAAAAGGTCAAGCAATTACATGAAGAAGCACATGGTATGATACCCCACAAGATCATGGAGGTAAACCCTGATACCGTAGAAGCTTTTTTAGGTAGAATTGAAGATCCCCAGCCGCCTTCTGAATCTCTAACACCATCAAGTGAGGCTTCTGTTGATTCAGCGTTTCGTGTGATCATGTTCACAGATATGAAAGATTCTACGGCGATCACCACACGTCTGGGTGATTCCAAAGCTTTGGAGTTATTCCGCACTCACAATTCCATTTCTCGTGATGCACTGAAGGAACATAATGGAAGAGAAATTCAGCACACCGGCGATGGATTCATGGTCGCCTTTACTTCTGCTTCTCATGCGGTGGCGTGCGCCATTGCCATCCAAAGATCCTTTGCCTCTCATAACAAAAGCCACCCCGATACGAAAATTAATGTGCGTATTGGTATTTGTGCCGGTGAGCCTGTTGAGGAAGATCAGCGTTTGTTTGGTTCCACAGTACAACTTACCTCTCGTATCTGCGACAAAGCAGAGCCTGATCAGATTTTAGTTGCGCCGGTAATAAAAGATCTATGCCTTGGAAAGCAATTATTCTTTACCGATTGCGGTGAATCTGAACTGAAAGGATTTGACCAACCTTTGCGAATGTATGAAGTCCAATGGCAGGAAGCGTAGTCTGGGTGAGACGAACTCTACTAATTTTAAAACATCAAAGAGGAAGCTATACCAAATGGATTCATCGTCGGAATATCCGATGTCAGTGGCATAGCCTAAGGCATTAGGCTGCTGAATGTAATCAAAGTAACAGATTATGAAACCCAATAGACTCCCAGCTCGTCTGCAGTGCCCAGTGCTCCCTTAAATATTCAATTCCGAATTGCCCGCATCCGATACCCGTTTCGCCGCTTTCCTGCTCTTTATGATAGCCACATCACCCGCTTCGATATAGTCAACGGCTTTGACATCACAGAACCGCACACACTGCGGATCGCCGTCACAGACGTCGCACTTGAGAACCCGCCGGTCTGTCGTATTAAAATTCATTGCACCGAAAGGGCACACGCTAACGCACGCTCGGCAGCCAATACAGGTATTATAGTCAACTCTTATGCGATCCAGCTCCATATCTTGTGATATGGCCTTAACCGGGCAGACATTCAGACAGGGTGCATCCTGGCACTGTTGACATGTCATGGGAATATAGAGACCTTCAGCCTCCCATTTCAGCACCCGGATCCGGCTTCTGGCGGGATTGGATATTCCATCATGCGAAACAGCGCACACAAGCTCACATAGCCTGCAGCCGGTGCACTTCTCGTGATCTATATATAAGATTTTAGCCATTTATTTTCTCCTATCGTAACCGATAACTTATGACGGGTTTATAGCAAATGAGACGGTTCTTTTGCCAGACCGAGGCTTTGCAGGGTCTCCGGTTTAGGAACACCGTTCTTGTCCAAGCCCTGATGTTCATATAATTCATCTACCATCTTGCTAAATTTTTTCTTATCGATCATCTTACCGACGACATCAAGAGCGCCCCTTCGGCAAGGCTCATCGAAATAGCGGTGGTTGAGCATATCGCCCTTCTCCAAATCGTTTCTCTTCAGCCCTTCCCTGAGGTTAAAAAGTCTTTCGGCCATGTTGCATCGTCGGGCAACGTTCCAGATCTCCTCGGGGGTCATTTCGATACCGGTATTATAATAAAGCACTTTGGACCACTCTTCGAAAGTCGGAAGCGTGACGCCCAGAAAAACCGTATGATATTTGCAGATACCCAGACAGTCGACGCCCATATAGAGGTTCTCCTGCCAGAACACCTGCCAAGGTTTTCCGACGTATTCCGTATGCTCTGAACTCAACGGCCCGTCATAGGGGATCGGATTGCCGTAAATCTTCCTTAAGACCTCTTCCGGCAGGTGATAAAGGTCAATGGCCGGCCGGCTTCTCAAATGGTCCGAGCCTCTGGATGCCGTCGCGACGTTGAGTGCCAGCGCCGGCGTTGCCCTTTCATCCGAATGTAGATTGCTCATCCCTTTGACCTGAATGAGATAGTCAAAAGATTTTTTCCCGATTTTCTTTGAGGCGGGAATACCGCCATCGGCCAGGGCATCTCCCAGAAAACCTTTACGGTAAGCGATCCGTTCGATCATCTCGATCACCGCCTCGTCGTTGCCCCAGCTCAGATCCAGTCCATCGGTTTGCTTGTCGGTGATAATGCCCAGTTCGTAAAGCTCCATGGCCCAGGAAATCAGGCTGCCGGTTTCGAGATTATCCATCCCGAACTGATCGACCAGGTGATTGCCGGTGAGAACCGTCACCGCCCGGGGGGTATCGGTCTCCGCACCAAAGGCACCCAGCGAGGTGTATTCCGGACCTTCATCATATTTTCCCGCCAGGGGACCTTCCGGGATTTTATACTGGGCCCGGCAGTGCACCTGACAGCCAAAGCAGCCCGTCATATGGTGGGGTCCCATGGTCTCTTCACAAATCTCATCGATACGCTCGGGCTCGATGTCATCGGCGTATTCACACTGGTTGTATTGAAAATTGCGGGTTCTGACTCCGCCCCAGGAATTTGTCGCACCCCAGATAAAGGGGGTTCCCAGGGTTCCCTGGGTTTGATTCACTTTGGCGCTGGTGATCTGGTCAATAAATTTTTTGTTGTATTCCAGGGCCTCCATCGGGCGGGCGATTTCTAAGTCCATGGTGCCGCGCACCGCCACGGCCTTGAGATTCTTGGATCCCATGACACATCCCATCCCCGTCCGGCCGGCGGAATTTTTAACGCCGGTCATGACATTGGCAAACCTGACCAGGTTCTCTCCAGCGGGCCCGCATACGCAACTTTTGACTTCCTCATCTCCCAGCTCCTGTCTGATAGCCCACTGTGAGTCGGTCACCGATTGACCCCAGATATCACGGGCATCCCGAATCTCGATCTCGCCGTTGTGGATATAGATATAAGAAGGGTTTCTGGCTTTGCCCTTGATAACCAGATGGTGAAAACCGGCCCAGGCCAATTCGGGTGCGAAAAAACCTCCCATATTGGCGCTGCCCAGCATCCCGGTCAGAGGCGATTTGGCCATGATGTGGGTTCTTGCGGTAGCGGAAGCACAAGTGGCCGTCAGGATACCTCCGCTGATCATCAGGGCATTGTCGGGACCCAGCGGATCACACCCCTTCTTAGTATGGTTGTAAAGCAGATATGCATCCAGACCCCGGCCACCTAAAAACTTCTTTCTGACCTCGAGCGGGATCGGTCTTGTCTGAACATCTCCGGTGCTGAGATCAATATATGCTATCTTCCTGTTTAACGCCATATCACAATACTCCCTTCTCTTTTAGTTTTTCTTCGACCAATTTCCGGTTGACATCCCAGACCGGTCCTCGAATACGGGGCAGCGTGGGATTGACCCAGTGGACCCGATATTCCATGCCGCAGGTTGGGCATTTGGCGGTCTTATCTCCCTTCTCCGGTTGGATTCTTTCCATGCAGCTGGGATTGTGGCATCTGAACTTTCCATAGGTCCGCTTTTTGCGTAGGCTTTCGGCCGTTGACCGGCCTTTGGTTTCGGTTGCCATGATAGCCTCCTTTATGTCATCTTTCTTCATAAATGTTCATTATAATGAACTTTTCAATCAAGTTAAATTCATACCACGACGAATCCGATTGTTCAAGTGAAAATATTGATTTCTTTCATTTTCTTAACAAAACCAAAGAATACAGGCGACCATAAATAACAACAATTAGAATAATATCAGGTGAAAAATAATAAAATAATAATATTTGTTCATATGAATGAACAAATATTATTTGTTACACCAGCGCCAGCTAATCACCAGGCGTAAGTGACACATACTTTTTCATCTTCCTGATTTTATAGTACTCAAGGCCACGAGCTAATTGTGATTTTCCTATAAAAATGGAGTTGCATCCCAGCAATATTTCATGATATGGAGGCCAGCAAATGGAATTTCGCGATGGTGATGGGCTAATACTGATAGACGATATCTTGATGAGGATTGTAAATTATTTTCGACTGCCGGATGAAGCTATCGATAGATCCTGACTACCGGGATCCGGGCCCTGTGGGCTTGTTTTAAACTAAAAATTAAGGAGGAAATTCATGCGGATCGAACTGAGCAAAACCTCGGTTGAATTCACACCCGAGGCCGACTACGAAAAAACCATGTTAGAGGCGATGTGGCGTATGCTGGTGGACTGCGTCCGCTTCAATCAGAAGCTAGTACCGGTGGGTGAGTATGTCCCCGCTAAAAACAACACGGCCTGCTTCGCCGTCGAAGGCGATAAGGACGAAGAAGAGGAATATCCAGCGGTCTATGTGGACAAGGACTGCACCTGCTATTGCCAGACATGCAACAAGTATATCAACCTCAAGGCCGGGGACCGCATCCCACCGTGCTGCGGTAAGTTGATGGAACTGCTGGACGACTGACGGGCTAACGGGATGCATGCAGGCGACGCTTATATGAAACTTCATTAATTTTGACAGGATTTACAGGATTATCAGGATTATTTTTTTTTATATAGCTATATCCTGTCCATCCTGATGATCCTGTCAGAAAACTAGAATTGCAATTCGCTAAGTTTCTTTTTTGATCAGACTGGCCGCTGTTTAGGCCAGAGGCGGCGCTCTTATGAAACTACACCATGCAAGTATGGCCTCATATGAGATCCCGCGGGGCCGGACAGCGAACCTTAGCATATCGAATGACGATTTATGATTGACGAATTGTGAATGTCGCTCCCGGCCTTCGTAGCCATTTCGGCGGAGTAGGCTCGCTCTGCTCTTTTAAAAAATAAAAAAGATAGAATTCTTTAATTCGTCACTCGTCATTCGGTATTCGATTATTTAGAGTTTCTTTTTCGATCAGACCGGCCGCACTCCCAAGGCGGGCAAGCTTTACAGGCCGGCGGACTTCTGTCATCCGACTTCCGCATTCAAACGTCTCTGTGTTCTGCCTTCAGTCCTTTCCGTGTAAATCCGCAATTCGAAATCCAAAACCCAAAATCGAACACCTCTGTCCTCCTATCCCCCATGAAACACAAGTGATTTAACGGTCACCGGAAATACCTGGCCGTCCACCAGGGGTTCGCCAATATCAATCCAATCGCCTTCCTTCAGCATCAACTCGTCGAGTGCCAGCAGGTTTGTCTTCAATTGCGTTTCACGCCTGATGACATTTCCCACACTGCAGGCGATGTCAGTTTCAAAGATCAAGATTACCGGTAGTTTATTCCTAATCGTATCGGCAAGGGCCCTTTCAATGGATTTTGCAAACAATTCCAGCTGAGGATAAGAAACTCGGACCGGGTCCTTGAAATATAAGGCGATAATTTCGTCACCTTCGTCCAGATCAAATCTTTGAAAAGAGGCGTTCAGTTGTGATACGACGTGTTCGGTACTTAATTTGGATTGATCGACATCCACCCGGATGACGGGAACGTTTCTAATCGGAAAAGATATCTTGTCATCCCTGAAGCCGGAACATCCGGAAATTGACAATGAGTACGCGCCCGCACCGATAACGGTCGCTCTAATTTTATTCGGCAGCTCTATGACGGGCCCTGATAATTTCGGTGTCAGCAATTTTATTTGATCGGCCAAAATGTGCCCGATATCGCTAAAATTGTTCACCCCACCATACATCATCTCAGCGACACCACCTGAAAATGAGTATTCATCAATATGTTTTGGAAATATCAAGTCGGCAGTCAGCATAAGCTGCCGGGCTAAAGAAGATGTCGCAGGACCCGTAAGGACCTCAAATAATATTTCAGCAAATTTGGCCGCGATTTTTTCAATATCAGCCTTAAATATGAAGTCCCCGATGGTATGCGTTAACCCAAGATTTTCCATCACCTTGGCAGCCGGCGCGTCGATCCGCCAGATTTTTCCTTCCAAATCAACGCCCAGCAGGCGGCCTCCGACCGATACACAACTAGTCGATACGGTCTCACCATTTCTGGAAATGGCGATATTGGAGGTTCCACCGCCGATATCACACGATACGATCGTTTTGTGATCATCCTTAGAACGGGTTGCAGCTCCCGAACCCATTGCCGCGATTAAGCTCTCGAAATTGGGTCCGGCCGTGGCCGCCACGAATCTACCGGCGTCATGGGACAGGGCTTCGGTGATCTGCTTGGCATTTTGCTTTCGGGCGGACTCACCGGTAACAATAACCGCACCGGTCTGTATATCGGCCGGATCAATGTTGGCCTGCTTATATTCCTCTTTAAAAAAATTGGTCAATCTAACGATATCGATGGTTTTATCGTCGAATAAAGGCGTGTCGATAATTCTGCCTTCATATATGATGTTTCTTTCCTGGATATTGAAACGCCTGGTGACCGAATGCTGATCCCTTTTCAGGATCAGATTAGAAAAGACCAGGTGACTGGTTGAACTACCGACATCAACACCAACGGAAAGTATTTCAATTTCGTTTATTTCCATGTGATTAGGGGTTCAACGTTCAAGGTTCAGAGGTTCAGGGTTAAGGGTTGCGAGCGAATGGTTCATAATTCACTATTTTCGGCGAATATTCATGATGTATGGTTTGCCACTGCGCCGACCAAGATCGGTGGGTGCTGTGGCCCGCCCTTTCTATGAGGGTCTATCCTCATAAAATGAACCACTGTATCCTTTATCTTTAATCCTCAGAACCCTAAACCTCTAACTATTTTTAGACCCGTTTCCAAGACCTATTCTTATCCGCTTGCGCGGGCCCCCTGCCCCACCGGGCCGCCAGTCCTTAGGTGCCCGTAGCTCTTCTAATAAGTGTAATTTATTCTGCCTTTTCAGCCGGTAAAAAATCATCGACCAGGCGCAAGGGGTATCCAGACCGACTTCACAACTGCCGTTCTGCGACCCCCCGCAAGGACCGTTAAAAAGACCCTTGGCGCAACGGGCCACCGGGCAAATACCGCCGGTGAAAGTCAACACACAATCTCCGCACCCCCGGCACATTTCCACCCAGTTCCCCGGTTTGGCGGAGGCACCCAAAAAGGTTGTGTTGAGTGCCGGAATCACGGGCAGCGGGTCATAGGCATCCGCCAATGTCTGTACACCGGCGCCGCAAGCCAGCGACAAAATGGCATCGATGCCGGCCGGTATTGTCAGATATTCAAGCACCAGGTCCTCCTCACATTGCCTGAGGATGGAGCCCACCTCAAACTTCGGCGGAATACCCGCATAGTGCCATATCCGGGAAAGTTCGCTGCTCAATTGTTCGGCCTCTCTTTCGCCGCCTGACAGACAGACGGTAACACAGCTGCCGCAGCCAAGAACCAGCACCTGTTTATATTCTTCGATCGCTGAAACAATTTCTATCAGCGGTTTTATATCTCCGACAATCATTTGTTCTCCAATTTTGATGCGGTTTTGACCGATCTTGAAAGTGGCCGCTTCGAAGCGGCTTGTCGTTGCCGGTGCTGCGAACAAAGAGTGCGACTGCTCAAATCCACTTCGCTTACGAATTTTTGCTGATAGGGAGTCGTATAAAGCGCTTCACCGCAGACCCGGCAACGAAGCAGGTCCAGCGTAACCACATCATCCCATTGCCCTACCAAAAGATGCTGAAACTCAATCGCTTCTTGCGGACAGACTCGCCAGCATTGACCGCATCGGGCGCATTTGGTCATGTTGTGCTGGAGCGTTCGTCGATCGACCCGATCGTTGTAACTTAAGGCCGAGGCCGGACAATTCTCCACACAGGACAAACAGCCGTTGCATTTATCGTTTACGCGAAAGTAAGACATGGTCATACACTCATGGTGTTTAGATAGTTATTATATTGGTTGAGTCCGTTCGCCCGTTGAACCGCTGGTCGGCGGAAACCAATTATCGGCAAACTAGAATCTTGCATTTATTATTATTAACCGGCTAAACCGATTTAGCCTCCGCCAACAAGCAGCATAAACTTCACCGAATCCCCGTCTTTGAGATTTCGCTGTGAATACTCGCTTCGGGGCATAAATCCTTCATCGTTGACCATTACCTGGATCGTCAAATCCAACTGCCCGCCCTGGTCCAACAATATTTTACGGGACTGCCGGCCGATTCGATTGACAATATGCGATATGACATCGGCGACGGTTCCGTCTGCCATTTCTAATTGTGACCTTTTACCAATCAATTTCGATAAAGTCGGCAACCCAATGGATTCTACCTGGATTTTCAATGAGCACCTCCAGTCTTGTTGTTCATTAAGATGAACAAAAATAAAAAAATATCATACCACTGCAAGGCTTTTTGTCAAGTATTTTAAGCCACAATATGAAAATACATGCCTTAACCCGTATAAAATTCCAAAACAAAAGTAATAATCGTTCATTATGATGAATTTTCGGCAGTCGTATTTTTCAGGAGTGGATCTTCATAAGGCATCGATCAGCTGGTGCTAATTAAACCTTAAGAATCCAATTTGGTTTTCAATGCCAATATTACGGTCGACAATGCCGGTTGGCAGGTTCTGGAGGAGGATATATCCAATGGGAATCCGTCTGCGATAGATGGATCTAAGATAGCTATTTTTCGGATTTAAAATTCGTCATCTAAAGGCTCAGATAACGATCGTTTTGAGGTCAACCCATGTATTTTCGAAAATTTTTACCTTTTCTTAGAATATACTTTCGGGGTGTTTTTTCCTTCTTTCGAAAAAATACCTTTCCATTGATAACTTGACCTTCAATTTTATCTTCTCTTTCGAGCCGGTCTAATTCATTGAGAATAGGATGGTAGTTGCCATCAAAGTTACTCTCATACAATTGCTTTACCAAGTATTTTAGTGAAATCGATTTGCCGCTTGCCAGAATGAGACCGTGTATTTTTTCTTTTAAATCTGAATCGTCTGTCAAGGATGACAAGTCTTCTTCGCTGGGTGTGCCGGAACTGGTTTTTGGTTTCTCAGTTGGTAGATCGTCTTTCATTTTCCCCGATACATCTCTTCTTAAACCTGCTGCTTCCACCGAAACCGTTCCGGCCTTTTCAGTAACATCGTCTTGTTTTGGATGATCCGCGATTTTATCAAGGACTGGATCGGATTTGCTCTTATCTATTTGAATTTGCGTTGAATTTACATTATGTGATGGTTGTTCTAAACTTTGTGCGAATGTGTCCAATTCACGTTCAACCGCGTTTAACACCCTATCGGCGTTTCTCAATTTTAGCAGGATGACGCTGGTGGTTATAAATAATAATAGTAAAAACAGCAGGATAAAAACTATAATATTTGGATGCACCCCAGCTGATTTGGACAAGCCTGAAAAAAAATTAAGGAGGGCTACTGGTGTCATGTCAACATTGTATAAGGCGTTAAGGTTTGCAATTGATTTCGTCGATCCAGTGACAAATTGGGTTTCCTTTAACAAAACAAATGAAATCTATATATGATTATCGACTATTTTAGCATATTGCTTTAACCTATCGAAAAAAATGGTTTCAGCACTCATCATTTGGTTTACTTCTGACCATACATGCTGGCTGCACATTCATTTTTACCCAGATCCATTACCTCCTGTTCATCGTCGTCGACCTCCAGTATTCCGGCATTGACCTTGCGGATTTCCCCATACACATCGGGCTGTTTGCGCATATTGTCTTCGATAAATCGAACGAATTCGTCTTCTTCCGCAATGCCGTAGATATTCGCATTTTTAGTTTTGATGCTGCCCATAGTATCGACAAACACATTGTCCGGGTTTGCTTCACTCCAATCCAGATAGTGGCCCGGTAAGATGAACAGATCGTCATCCATGCCGGCGATTTTAGTCCTGAGAGTTTTATACAGCAACTTGGACCATTCTTCCGCCTTGCCACCTAAATCCGGACGACCAATGGATAAAATGAAAACCGTATCCCCGGTAACCAAGTAC
>Ga0316192_10003965_pt1 | contig 10761 bp, 9 predicted proteins | sample MerIslwburrow_MG_FD_204931 | JGI IMG/M metagenome (GOLD analysis project Ga0316192, IMG submission 204931) | Coastal sediment microbial communities from Maine, United States - Merrow Island worm burrow | ecosystem: Environmental > Aquatic > Marine > Coastal > Sediment | place: USA: Maine...
TGATCTTTGCCGCAGAGTTCGGCGCACTGACCCCGATAGGTTCCGGTTTCGTTGGCGCGGAACCACGCTTCGTTAACAATGCCCGGAATCGCATCTTTCTTGATGGCCAGCTCCGGCACCCACCAGGCATGCACGACATCGTTCGATGTCAGCAGCAAGCGCACTTTTTTGCCTTTCGGCACGACGAGTGGTCGATCGACCTCGCGAAGGTAATTGTCTACAGCAAAAGGATCGCTGCCCGAATCCTTTCCACGTGCTTCGACGCTTGGCCGCGCGAGGCTGGAGTAGAATTCGAGGTCCTCATCCTGGTATTTGTAATGCCACTTCCATTGATAACCGGTGACTATGATGGAGATGTCGGGGTCGCGCGAATCTTCGAGTTTAATCATCGTCTCGGCGGAGGGGATCGACATGGCGAGCAAAATAACAACGGGAATAACAGTCCAGATCACTTCCGCGGTGGTGCTGTGCGAAAACGTTGCTGCCTCCGCACCAGTCGATTTGCGATGCATGATCAGCGACCAGATCATCGCCCCGAAAACGACAATGCCGATCACGACGCAGATCCAGAAGACCAGCATGTGCAGGTCGTAAGTTTCCGCGCTGAGGTCAGTAACGCCCCTGGGCATGTTGAGTTCCCAGTCAGCAGTCGCCGCACCCGCCCAGCCAAGGCCGAGCAAGCTCAAAATAGTTTTTCGTATCATCGATTGTTCACCCAGCGTCCCCAGCGGGGCCGCTCATGTCCAAAAAATTCGCAGGTGTAGGGTCGTTTTGCGGCGAGTCTCGGCTCGTCGGCAAAAAAGCCAGCGAAGTTTACTGAAACAGCTTCGGCCATGCAATCCCGGAGTTTGCGGGTGCATATAAATTAGTACTGATTTTACAATAGCTTACGAACTCTTCGGCCGCTGTTGCGAGAAGAATTGTTGCGCTGCAACCGAATTAGCGCTTACGGCGACCGATTTCAATGGCGTCGACGCGCACTTCACCGCCCGTCGGAACCGCCCCGGAACCCCAGCAATGGCCGTAAACGAGCTCGAGGTCGAAAGCCAGTGCGCCCGGGTCTGTCAGGGCGTCTGTCATAGCCCCAAAGCGAGCCTTCCCGGTCAGCGAACGCGGTCGATTTTGCAGGCTATTGCGCCCACCCAATGCTGTCAGGTCGGCAAAGAACGCCTCCGGTTTTTCGTAGCTAACTCGCAAGCGGTCAACGTCGAGTACCGGATCCCGGAGCCCGGAGCGCACGGCGGCATCGCCGATATCATGCATGTCCAGAAAGCGATTAACATGTGCGTCGTCACTAACGCCCTGCCACGCCTGACGTAACTCTCGCAGGCTGTCAGGTCCGAGCGTCGAAAAAATGAACAGCCCTTCATTTCGCAGGACGCGGGCAATCTCCGTGAACAATATGGCCGGGTCACTGATCCAGGGCAGCAACAGATTGGCGAACACGAGATCAACGCTGTGCGCAGCCAGCGGCAGGGCTGCGGCGTTCGCCTGAATCATGGACCTGCGGCCAAAGAAAGAACGTTTGTGCTGCGCTTGTCGCAGCATCTGCTGTGACAGATCGATAGAAATGATGTGAGCGCGGCGAAACTGTTTGGTGAGTGCCCGAGTTCCCGCCCCAGTGGCACAACCGAGATCGACTATGGTCTTTGCGTCGATGAGCATGGGTGCAAGGCGCGTTAGCAGACCTTCACGAGTTGCGGAGTGGACGAAGTCGACGGCATCAAAACCAGATGCGGCACGATCGAAGCGGCGCCGAACATCTCTAAGGTTCAGCTGCGAGCTGTCGTCCATGGGTTTCATTGCGCGTACTCGTTGTCTATCACGTTACGTTATCACGCTTTATCGACAAACCCCGCGCTTATGCAGATGGCATAACACGTGCGATGGCCAGGATAATTCCGCGATGCAAAGCAGACCTGTTATCCAGCGAGTCGCAAACTTTCTGTCCGGCACAATTCGCAATATCGACCTGGCGCTGATGCCGAAGCATTGCGTTTTCTGTGGCATGAACTCTCCGCCAAATGATGCCACTATCTGCGGCGATTGTTGCGCGGATCTTCCGTGGGTCGAATTCAGCTGCAGGCGCTGCGCCTCGCCGGTCGGCGCATCATTGCCGGAGGGCATCCATTGTGCCGCGTGCCAGGCAAGCCCGCCGCCATTCGTCTCTGCGGTCGCGAGGCTCGAATACGCGTTCCCGATAGACGCAGCGATCAAGGTCATGAAATTCAATCGCAGGCTCGACTACATTCCTGCATTTGCAGGTCTGCTGATAGATTCTATGGCTGACCTGGCGGATGATATCGACGCGCTTGTTGCGGTGCCACTGCACTGGCGCAGACAGGCGACGCGTGGCTTCAACCAGGCCGAGGAACTCTGCAAACCGCTCATGCGGCACACGGGGCTGCCGATTTTGGGCAACGTGAGACGAACGCGTGCGACGCCCTATCAAAGTGTGCTGGACGCGAAGCATCGACATGGCAACCTGGAGTCCGCCTTTGCGGTGCGCAGCAAGATCAGTGCGCAACATGTGTTGATCGTTGACGATGTGATTACGACCGGGGAAACCTGCGGTCACCTGGCGCGCGCGCTACTTGAAAACGGTGTCGAACGTGTCAGCGTGCTTGCTATAGCCCGGGCGTAAAAGCGTAGTGCAAAACGATACCAACAAAGATAACGAGACCAATGGTGTGATTGTGCAAAAAGGCGGCAAAACAACCGGCTGGCTGCCGATCGCGTGCGAGCCATTGGTGATATGCCATAAGTGCGGCTGCAGCGACAACGGATGCGTAGTACCAGAAGCCAAGCTCGGCGCGCAAACCAACGAAGCATAGTGCGACGAGCATCAGTAGCTGCAAGCCTGCGATGACAAAAAGATCGACCTCACCGAATAGCAGCGCTGTGGATTTGACACCGACCTTACGATCGTCTTCGCGATCGACCATGGCATAAAACGTATCGTAGATTACGGCCCAAACAAGAGCTGTACCGAACACAAGCCAGGCGAGTTGCGGTGTTTCGCCGGTTTGCGCCGCGAAAGCCATTGGCACGGCCCAACCAAATGCGGCGCCCAAAACGAACTGCGGAATAGAAACGACACGCTTGATAAACGGGTATGCGATCGTTAGACCTGCGGCGACAATTGCGAGCAGACGTGCGGGTTCGTTGAGCATCGTCGCAAGGCCAATCGCTATTAATGACAAGGCAAGAAACAGTACAAGCGCCTCGGCGGGCGCAACCGCGCCGGAGGCAATCGGCCTTGTTCTGGTTCGTTCGACGTAGGGATCTATTTTTCGGTCAACATAGTCGTTTAGCACGCAGCCGGCAGAGCGCATAATGAAAACGCCCAACACGAACACGACAAACAGCCATTGATCGGGGTGTCCCTTGCCCGCCAGCCACAACGCCCATAGCGTCGGCCACAACAACAGCCAGATACCGATGGGCTTGTCGATGCGCATCAGCTTCGCGTAGTTGCGCAGCTGCGTGATTACGCTTTGCTTCAGCTGTGGTGTGAGGACCTTCTTCATCGCGTTACGTTACCAGAAGTCAGACCTTTCCATAACGGCTGGCATTGCCTAACCAGCGGCGCACAATTGCTGCGGCGTTGTCGGGCACAAGCCGCCGCACCGTCTCTGCCGCCGCCTGTACCTGTGGCATCAGTTCCGCATCCCGAACCAGGTTGGCGATACGGTATTCCGGCAAGCCCGTTTGTTTTGTGCCGAGTAATTCACCCGGACCGCGCAGCTCGAGGTCACGCTGGGCAACGACAAAGCCGTCATTGGTATCGCGAAGTACTGAGAGTCGACTGCGCGCGAGCCGTCCGAGTGGAGGTTTGTACAAAAGAACACAATGGCTTTGCGTGCTGCCCCGCCCCACGCGTCCGCGCAGCTGATGTAACTGCGAAAGACCCATGCGCTCGGCGTTCTCGACAATCATCAGGCTCGCATTGGGTATGTCGACGCCGACTTCGATGACCGTCGTCGCGACAAGCAACTGGATGAGACCGTCTTTGAACGCTTGCATGCCGCGTTCTTTTTCGGCTGGACGCATGCGGCCGTGAACGAGGCCGATACGCAGATCAGGCAGAGCCTGCACAAGCATTTCGTAGCGGACCTCGGCGGCTTCGAAATCCAGTACTTCAGATTCTTCGATGAGCGGGCAGACCCAATAAGCCTGCTGACCTGACTGACACGCAGTTCGTACGCGCGTGATAACGTCTTCGCGGCGAGTGTCAGGAAGGGCTACGGTGGAAACCGGCTGTCGCCCGGGAGGCAATTCGTCGATTATCGAAGTGTCCAGGTCGGCGTACGCGGCCATCGCCAGCGTTCGCGGAATTGGCGTTGCCGTCATCACGAGCTGGTGAGGATGACCGTGCTCTGTGACACCTTTCTCGCGCAGGGCTACACGCTGATGCACGCCGAAGCGATGCTGTTCGTCGATAATCACAAGCGCAAGGTTTTGAAACTCCACGCCCTCCTGAAAAAGGGCATGCGTGCCGACGACCAACCCGGCACTGCCGTCTGCTATCGCTGCAAGTGACTCGCGCCTCGCGGCGGCTCGTTGGCTGCCGCTGAGCCAGGCCGGCTCAATTCCAAGTGGCCGGAACCAGTCGCCAAAACTACGCCAGTGTTGCTCGGCGAGTAACTCGGTGGGAGCCATGATCGCAGCCTGGACTCCGCATGAGATCGCCTTCAGGCACGCGATGGCGGCTACCACGGTTTTGCCGGATCCCACATCGCCTTGAATCAAACGCATCATTGGATGCGGCTCTGCCAGGTCATGAAGAATTTCATCAACGACACGCTGTTGCGCTGCTGTGAGCGTGAATGGCAGGTCGGATATGAACTTGTCCACCGTGGCAGCGCCATCAGTCAGCGACTGCGCGCGCTCGGTCTGGGCGAGTGCCCGCAGATTTCGCAAGCTCAGGTAATGTGCGAGCAACTCCTCGAAGGCGAGCCGTTGCTGGCACGGGTGCGTCCCCTCAATCATTCGCTCGACGTCTGCATCGGGCGGCGGCCGATGCAGATACACGATCGCGTCAACAAGCACTGGAAGATCCAGCTTCTCGCGAACGCCTTTTGGCAGCAATTCGGATGGAGGGTCGTCGCGCATTAAGCGCAATGCCTGGTCCGTGAGATTGCGCAAGCGGCCCTGTTGCACGCCCTCCGTGGCCGGATATATCGCAGTCAGGCATTCGTCTGTCGCGGCGTCCTGATTCTGTTTGAGAATACGGTACTCGGGGTGAATCATCTCCAGGGTTGCCGCTCCTTTGCGAGCCTCACCAAAACAGGTGACGTGCATGCCAGGTTGAAACTGGGCCTGTTGCTGTCGTGAAAAGTGAAAAAAGCGCAGCGTTGCCTGGCCGCTGCCATCATCGATGCGCACCAGCAGATTGCGACGTCCCCGAAATACCACTTCAGCCAGCAATACTTCGCCTGTTATCAGGCATCGTTTGCCCGGCTGAAGCGCGCCGATCCTGACCATCTGCGTTCGATCTTCGTATCGCAAAGGCAGCAAAAAAAGCAGATCTTCAACGCGATAGAGGCCAAGCCGCTCGAGCTTTTTCGCGAGTGCGGGCCCGACGCCGTTGAGTACGGTCAGTGGTGATTCGAGGTTACAGGGCGAGGATTGCATCCGCTTCGACGTCGACACCCTTGGGGAGAGAAGCAACACCGACTGCCGCGCGCGCGGGGAACGGTTTGTCGAAATAGTCTTCCATCACACTATTTACTGTTGCGAAGTTGCCGAGATCGGTCAAAAAAATTGTGAGCTTGACGATCTTGTTGAGGTCGCCCCCGGCAGCTGTGGCTACGGCCTTCAGGTTTTCGAAAACCTGCCGGGCACGTGCTTCGAAGTCGCCCTCGACGACCTCCATCGTGGCCGCGTCAAGAGGAATCTGGCCGGAGAGGAAAACAAGGTCACCCGTGCGGATGGCCTGCGAGTAGGTGCCGATTGCGGCGGGCGCGTTTTCGCTATGAATAGCATGCTTGCTCATCGAAGTTCCTATGCTGTTTGTTCTGTTGAGATGGCGGTCAGGCGCAGTCGCGTGATACACGAATGACGTTCGGCATCTTACGCACGTTTCGCATTATCTGGGCAAGGTGGGTGCGGTCACGGACCTGCAAAAGAAATGACAGCATTGAGCAGTCCTCATGTCGGCCGAGTACCGAAACCTGTTCGATGTTCGAGTTGCTGTCCGCAATTGTTGCGGCCACTTCGGCCAGTACGCCGGGCTTGCTGAGCGTATCGACCTGAATTTGGCTGGAGAAGTCGCGACTGATTTCATGCTCCCAACCAACTGAGATCCACTTCTCCGGCTGTTTGCGGAAATTGATAAGGTTTCCACAGTTGTTGCGGTGAATAACAATGCCTCGCCCGGAACTCAAATAACCCATCACTTCGTCACCAGGGATCGGGTGACAACAGCGTGCGTAGGTCACGACCATGCCTTCGGTGCCCGCGATGACAAGGCTGGTTGTTGCCGGCTCTGACAGGCCCTCTTCGTTGGTACCTAAAAGAAAGCGAGCGGTCAGCGGCGCCAGTCGCTCGCCGAGACCTATCTGCTCGAACAGCTCAGTGTTGTTGTTGAAACCGAGTTCGTCGAGAGCAGCATTCATGCGAACCTTGCCAACCTTTCGCAGCGACGAATCAAGATCCTTAAGTGCGCGATCGAGCAGTCGTTTGCCGAGGTCAACCGACTCGCTCGAGCGCATCGACTTCATATGCGTGCGAATCGAGTTTCGAGCCTTGGCCGTGCGGACAAATGATAACCAATTCGGGTTTGGCCGGGCGCCGCGGCTCGTGACAACCTCTACTGTCTGGCCATTCTGTAATGGCGTTCTGAGCGGAACCAGGTTTCGGTTGATCTTCGCTGCGACGCAGCGGTTGCCGACGTCGGTGTGCACGGCATAAGCAAAATCCACGGTCGTCGCACCTTTGGGTAACGGCATGATGTCGCCCTTCGGCGTGAAGACGTAAATCTTGTCGGGGAACAAATCGACTTTGACGCTTTCAAGAAACTCTTCCGAGGTTTCTGTGCCCTGCAGTTCGGCGAGGTTTGAGAGCCACTCCCGTGCGCTTCGTTGCGGCGTGGCATCGGATTTCTCGTCCGCTTTGTATTGCCAGTGCGATGCGACGCCCGACTCGGCGACCCGATCCATATGGTGTGTGCGAATTTGTACTTCGAGGGGCTGGCCCTTCGGGCCAAACAGCGTCGTATGCAGTGACTGGTATCCATTGATGCGCGGTATGGCGATGTAATCTTTGAACCTTCCGGGCATTGGCTTGTACAAGCCATGCACGATGCCTAACACCTTGTAACAGTCATTAACGTCATCAACGATAACCCGGAAGCCGTAAACATCGACGACGTCACTCAGCAGCCTCTTCTTCTCCAGCATTTTCTTGTAGATGCTGTAAAGGTGCTTTTCGCGACCGCTTACCTCGGCGCTGATACCTTCGTTGGCAAGAGACGAAACGAACTCATCCGTTATCTTCTTGACCATTTGTCGCTGGCTGCCCTGGCTTCGGCGCAGCGTCTTCTCGAGAACGCGATAGCGATATGGATAGAGGTTCTTAAACCCGAGATCCTCGAGCTCAACCTTGAAGCGGTTTATGCCAAGTCGGTTTGCGATGGGCGCATAAATGTCGAGTGTTTCACGCGCGATACGCGAGCGTTTTTCCGGAGGCATCGCACCAAGAGTCTGCATGTTGTGCATGCGATCAGCCAGCTTGACGAGAATGACGCGAATGTCTTCGATCATCGCGAGCATCATTTTTCGGAAACTTTCTGCCTGAGCCTCGGCACGATCACGAAACTGAATCTGATCCAGCTTGCTGACGCCATCGACAAGCAAAGCGACCTCATCGCCAAACTTTTCTTCGACGTCGGTAATCGACGCGAATGTGTCTTCAACGACGTCGTGAAGCAGTGCGGCTACAACGGCCTGAGAATCGAGGTGCATCTCGGCCAGTTCTTGTGCGACTGCGACCGGGTGAGAGATGTAGGCTTCACCGGTTTGGCGCATCTGCCCTTCATGAGCATGCGCGCCAAACTCGTAGGCCTGCATCACGGTCTCTATCTGCTCCGGCGGCAGATAGGTCTCAAGCGTTTCCAGCAGGCGCCGCAGGCCGTGGTCGCGTCTTGACGCGCCCGGCAGTTTTGCCAATAGAGTTGCGGCGTAATCCATCCCCTGATCATACCTGCGTTACAGGGAATGTCAGGTGCGAAAGCCCTGCTTTGGGATTAAAAAAGTCGTGCTCTAGTCGCCGATCGAAATTCCACGAACAGGGAGAACATCTTCGGTCGTCTCCGGAGTCATAAACTCTTCGACTGGCGGCTGATCGATTTCCTCAAGGATGGCAGGTGTTACATGACCGTCCGCGATCTCGCGAAGCGCGACCACGGTCGGTTTGTCATTCTCCAGGTCGACCATCGGTTCGGCACCATGTGCGACGCGACGTGCGCGTTTTGCGGCGACAAGCACCATTTCAAAGATGTTATCGATGTTGCCGAGGCAGTCTTCAACCGTAATTCGAGCCATGTTTTTGTTCCAGATGTGAGTGCGGTGGGCACCATACAGCGCCGACACAGGCCCTGGCTACCCCTTATTCCAAAAAGTTATTTAGGCGATGACGCCTTTAACGGCAAGCCTCAGGGCTTCATTGTCGGTCGCGCTTGGCCCGCCCTGCCCCGCAAAGACCGCCTCAAGCTCGGCAACGGCCGTCTCGAGATCATCATTGATGACGACATAGTCGAAATCTTCCCAGTGGGACATGTCACTGAGGGCGTCGCGCAGCCTGCGATTAATGACACGATCGGTGTCAGTGCGGCGGCTGCGCAATCGTCGCTCCAGTTCGGCGACCGAAGGCGGCATGATGAAGATGGTTATGCACTCGGGCATTGATTCGCGCACTTGTTCCGCGCCCTGCCAGTCGATTTCAAGGACGACGTTGTGACCGGCATCCAGGTGCTGTCTGACCTGCTCACGGCTGGTGCCGTAATAGTTATCGAACACCTCGGCATACTCCAGCAGCGCTCCGGCATCTCGCAACTTCGTGAATTCGTCCTTATCGACAAACAGATAGTCGACACCGTCCGCCTCGTTACGTCGCTTGGGTCGCGTTGTATACGAGATAGAAAAACGCAATTCGGGGTGGCGCGTGACCAGTGCGTGAACCAATGTCGTCTTGCCGGCGCCGGATGGTGCCGCGATAACAAATAGCCGTGCTGTGTTCTTATCCACCGGCCGCTTACTCGACGTTCTGAATCTGTTCGCGCATTTGTTCGACGAGCACCTTGAGCTCAACGGCGGCCTTGGTTGTTTCGGTATCCGCCGACTTCGAGCCAAGCGTATTAGCTTCGCGGTTGAGCTCCTGCATCAGGAAGTCGAGTCGTCGTCCAACGGGCTCCTCGCTTTGCAGTGCCTGGCGAATTTCAACAAGGTGGCTCTCGAGCCTGTCGAGCTCTTCATCGACATCAAGCTTTTGGGCCAGCAAGGCCAGTTCGACCTCGAGTCGCGCCGGATCCGCCTCGACGTCGATGCGCTCTATTCGCTCGCGCTGCTTCGCCCGAGCGGCGTCAAGCACTTCCGGCATGCGTTTGCGGACAGAACTCGCGATAGCGGCAATGTCTGCGCAGCGCGTTTCAAGCATCGTGGCTATGCGCGCGCCTTCGCTACCGCGCATGTCTGTCATGGCTGCGAGCGTCATGTCGAGCAGGCCAGCGGCTTCGGCTATTAACGGCTCGGCATCGAGCTCTGGCTCGGCGATAACGCCCGGCCAGCGCAATATGTCGACAGGGTTAAGTGGCGCGATATCCGGAACCTCGTTCGATATTTCGGAGACGCGATCACGGATCAGGCGGACGAGATCCATATTAAGTTGCATCTCGGTCGTCCGATCTGCAGCGCGTCGCATGTACAGCGAACATTCGACCTTGCCGCGGTTGAGTACGGCGCTAACCTGTTGCTTGAACGCCTGTTCCTTTGGCCGCAACTCTTCGGGTAAACGAAACTGTACATCGAGGTAGCGGTGATTGACGGTTCGCAGTTCCCACGTCAACGTGCCGAACTCGGATTCGGCGGACTGTCGCGCAAAGCCTGTCATACTGTGTAGCATTCGATTCAATCTTCAATGTAGGATTTGTCGGACAGTTTACTTACTTTCACCTGAAAAAAAGAATTATGCAGATTGAATACGCCAAGGTCTCCGCTCTGGGTGACCGATCGGATAACCAGGATCGGGCTGCGGTCGTCGTCGCCGAAGACGCTGCAATGATGCTGGTGTTTGATGGTATGGGCGGTCACTCTGACGGCGCTCGCGCCGCCGAAACGGGGCTGCAGGTCGTCCAGGATTTGTTCATGGAGGCGACGCTGCCCATTTTCGATCCACAGGGTTTCTTATATATGGCGCTGGCGCGCGCCCACGATGAGGTCGTCAAGCTTGGCCATGACATAGCCGTTGATTTTCGCCCGCGCGCGACGTGCGCGATATGCCTGGTGCAGGAGGGTGGAGCATTTTGGGCGCACATTGGTGATAGCCGCATCTACCATGTGCGTAATAGCGCTGTGTTGACGCGCTCGCGCGACCATAGTCATGTCGAAGTCCTGATCCAGGAAGGGGCTATCACTGAAGAGGAAGCGCTCGATCATCCGATGCGCAACTTCGTCGAGTGTTGTATTGGCGGCGATGCGCCAATACCCGACATGAGCATTACCGGCAAAAAGGCGTTACTGCAGGGCGACGTGTTGCTGGCCT
>Ga0316192_10003967_pt1 | contig 10756 bp, 10 predicted proteins | sample MerIslwburrow_MG_FD_204931 | JGI IMG/M metagenome (GOLD analysis project Ga0316192, IMG submission 204931) | Coastal sediment microbial communities from Maine, United States - Merrow Island worm burrow | ecosystem: Environmental > Aquatic > Marine > Coastal > Sediment | place: USA: Maine...
CCTTACGGTTGTTACGGCGGTTTGCACATTACGCTTTTTGAGACCTGGGATCCCAAATTTGACGACATCATCAAAGGTGTCAAAGCTTTCAAAATTCAGAAACTGGCCTGCAATCACTGCACCGGCTGGATCTGGGCTGAAAAAGCCGCTGCCGCCGGCGTTCCGGTGGTCAAAGGCACGAACAAGTATAAAACCTATAAGCGGCAGTCAACTGTTGCCACGGCCAGCAACGCTTTTTTGACCAACGGTGACTCGGTTGTTTTTTAGCCTTTTTATAATCAGAGGCTCACCGAAACATTAAAATCTATCGACCCTCTGATCAAAGGGGAGAAAAAGTCATGGACAATGGCTTTTTCTCCCACTCATATCTGAAGGGAGGAACAGGTGTTATGAACGAACTCATGGATTCAGATAAAAAATTCAATTACCTCTTCGGACTCATAAATCTAATTGCAATTTTCTGTATTGTCTGGTTGCTGTGGTATGTGTTCATGAATCCGAATGCAGTGATGAAGCTGTATACGCCAATGTACGGATTTTCCCTGGTGGTCGCCTTTATAACCGCCATTGTTCTCATCCATCAGGTCGCCGATGATTATCCCTTTGCCAAAAGCGGATCGGCAGGATCGGGTCTTTTTCAAAGAGGCATCCTTTTAACCATTTTCTCTTTTATTTTAATGCTGTTTCTGGTGTATGTTTTCTTTTGGAATTTCATCGGCAAATTCGGGATCGCCTACTTCAGCCCTCAATCCATTATTGCATCCGGGGGCATCGGCGCTGAAATTTTTGTGGCCCGGGAAAACGCATCCACGGCCATCGTTTATTACTGCACGGCTTTTCTGTGGATCGCACTATTCTGGAATGTCGGCTTTAAAAACTGGCCCTGGCAGGATGCCAGCCGCGGGGTTCGCGCCGCATCAAAGCTGTTTACCATTCTTTTTTTTGTAAGCATTGTCTATTCCATTATGTTCCATCCCCATGTTTGTTCCCTGTTTTATCCGGCCCAGGTAAAGGCCGGTGTTGATCCCTGGTGGGCGGATTTTGCCGGGACAGGCAGCGCATTTTTCAGCCTCGGCCTGGTATTGTGCAGCCTGTTCTGGATCATTGTCTCTGAATTTCTGTGGGAGGGCTATCCCTGGAAATTGATGGATAAAAATGGCGAGGGAACCTTTGTCAAAGGTGTGGTTACCTTTTGCGTCACCCTGGTTCTGGGCGCCATCACCCTATATGTTCTTTTGCAAATAATGAATATTTTTTGGGACGAGGCCTTCATGGGAGGACAGTATACCGACGGGCCGGATTTTCGCTGCATTCATGCTGCGGAAATCAGTGGCTTTTTTATTCTGGCGGCCTTTATATTAAAACATTATTTTAACAATTTCCCGAATGTCAGCGGCCTTTGGTTGCGGGCCGTTTTGCGGACCCTGGTTGCCATTGCCGGGGGCATGTTGTTTTACGGGTTTTACTATTCACCGGCCGCCAATTTTTTCCTCTCCAAGGTACCCGGCTTTGCGCAACCCGCCGACACATCACTGGTTTGGACCATCTTATTTTTAAGCGTCGTCATGGTTCAAGTCGATTATTTCGAGGGGTGGCCGTTGTTCCAAAAAGCCGTTCCGGCGTCAAATGCAAAGTCCGTTTCAGGACAGGTCGCCGAAGAGATAGGATAGATAATCTTAATGGATAAAAGCAAAAGAGAATTCTGCAAAAAGTATTTTTTTCAGCAAGCCGTGAATATTGCGGCCGGCTTTCAGGCCGGCGTCCGCGCGGCAAAAGAAAAGGAAGACTTTGAGTCTTTTTTTGATTCCTATGAATCCAGCTATTCACTGACGTTGGCATATCCGGATGAAATTTTGCTGGACACCGCCTGTAAGTTCGGTGTCGAGACGGAGGGGCGGGAAAAAATTGAAATTGTAAAAGAGCTCCTAAAAAAGAAAGGCGGATACGATTATTGATATAGAGGCGTTTTTCAGAAATAAAATTGACAACATGTTGGTGACAACCTCCTGGGTTGAGGATGTCAAAAGCGCCACCGGTTTACAAGCGGTTAGCCAGGTGTGGGGAGAAAAACCGGCCTGGTATTTTTGGGTTGCAGACACTCCCGGTGTGCATGCCCTCCAATTGGAGGGCATCACCTCCCCGGAATCAGACCGAACGGATTGGATCAGTGGCATTTTTGCGGTTAAATGCTATCCATTTCCCCACGAAACCGTTTTCGAGTCCTTTTCGTTTCAGGAGCGATCTCTGGTTCTAAGCGATTCCTTTGACCACACCCATACGCCGCGCTTTTCGCACCGGGAACAAATCCCCGATAGCCTTTTCAATGTCGCCGCCGTGGAGCTGAACGTTGATCGAGACGATAGCCTGGCCCTTTTTACTTTGGAAGGCCTGGATTTAATGCATATCTCTTATGCTAGCGACGTAATCCAGAGCTATCCGGTGCTTCAAAAAGAAAAGCGCTTCAAAAAGGGCGAAACCGACAGAAATGTACCCGGATGGGATCTGGGCTATCCATTATTTGATCGACTGCTCTGTCTCTATTCTTTTTATAGCAAAAAAACACCCCAGCGGTTGTGGCTGACCCGCTCGCCCGGCTTTTCGTATGTATTCGATAATGACCACGCCGCGCGCGTGAAGGCGCCGGAAATCAATCTTTTTTCCTTAAGCGTCTTATTTGGGGATAAGGAAGCAGGCGACTCCAAGGCGGCCAGCGTGATCCGCCCACAGGATGCCGGTGACGATCAGGAGGTGGTTTACGACCGCTCGTTTCACTGCGATCATTTTCACCGGGAGCCGTATCAGCCTCCCCACATGCCCCCGCTCAACGAACAGTGGTGGTCTTTGGCGCATTCCAATTTTAAATCGGCGTTGTCTTCCACCTGTGGATGCAACTGATTCGCTGGATTGTCGCACGTCGTCCCGAACAGTAAATTATGTCGCTAAAATCAGAGGTAGGGTTGATGCAGTCGTAAATGACCTAGGCTATTATGAACAGAATCGCCATTCCTGTATTTAAATCACGGGTTTCACCTGTCTTTGATTCATGTGCCCGCCTCCTGCTGGTAGACCTGGATCAAAATCAGGAGGTCGCTCGAACAGAAATTTTAATGGAGGGGTTATCCGGGATTGAACGCTTGAAAGTGCTGAAAAAATCAAACGTTTGTACAGTTATATGCGGAGGAATCAGTGATGGCTTATATAAAATGATCTCCCAGGCCGAAATCTCCATGATAATCGGAATTGCCGGTGAAGTGAATCAGGTTATGTCCGCCTTTAGATCCAACCGGCTTGGCGAACCATGCTTTTACATGCCGGGTTATAAAAACCCCCAAAATTAAAAAAAGTGTCATATTCTACTTTAATTGCAATGCGTTGCCATCAAACATAGCTGCAATTCCCCCATTGCTTAAAGCAAAAAAGGGGGCTCATAGAAAACAGCCCCCTGATGCGAGCCTTATAACGGCCAGGACCTGGACCGGAGCTACTCCCACGGCAATCCCAGGGAATAATGTTCGAACTCCGTCTGCCCGACGATATAATCTTTAAACTCGCTTTCATTGCCCGTGCGTGTCTCGCTGTTTTTCCAGGCTTCCCAGTCTTCTATGGTATGCCACATCGATACCACTACGACTTTGTCGGGATCATCGAGGCTTTGCATGGTTTCTGAAGAAATATAACCCGGTTGTCGCATGGCGCCGTTGCGATGATTTATCAGAAATCTTGATGCGGCCTGTATATTTCCCCCTTTGAATTTGCGTTTTATCAAAACTTTGATAGCCATAATGCCCTCCTTTCGTTTGGTGGTGAACAGCAAACCTGTTTGCCCTAAGGTTCTTACACCCTTTAGAGAAGGTTTTGAAACCACTGCTAAGTTCAGTGTGAATTCCGGATGCACAGGAAGAAAATTTCGAATGGCGTCCGACCAGGGTCTGGCGGAACCAAATGAGGGTCAGAAATCAAAGTACCTGGCGATCTGCGATACAAAGAATTTCCAAAGGGAGATACAGCATTGAGGAGTCAGTGTGAATTCAGCGGTTACAGACAAAAGTTAGTACAAGTCCTGACAAATGTCAAACTCAAAAAAAGCAATCCGCAGGAGCATTGGATTAGTGGACCGATGCGGAAAAGCATATTCCAACACGCCATTGCTCCACTACTCCAGACTTTTTTATTTCCCCCAAATGCTAATCAGCACCGCGCCGGCCACCATCAGGCCGGCACCCGCAAAACGAACGGCAATATATTTCTCCTTGAAAAACAGCCTACCGTAGATAATTCCGATCAGGGCGCTGAGCCTTTTTACTGAAATCATATAGCTGGCCTTGACCATCGATATCGCCAAACCATGGGCAAGACAGTGAATAAAAAACAGGACACCGGCAGCCATTCCTTTGGCCCAATCATCCCGAAAGGTGCTCAACCGAATTTTTCCCAAAATCAGCAGGGCCAGCACCGTAATAAATGACAGCACCGCAAAGAAGGTCATCGTGAAAAATAGCGGTGAAGAATGCATAATGGCTTTTTTTCCGATAACCGCGCCGAAGCTGAAAATCAAAGCCACAATGAGCATCAGCCACGAACCGGTTTCTTTGAAAATCGCCTTGAGGGGCTCAAAAATCGAGCGCATGCCGGACGCCAGGTTGAGAACATAACCGCCGACACATATAACACCGATTCCAGTCAGACCCCACTGATTCGGCATTTCACCTAAAAACACATAGCCGGTAAAAATCATAAAGACCGGTGTAAAGGCCAGGTAAGGCAAAGTCAGAGACAACGGCGACACCCGTATCGCCTTCATATAAATATAAAATGAAACGAAATTGACCGGCAAAGATATCAGGAAACTCCAGTAAAAAATTTTATCAAGCGGCGGAACCGGAACGAAAGGCAACGTGAAAACAAACAGGGGTAGACTGAACAGCAACGGAAAGGCCAGCATGTCATAGGCGGTCAAATGGGAAAAATGCTTTTTCACCCAGGCATCCTGGGACGCCACCGCCAGGGCCGTCAACAAAGATAATATCAACCAGAGCATAGGGACAGGAATTCCTGAAACAATATCGATTACCCAAATAAGAAAAAATTCTATGGCAATTGCAAACTGCCCAACAATCTGGAGTGTTGGAATACTGGAATAATGGAATGATGGGTCTTAAAATAGGAATATATCATTTTAAAAATAAAATCAGGTCCACTCAGATTTAACCAAACCCATTCTTCCAATATTCCATTATTCCATTATTCCAAAACCCAAAAGCTTATTGTAGCTGCTTATTAACAAGACTCTTAAGAATTATTTGCAACTAAGGAAGTGTAGATTGAAAGGATCCTCGGGGATCGAGTGTACCTGCACATTTTCAAAGCCGGCCTCTTTTAACATTTCCACCGCTTTTTCCCGTCCCCACATCATTCCCAATCCGCTGCCGCCGTCAACCAGGCCCACCGGCAGGCAGTGCATCAGGCTGACCGTATATAAAAACGGCCCCATGGGATGGTCCAGATTGTCCGCCAGGTTTGTCCGGGCGGCAATATCCACCATTGAAAATATTCCGCCCGGGGCCAGAATATGGTGAATTCCAAGAAGGACATCCAACGGCCGGGTTTGGTCATGAACGGCATCAAAGGCCGTGACATAGTCAAAGGTATCTTTAAATTCCCGATTGTTTTTAAGGGTGGCGGCATCCAGTAATACGAATTCCAGGTTGTCGAGCTGTTGTCTCGATGCCTCGCGGCGCGCGGTTTCGATGGCCTCCCGGGATATATCGATCCCCACAAATCTGCTATTGATAAAGGCTTTGGCCATCAAAATCAGGGCCACGCCTTCAGCGCAGCCAAGGTCACACACGCGAATACCGGACTGCAGGCGCCCCATAAGCCGTCCGTCGTCGACAGACGGCAAAAATTTGTCCACCAAAACCTGGCGGTGTTTGGCATCGGCCAGTTGGGACATGAAGGTCTGAAATTCAGGATAGTGGCTATAGGCAACGCCGTCTCCGGTGGTAAAACCCTCGATGACGGCTTCCATGGCACAGGAGGTCAACAACGGTATTTCCTGGGTGTAGACCCCCAGATTGGAATTTCCGGCCCGTCGGGTGATGACGTCTCCGTGTGATTTTGGCAAATAATAATGATCTTCGCCATCCCCGGCCCTCGAAATCTCCACTATTTCGCCACTGACCATGACGCCCAACCATTCTTTGATGTAGCGTGGATTCAATTTGGCTTTGTCCGCTATGGCCGTTAGCGGCCGCGGGGTGTCAAAGGTATCCATGACATCGAAAAGACCGGTACGGTAGCCGATGGCCATTGCCAGGTTCAGGGCGCTGTAATTCAATAAGTCGCTAATTTTTTCAGAGAAGGGTTTTGGGGACTCAGTGGATTGTTCAGTCATGGCCGGCTCCCGAAAGAAGAGAAAAATATAGAATCGAAATCTAATTCAATCTTTATAACTTCGTCGGGGGATATGCAAACGGAAGATTGAAATAACAGATGCTATCTAAAAGTAGATTCATCCGCCCGAGGCGGATGATCTAATATCTTGGAGATAGCTTCCAATAATTTAGCGGTCTTTGCTCCGGGCAGTTTTCACCAATTTTATTAAGGATAACTTTTTCTTCTGGCTGACCTCTTCGGTTGACGGTTTCTTCGAGCTTTCAAGGTATTCCTTAATCAACTGAGCATTTTCATACCAGGTTGTTTGATCATCCTGTTTTGCAGTAGCGTCTTCCATATTTATAGGCCCATCTGAATTATAATAGGTATTTAATTTTATTTACAAAGGCTGAACTTCTATCAGTTACGATAGTGTTTGTACAGTTAAAATTTTAAAAAATGAATACACGGTTAAGGTTTTTAGGAAATAATGCCACCCAAATAAAATTTTTACAACTTCTTTACATATGGTGGTATTATTTTCTTGACATACAACATGTAGTGGGTATACGATCGCTGTCGAATTTTAACCCACTTAGAAATACGCATGGTTGCAGAACTGAAGCCAAACCGGATCATCACACCGAATAAGTGCTGTTCAGAATATAGATCCCCCGGAACCGATTAACGAAAAACTGACCGATAATTACTATAATTCAAAAAATTACAGATAGTTGTAGAAAAAAACGTACGAATAACGGAACGTTTTTTTGACAACCGCTTTAGTGCCCGGGTTGCATCCAGGTCTTTAATGAATATATTGACCTGGTACCCGGCCAATACCCATTGAATCATTACGGGTGGAAAAGAAAATGCAGACACTTATCTGGTTAACAAATGAAATCCCCTATGTGATGGCACCGGCAGCATTGATTGCCGCAATGTTGGGAATTTCTGCGTTCACTTCGGTGATACGCCTTACCCAGCAGGCTTCCAAAGTGATGATGGTCGGGGTTATGATCGCTTTGACAGTGGGCGTAGTGATTATCCAATCCGTACAATAAACCGCTTGCCGACTTTTCAATCATTTTTGCCGGCCGGATTCTGCTTTTATTGATCAAACATTATGTTGTTCCAACCTCAAAAGCTCCTGTGCTGGCTACCCCCCCGTACTGAAGTCTGAAACTTTCCTCATCTACAATAAATTCTCTTGCTACCTTGATATAGTTAGATATACTAGCAAATAACTATTAACATTTCGAGCCACGAGGAATCCCATGGAACGAACTAAAATCCATAAACTTCTGCAATCAGAAGCACCCCTGGACAACGTGCTGATAAAGGGCTGGGTCAGAACCCGCCGGGACTCAAAAACATTTTCTTTTATAGAAATCAATGACGGCTCGTGTCTTAAAAACGTCCAGGTGATTGCAGATGAATCCCTGCCGAACTATGAAGACATAAAAAAACTGACCACCGGTGCCGCGCTGAGCGTGAGCGGCAAACTGGTGAACTCCCAGGGCGGTGGCCAGAATTGGGAAATTACGGCCGATCAGGTTGACATCATCAGCCTGGCGCCGGATACCTACGCCCTGCAGAAAAAGCGCCACAGTGACGAATTTTTAAGAAGCATTGCCCATCTGCGGCCCCGAACCAACAAATATGGGGCCGCCTTCCGCATGCGCTCTGAAATGTCCTTTGCCATCCATAAATTTTTCAAAAACAAAGGTTTTCGATACGTCCACACCCCCATTCTTACCGGGTCTGATTGCGAAGGGGCCGGTGAGTTGTTCAAGGTGACGGCCCTTGACCTCGACAATCCGCCGAAAGTGGACGGCAGGATGGACTACGAACAGGATTTCTTCGGCAAGGAAGCCAATCTGACCGTCTCCGGGCAGCTTTCAGCCGAGATGTTTTGCCTGGCCCTGGGTGATGTCTACACCTTCGGGCCGACTTTCCGGGCTGAAAATTCTAACACCCGCCGTCATGCGGCCGAGTTCTGGATGATCGAGCCTGAAATGGCCTTCTGCGATCTGGAAGGCAATATGAACCTGGGAGAAGAACTGATCAAATACCTGAGCGCCTATGTCATGGACGAATGCGCCGAAGATCTCGAGCTGTTTGCCAAATGGGTGGATAAAAGCCTGATGGCGACCCTGGAAAATACCGCCACGTCGGACTATGTCCGCCTGCCCTACCGCGAAGCAATGGAAATTTTACAAAAATCCGGTCAAAATTTTGAGTATGAAATCGGATTCGGCCAGGATCTTCAGACCGAGCACGAGCGTTTTCTGACCGAGCAGCATTTTAAAAGGCCGGTGATTGTCTATGATTACCCCAAAAGCATCAAACCGTTTTACATGCGTCTGAATGACGACGATGAAACCGTGGCCGCCATGGATGTGCTGGTGCCCAACATCGGAGAGATCATCGGCGGCAGCCAGCGCGAAGAGCGCCTGGAAGTACTCGAAGCCCGCATGGATGAAGCCGGGATGGATAAAGAGACCTACTGGTGGTACCTGGAAGCCCGCAAGTACGGCAGCGTGCCCCACAGCGGTTTCGGGCTGGGCTTTGAGCGCCTGCTCATGCTGGTAACCGGCATCAGCAACATCCGCGATGTCATTCCCTTTCCCCGCACACCGAAAAATATCGAGTTTTAGCCACTACTCTGCAATCATCTGCTTTCCTTTGCAGCCGTATTTTCTAATTTCAAAAACAGCACGGACTTTTTTTATTCCCCATCTTACTTGTCAACGGCCACAAGATGACTAGCTTATATAAATACATAACAGAACGTATGGATAGAGGAACCAGGAGGGAAAAGAAAATGCCCGAACAAAAAAATGTAAATGGTGTTAATGTTGGCGAATTGTTCAACACCATAGACGCCATAAAAAGCGATGAGAGTATCGCCAAATTTAAATTCAGTGCCAAAAATGAATGGAAAAACGGCGGACATAACCGAACCACTGTCGATGAGTTCTTCGGTGCATGCAAGACCCATAGCCGAAACAAACCTTTTGTTATCGATGAGGATGAGCCGCCGGTTCTCCTGGGCGAGGACCATGGCGCCAATCCGGTGGAATTCGCGCTCACGGCCCTGGCAGGCTGCCTGACAACCAGCCTTGTGTATCATGCTGCCGCCAAAGGAATCAAAATCGATTCTGTAGAGTCCAGACTTGAAGGTGACCTTGATCTGCGCGGCTTTCTTGGTCTGGATGATAGTGTCAGAAATGGCTTTGAAAATATCAGTGTGAAATTCAAAATCAAAGCTGATGCATCCGAAGAGGTTCTGGAGGAACTCTGCCGCTTGGCTCAAAAACGTTCACCGGTGTTCGACATTATTTCCAATTCAGTGCCGGTATCGGTGGGATTGGACAATTAGCCGGCGATCTCATCGTACAGATTGCGTTCGTCAACAATACGCTTGGCTTTAAATTCGGTGCGCTCCAGGCAGCCGGGATCCATCATTTTCACAATGGTGCGCAGTCCTTTGGCCTTAAGACGGGCGACCAGATTTTCCTGCAACGCTGAAATCTGTTCGGCAGGCACATCCGGCAGGGGCTCGGCCTGTACGATCAACTCATCCATGGTCTTTTCCCGGGTGATGATGATGCGATACTCGTCAGAAAAACCGTCGATGCCTCGGATCACGTTTTCGATGGCGCTGGGGTAGACATTTTCACCCCTGACGATGAACATGTCATCGGCCCGTCCGTAGATGCCCTGGGGAAATCGGGGGTAGGTACGACCGCAGGGACAGGGATCAATCACCCAGCGACTTAAATCACCGGCCCAGAAACGAATCATAGGCTGGGAGCTGCGCTCCAGATGGGTGTAAACCGTCACCCCCTCCTCTCCATAGGGTACCCGCTTTTTGGTTTCCGGGTCTACCAGTTCAGCGTAGACCGAGTCCTGCCACAGGTGCATGCCCTGGCGGTGGGAACATTCGCCGTCGCTCATCCAGGGTGCCATTTCACCGGTGGATCCGGAGTCCAGACAGGCAGCACCGTATGTTTCCTCGATGCGCTTGCGGGTTGACGGTACACCCGCACCGGGTTCACCCGAAAAAAAGAGAATACGAAAATTAAAATCCCGGGCCGGATCATAGCCCATGGATTTAGCCTTTTCAGCGATATAGAGGCTGTAAGACGGCGTACCGTAGAACACCGTGGGTTTGACATTGGCCATCCACTCGATGGCCCGTTCCGATTGTCCGGGAACTCCGGCCCCGAAGGGAAAGGCAGATGCCCCCAGGCGTTCGGTACCCAGCATGGCCCCCCAACTGCCCCAGTAAAGGCTGAAAAAGGAACCGATAAAGACGATGTCATCGGGACGCACACCCATGGCCCACATGACCCGGGCAGGGGTTTCAGCGATG
>Ga0316192_10003972_pt1 | contig 10746 bp, 8 predicted proteins | sample MerIslwburrow_MG_FD_204931 | JGI IMG/M metagenome (GOLD analysis project Ga0316192, IMG submission 204931) | Coastal sediment microbial communities from Maine, United States - Merrow Island worm burrow | ecosystem: Environmental > Aquatic > Marine > Coastal > Sediment | place: USA: Maine...
TATTGTAATTTGGAATTTAATTGTAATTTGGTGCTTGTAATTTGCTATTTCTCTCCGAGCCGTAGGTTCAGATCTACGAGCCGGAGGCCGGTTTATCCGGGTTTAGTGCCTTGGTGGCTGAACTATTAAAAAACAGAACAAATTTAGGAGCACAGAACTTATGGATTCTGCACTAATTCCCGAAGGAGTTAAACGCTGTCCGACTTGGCAATTCATCCTGTGGATCGGGGCCGTCGGTGTTGTGTTGTTGTGGGGCGTTTTGGCCATGATTCTTGTCTATTTCAAGGGACTGAATCAAACCAATATGAACAATGCCTACGGTTTCGCATTATGGATCTGGGCCGACCTCGGGATAATCGCTTTGGGAGGCGGTGCTTTTTTCACCGGGTTTTTAAGATATCTTGTCGGCAAAGATGAGTTGAAGAATATCGTTAATTTCGCCGTGCTCGTCGGGTTTTACTGCTACGTTTCGGCCCTGATGATTTTAGGCTTCGATATCGGGCAGCCTTTGAGGGGATGGTTTATATTCTGGCATGCCAATGTGCACTCCATGCTCACCGAGGTGGCCTTCTGCCTTTCCGCTTACCTCGGTGTTCTGACGATAGAATATCTTCCGATGATATTGGAAAATCGACAAATCGACAAGGTGCCCTTTTTCCACAATCTGAGTCACAATATGCACGAAATTATGGCTGTTTTTGCGGCCACCGGTGCGTTCCTTTCCTTTTTTCACCAGGGATCCCTGGGAGGCGTTCCGGGGGTGCTGTTTGCCCGACCCTTCGGATTTCGGGAAGGCATTTTTGTCTGGCCCTGGACGTTCTTTTTATTCACCTGGTCTGCTGCTGCCTGTGGGCCCTGTTTTACCATTTTAATCACCAAAATTACTGAAAAACTGACCCGCAAAAAGTTGGTTAAGGATAATGTCATCGAACTGTTGGCTAAAATTTCCGGGTGGATGCTGGGCGCATATATTATTGCGAAGATTATCGATACAATTTACTGGGCAACGGTGACAACGCCATCCAAGGGGTTTTCGTTCATGGAATTTTATTCCAACAATCCGGGGTCCGCTTATGGATTGTGGATATTGATTGCCGAAATCGGCATTTGCGGGATCATACCGGCGGCCATTCTGATTACCGACCGCGGACGGAAAAACCAGGCCGCCCTGTGGGCTGCCATAGTTCTGGCAGTGGTGGGTGTCAGTCTGAACCGCTGGGTGATGGTTCTGCAGGTGCTGGCGGTTCCGGTGCTCTCCTTCGAGAGCTGGAACCTGTATTTCCCGAGCTGGCAGGAAATTGCCACGACCCTTTTGCCCGTGGCTTTGGGGATTATTTTAATATCTATTTCTTATCGCTACCTGCCGATATTTCCCCAGGAACGGGAGTTAAATCCGATCGAGACAGCCGTTGATGATGCCGCTGCGCCGGAGACCCTCGAATCGTCTGAGGGCATCGAAGGAGAACTGGAGCCGGCGGAAGCATAGAAAAGAATTCGGATTTCGGCCTCCGGCCTCTCCGAGCTGTAGGCTCTCCCCTCCGGGGCGTAGTCCCCTACGGGACGGAGTCGAGCCGGAAGCCATGTTGAATAGTTGATTAGGTAAATTATAGTCATAATTTCAAAATATTACGATTGTTGCTTAAAGATTTTGGGGACACAGATTTGCACAGATAACCACAGATTAATACAAAACGCCTGGCGGCGGAACCATGTTCAGACATATGTAGCTGCCTGCTTGATAGGTGTCCTTTCTTTTGAATCAAAAAGTGTCCAATTATTGTGTAAATGTGGCATAAATCCATATTTACAACCATTTAACCAATCAACTATTCAACCAATCAACGATATAGTGGAGGATAAGCATGTTTCCATTTAATTTCGAATGGATTTGGGATGCAGGGCATCTAGTGTTTATGGGAGGGCTGTGGTTTGCGCTGTCCATCATGGGACTGGGGGTGACCTACTGCCTTATCAAAGCTGTTTTTGATATGTCCAAAAAAAACGGCGCCAGTCATCATTAGACGCCGAGAGTCATCAACTGTAAAAGGCGCTTAGTCCGGCAGTGCCCCGGGGAAGCGCTTTTTTTGTGCCTCCACTGCTCCGGTAACGGTTCGGTATGATTGGTGAATCCTATGTGCTTGGTTTTTTGAAAAAGTTTAGCCACTCGAAGGCACAAAAAAATAATTGAATATTCACTTTTCAATATTAAATTTTCCGCCTCTTCAGGGGGCACTTTTCCCGAGCGCATTTTCGAAAAAGCTTGGTGCCTGAACTATTACAAGACAAGAGGGTTATATGGACAAAATCATTGTCGAAGGGGGCCACCCCCTGGTTGGTGAGGTGAAAATCAGCGGGGCTAAAAATGCAGCCTTGCCGATTCTTATTTCCTCGCTTCTAACAGACGGCACCTGTACGCTTACAAATGTACCGGATTTGATGGATATCAAAAGCACATCCCTGCTGTTGTCCCATCTCGGCGCGCACGTCGAATCCCGGGAAGATACGATCCGCATCAATGCCGGGAATTTGGCTCAATTTGAAGCACCCTATGATCTGGTGCGAAAAATGAGAGCTTCCGTTTTGGTCCTGGGGCCGCTGGTGGCGAGATTGGGTAAGGCCAGAGTGTCGCTGCCGGGCGGCTGTGCCATTGGCGCACGTCCGATTAATTTGCATTTAAAGGGCCTGGCTGCGCTTGGCGCCTCCATTGAATTGAGGCACGGTTATGTGGAAGCATCCGCCGGACGCTTAAAAGGCGCGGATATCTATTTTGATGTCGTTACGGTAACAGGAACTGAAAATCTGATGATGGCGGCAGCCCTGGCAAAAGGCACCACCGTGCTGCGCAATGCCGCCCGAGAGCCGGAGATTGTGGCCCTGGCGGATACTCTGATTAAAATGGGAGCTGATATCGAGGGGGCCGGGACATCCATCATTACGATAAACGGGGTTGCCGCACTCAGTCCGGTTGTCGCTGCCATTATTCCGGACCGTATCGAAGCGGGAACCTTTATGATGGCCGCAATTTTAACCCGGGGGGAAGTAACCCTGTTAAATTGTGAACCGGATCATGTCGGGGCGCTGATAGACAAGTTGCGGCTTACCGGCGCCGAAATTGACATTAGCGGCAAACGTATCCATGTAAAGAGCCGGCAAAATATTGCCAGCGTCGATGTTAAGACCCAGCCGTATCCAGGATTTCCGACGGACATGCAGGCCCAGTTTATGGTACTGATGAGCATCGCGGACGGTACCAGCACCATATCCGAAACCATCTTTGAAAACCGATTTATCCATGTCAGCGAATTGAGACGCATGGGGGCGGACATTCAGGTGTCCGGTAATATCGCCATTATTAAAGGAGTACCCCATTTGTCCGCTGCCCAGGTAATGGCAACCGATTTGAGGGCCAGTGCATCCCTTATCCTCGCGGGTCTGGTAGCCCACGGGAAAACAGAAGTCAATCGTGTCTATCATCTGGATCGCGGCTATCAATCCATCGAAAACAAATTTTCAGCCCTGAACGCCTCCATTCAACGGGTAAGGTAAAGAATCCGGATTTAGATGACCCGGCTTTGGTTTAACCCCGGAGGGGTGTGCTTACCGATAGTTGCTCGATGGAATAATGGAATGTTGGAAAAATGGAATATTGGGGTTTGAAAAGCGGATTATGGCCGGATTTTAGCCTCTGAGGAATGCCATCTATTTAAAATTAGATCTCATTCCGTTAAACCCTGCATTCCAATATTCCATTATTCCATGGGGCTTGCCAAGAGAATAGCGTCAAAAAAACTGTTATTCCAGTATATTATAAAAATTTTGAGACTATAGTTTGCCATGAGCGATAACACCTACTTTCGCCCCGCAATTCCGCTTCTGATTTCCCTGATATGCGGGATCCTGTTCGGGTCCGGTTTTGCGGGATACGGGATTTGGGCCACAGCTGCTGTTATTGTTTGTAGCGGTTTCTGTTTGCGGCAAATTGTACGCAAAAACAATGTACGTATCCTTCCAATTGTACTTTTTGTTTCCCTGGGTTACCTGTCCGTCCAACCCTGGGTATCTCCCAGGCTGCCTGCCAATCATATCCTTCACTTCTCGGATACCCATCGCTGGGAAATTATAGGGCGAATCGTCGATGAACCGCGGAAAATAAATAACCGCACGCGATTTCATCTGCAGGCGACATCCCTTGGTGGTGATGGTCAAACACGGGCTGTCAGCGGAAAACTGCGTGTGACAGCGCTCGGCGATATCCCGGACCTTTCTGCAGGGGATTTTGTTCGGTTCAACAGTCGAATCAGGTCGCTTACCAATTTTAAAAACCCCGGTGGGTTTGACTACAAGAAATATATGGCTTTTAAAGGCATTCGGGCATCCACCTACCTTAAAGCAGACACGCTTGTTGTCATCCATAAGCATCCCGCGGGGGGATTTTTTCGAATCATAGACAGCGTTCGCAGCACATTTGCCGGCCTGATTGAAAAATCCGGGCATACCCAGGTCCAGGGGGTGCTTAAGGCCCTCATTATCGGAGATCGATCCCAGATTTCTGCTGAAACCAGGCAAGCCTTTAATCGGGCCGGAGTGGGGCATTTGCTGGCAATCTCAGGACTGCACATCGGGATTGTGGCCACCGTGGCGTTTGGCTTTTTTCACCGGCTGATGACGCGTTTCAAACCTTTTTTATGGCGGGCGTGGACCCGCAAAGGAGCGGCTCTCTTATCCCTGCTGCCGGTATTTGCCTATGGGATGATGGCGGGTTTTACACCGTCTACCCAGCGTGCTGTCATTATGGTCTCGATATTTTTATTGACTTTTTTATTCGAAAGGGAGCAGGATCCCTTAAACACGCTGGCCCTGGCCGCACTGATAATTCTGGTTGCCGATCCGCCGTCTCTTTTTTCCATATCCTTCCAGCTATCCTTTACAGCCGTATTCGCCATAATTTACGGATTTTCCTGGATGCAAAAGCGGCCGTCGGCACCGAAAACACCAATACCAGGCAACCGGCGATTACGTTTAATCAGCAGGCTGATTTCTTTTTTCCTGGTCTCTTTTTTTGCGATTTGTGGCAGTCTACCGCTGGTCGCAGCCCATTTTAATCAGATATCGCTGGTTGGGCTAGTTGCCAATTTCATCGTGGTTCCATTGGTTGGATTCCTTGCCATCCCTTTGGGTCTGGTGGCTCTGTTCGTGTCGCCGTTGAGCACGACGGCGACTTTTTGGTGTATTCAGGCAAGCAGCGGAATCCTGACTCTCGCTTTGGGAGTGGTGCAATTTTTTGCTGATTTGCCCTTCGCCGCCATCAAAACCGTTACCCCGGGCCTGCTTGAAATCGGTTGCTTTTACGTTTTGTGCTGGGCCCTGTTGAATTTGCACCGCCAACCGCAACTTGCAGCAGGAAAACCCGGGAGCGGTTCAGCATTAAAGTCCGTCACAAGCAATTTTAAGATGTCGCCTGCCGGTGCCGATTCCGGCCGGGGAAAATTACAGGGCATATTCCGGAGGTTGCAGGTTAAAAGGATTTCGCAAAGCGATCTGGCAAAAGCAGCCCTGGTATTGGTCCTCGTTACCCTGGCTGCCGATACGTGCTATTGGTTGTACCAGCGGTTCGGATATGCCGATCTCAGGGTTACAATCATCGATGTCGGCCATGGCAGCTCTTCTTTGCTGGAATTTCCCGGAGGCTATACCATGCTGATCGATGGCGGCGGATTCGCGGATAACTCGGCGTTTGATGTGGGCGCAGTGATAGTTGCACCACTTTTGTGGAGAAAGAAAATTCGAACCGTGGATACGCTGATTCTCTCTCATCCCAACAGCGATCACCTCAATGGGCTGATCTACATCGCCGGGCACTTTCATGTCAAAAAAGTATGGACCAACAGTGAAACACAAAATACCTTGGGATACAAAAAATTTATGGAGGTTATCAAAAACAAGAAGATTGTTTTGCCTTCATTTGCGGATATGCCGCAAAAACATTGGATCAACGGTGTCAAAGTGGATTTTTTGTATCCTCCGACTGGATTTTTAAAACGGAAAGAAAAGGAAAAGTGGCGCAATACCAATAACAATTCCCTGGTTGTGAAGGTATCAATGGGATCAACTTCTTTTCTTTTCCCCGGAGATATCATGGCAGCGGCGGAAAAAGAGCTTGTCGGCCTAGCCGGGAGAAAATTAAACAGCACGGTCCTGATTGCGCCTCACCATGGCAGCCGATCGTCGAGCAGCACCGCTTTTTTAGGGGAAGTAAATCCTGATGTGATCGTTGTATCTTCCGGCCGCCAAAGCCGGTTCAAATTGCCACATCCAGCAACTTTAAATAAATACCAACAACTTGGTTCTTCGATTTTCCGCACCGACATCAACGGTGCGGTTTCTCTGTCAACAGACGGTCAACAGCTTGAGATCAGGCCCTTTATTGCATTTTGAAATTTTCAGTCCATGGCTGCCAGGACTTCATACCCCTCTTTTTCTAATGTCTTTTTGATGGGCTCCGTCTTGCACACCCCGAGCCTGAAAAAGTAAATTTGCCGGCCTGTCTGTTGGGCCGTCCTGCCGGCATTGATAATATCTGCGCCCATATCATTTATAATCTGCAAGGCTTTTTTAAAACTGCCGGGCTGATCGCCGATGACCACATCGATACGGGAGGTGGATGAGAGGATGCCCATCATATCGATAAAGGTTCGCAGAATATCCGTGGCCGTTATAATGCCGGCCAGTCGGCCGTCCTTGACCACCGGCATGCCGCCGATTTTGTGATTGTAAATCAGTTGGGCGGCGATTTCGATATCATCGTCCGGACTCACCGTGATGGGATTTTTGATCATCAGATCCCGCAGGTTCAGATCCCCCAGCATGGAAGGAATAAGACCCTGTTTCAAATCCGTCAATGTGATAAATCCCACAAGTTTATTGCCCTTTGAAACCACCGGCAGATGTCGTATCGAATTGATTTTCATCAACTCGATCGCCTCACTGATGGATGCCTGGGCCGTTATGGTAATCGGGTTTGGAATCATCAAGGAGTTAATTTTCATGACAAGATCCCCCTAGGAATGAAGAATGACGAATGTTGATTGATGAATGATCATAGATAAACGATGCATGAAGACTGTCGGTCGAATATGGACCATTTGTTGTTACTTAGCGGAAAGTTTCGAATAAAACAAGGATAAGATCGGTTGAAACCCTTAAATCGTCGTTCGGCATTCGTCAATTGTCATTTCTTCGTTGTCCTGGGCACATAATTGCAGAGGGGTTCTTCTGCGAGAAAATTACCGGTGGCCTCAAAGGCTCTGGCCCGACAACCGCCGCACACCCGTTTAAATTCACAGGGACCGCATTTGCCTTCGAGTCTGTCATAATCGCGCAAAGCCGTAAATACGTCGGCATGCTGCCAGATATCGGCAAAGGAGCGGTGTCTAACGTTGCCGCAATCTGCATTCAGAAATCCGCAAGGCTGAACGTCGCCGCGATGGGAGATAAAGCAGAAGCCGATACCGCCCAGACAACCCCGTGTTACAGCGTCCAGCCCATGGGTTTTAAAGGAGATCGACTTGCCTTCTTCTTTGGCCCGCTGCCTGAGGATCCGATAGTAGTGCGGGGCACAGGTGGCCTTGAGATCCAGCGGTGTTTTGTCCCGCTGGTCATAGAACCAGTTTAATGTTTGTTCATATTCGGCGGCGTTTATTTCTGTGTCGACGATATACTTTCCACGACCGGTGGGAACCAGAAGAAAGATATGATGGGCAACCGCACCGCGTTCGACAGCCAGTTGCTGGATCTGCGGAATCTGGTCAAGGTTCGTTTTGGTAATGGTCGTGTTTACCTGAAAATCCAACCCGACTTTCTTTGCAATTTTCATGGCATTGATGGCGCCTTCAAAAGCACCGTCTACCTTTCTGAAACTGTCATGACTGCGGGCCGTGGCACCGTCGAGGCTGATACTGATGCGTTTGATCCCGGCGGCCACCAGTTTTTTAGCAACATCTTCGGTGACCAATGTTCCGTTGGGCGCCATGACCATCCTAAGGCCTTTCTGCGTGCCGTAGGCGGCGATGTCAAATATGTCCTCCCGCAGCAGGGGTTCCCCGCCCGTTAAAATGATGATCGGCTTTGCGACCTCGGCGATTTGATCAAGGAGCCGAAAGGCTTCGGCGGTGTCGAGTTCCCCGGAGTAAGGGCCCGTGGTTGCCGAGGCCCGACAGTGAATGCAGGCAAGATTACAGTTGCGCGTGGTTTCCCAGGCCACGAGGCGCAACGAAGACCGCTCGCTTCCCTGGTGGCTAAGTGCGCTGTGATCAGGCGCTTCAGGATGTTGGTTTTTCATATATTTAACGTTACTTAGGCCCTTAGGGGCATTTATCTGCAACATGTTGTGAGAAACTGAAGGTTTCAGGTGTTAGGTTTCAGGGAAAGGGGATGTTAGATACTGACACCTGACACCTGAAACCTATATAAATCAGGATTGCAGCTCCTGAGCCGCCTCGATGGCAAAATACGTCAGGATGAGGTCCGCACCGGCACGCTTGATGGCCGTAAGCGTTTCCATCATCACCTTCGGACCGTCAATCCAGCCTAATTTTTCAGCCGCTTTTATCATGGCATACTCTCCGCTGACATTGTAGGCTGCCACAGGAAGATCGATCTCTTCGCGTATCCGGCAGATGATGTCGAGGTAGGCCAGGGCAGGTTTTACCATGATAATATCCGCACCTTCCTCGATATCCATCGTGGCTTCCCGAATGGCCTCCAATGCATTGGCCGGATCCATCTGATAGGTTCGGCGATCGCCGAATTTGGGTGCAGAATCGGCGGCATCGCGAAACGGTCCGTAATATGCCGAGCAATATTTGGCAGCATAGGACATGATGGGGACCTGACTGAAGCTGTTTTCATCCAGAATTTCGCGAATCTCACCGATGCGGCCGTCCATCATGTCCGAAGGGGCAACCATGTCGGCTCCGGCTTTGGCGTGTGACAGTGCCGCACGGGCGATCAGGTCCAGCGAAGCATCGTTATCGATGGTATTGCCGTCCACCACACCGCAATGCCCATGATCTGTATATTGACACAGACACACATCGGTGACGGCAACCAGGTCCGGCAATTTTTCTTTCAGCGCCATCACAGCTTTTTGAACGATGCCGTTTTCAGCATAGGCCTGGGTGCCGAGGGCGTCTTTTTTTTCAGGGATGCCAAAAATGATAATCGCGGGAATATTTAGGTCGTAGGCTTGTTGAGCTGTTTTAAGAAAATTGTCTATGGACAGATGAAACTGTCCGGGCATCGATGGGATGGGACTTTTTATATCCTTGCCGGCAATGACAAACAGGGGCAGGATGAGATCGTTCACTGATAGACTGGTTTCGCGGATCATGCGTCGCAGGTTTTCACTTTGCCGTAAGCGCCGGGGCCGGTAATCTGGAAATAGCATAAAATCGTCCTTCTCTTAATTGAATGTGGCAGGAGTAAAAAATCGTTACTGGATTGTCCAAATCTCTGCCCGGATAAACTGGCCTCCGGCTCGTAGATCTGAACCTACGGCTCGGAGAGAAATAACAAATTACAAGCACCAAATTGCAAATAAACTCCAAATTACAATATCTAAATCTCAAATAATATCAAACTCCAATTGTTTGGAATTTGGAATTTTAATCATTGTGATTTATTTGGTATTTGTGATTTGGAATTTGGAATTTTTTTAATTGCTGAAACCTGAACACCGAAACCTTACCTTACCTTCCTTACAAGATGTTTTCAGATAGAACCCGATAAGGGCTTAATCGCAGTGTATCGGGGTATGGGTCAGCGCGATTTCTTCATCAGTCAGATAACAGGCGGGATCCGGTGCCCAAATATCGCCGCTGACCGCTTCGGCCCGCACCCTGAAATTACCACCGCAAATATCCAGCCAGTTGCACGTAGCGCATCGTCCTTTCACATATTTTTTCTTTTCCTTCAGCTTGCCCATCAGCGTTTCGGAGGTGTCCGTCCAGATTTGCGAAAAGGGCCGGTCTTTTATATTGCCAAAACTGTGGTGACGCCAGAATTGATCGGCATATACCTCGCCATCCCAACTGACGCATCCAATACCGCGGCCGGAATTGTTACCTTCATTCCATTTTAGGAGCTCCAGGACTTCTTTGGCCCGCGCGGGATTTTCTTTCAGCAGCCTCAGGTAAATGTAGGGCCCGTCAGCATGGTTATCCACCGTCAGGACTTCTTTGGGCTTGCCTTTGTCAAATAAGCGCCTGGTTTCATCAATGATGAGATCCACAGCCGCCCGGGTGCCTTCATGGCTAAGATCTTCTTTTATCAGCTCGGTTCCACGGCCGGCATAGACGAGGTGGTAAAAACAGACCCTGGGGATATCCATTTCTTCGAGGAGTTGGAATATTTTCGGTATTTCGTTGACATTGAATTTGTTGACGGTAAAACGAAGCCCGACTTTTATTCCGGCGGCCTGGCTGTTTTTGATGCCTTCCAGGGCAGAACGAAACGCGCCGCTGACCCCTCTGAAGCGATCGTTAATTTCCTCCATGCCGTCCAGGCTGATGCCGACATAAGACAGCCCGATTTCTTTTAAGTTACGGGCCATTTCAGGCGTGATTAAGGTGCCGTTGGTGGAAATAACCGCCCGCATTCCTTTTTCCACGGCATAGGCCGCCAGCTGCGGAAGGTCTTTGCGAACGAGGGGCTCTCCTCCCGAAAACAACATGACCGGAGAGCCGAATT
>Ga0316192_10003973_pt1 | contig 10745 bp, 11 predicted proteins | sample MerIslwburrow_MG_FD_204931 | JGI IMG/M metagenome (GOLD analysis project Ga0316192, IMG submission 204931) | Coastal sediment microbial communities from Maine, United States - Merrow Island worm burrow | ecosystem: Environmental > Aquatic > Marine > Coastal > Sediment | place: USA: Maine...
AGTGCTCGGTCAGCACGATCTCGACGATATGCTCGCCGAACGCGACAGGCTCAATGCCGACATCCAGGAAATTCTGGACCAGCGCACCGACAACTGGGGCATCAAGGTCGCCAACGTCGAGATCAAGCATGTTGACCTCGACGAAAGCATGATCCGGGCGATTGCTCAGCAGGCGGAGGCGGAGCGTGCGCGACGTGCCAAGGTCATCAACGCCGAAGGCGAAAAGCAGGCAGCGACTATGCTTGCCGAGGCAGCAGCCATGCTGGCAAAGGAAGAATCCGCGCTGACGCTCAGATACCTGCAGACGCTCAAGGAAATCTCCAACGAGAGGACCAACACCATCGTGTTCCCGATCGACCTGGTCGAGAAGATGGGGTCTGCGGCCAAGGCCTTCAGCAAGGACCGCTCTGGCGGCTGATGCCGCCGCGGAAACGGGCTAGCGCCTGCTCGTTGCGGGCGGAATATCGACGGTGATCTTCGCGCCGCCGAGCGTGGAGCGGTCGATCGTCAGCGTACCGCCGTAGGACTTCGCGATATCGCGCACGATGGCGAGACCGATGCCGTGCCCCGGCGTTGCCTCGTCCAGCCGTGTGCCGCGTTCGAGCAGCGCTTCAGCGGCCTCCTCCGGGATACCGGGACCGTCATCGTCCACGATGAGGCGCATGCCGCCGGCGCCTCCCTCGGCGCTCTCCGAGGGCTGCACCGTGATCGATACCCGGCTCTTGCACCACTTGCAGGCGTTATCGAGCAGGTTGCCGGCAAGCTCGAGGAAGTCGCCCGTGTCGCCGCGGAACTTCATGCCGGGCGTCACCTCGGACTCGATGACGGGGTGCTTGTCGTGATACACCTTGCCCAGCCCGCTCACGAGGCGCTCCACCTCCTGCGCCACCGACACCGGGCCGAGCACCAGGTTGTCGGCGGCCGATGCGGCGGGTTTCCTGAGCTGGTAGCGGACGATCTCGTCCATGCGCTCGATCTGCTCGTTGAAGCGCCCCTGCAACTGCGACGAGGATCCGACGTCCTCTGTCAGCGCCCGCATGGCGGCCAGCGGCGTTTTCAGGCTGTGCGCCAGATTGTCGAGCGTGTGCCGGTAGCGGTCCGATCGCGCGCGCTCGTTGTCGATCAACAGGTTCATGTTGCGCGCCACGCCGGTCAGCTCCGTCGGGAATTTCTCGGACAGCGATGCGCGCTTGCCTTCCTCGATGTCGCCGATCTCGGTCTCGATCTGCCGCAACGGCCGCAGCAGGCCGCGCATCAGAAACGAGATCGAGAGCAGCATGATCAGCGCGATGGCGGCGAACCAGCCGATAAGCTGGCGGCGAAACTCCGCGACCTGGGCGTTGAACGAGCCCAGGCTCTCGGCCACCTTGAAGACGTAGGGTTTCAGCTCGCCATCCGGAAACTCCCACTGCACGGCGAGACTGAGCGTCAGGAGAGGCGTGCCGTCGTCGAGCGACTCGCGCTCGAAGACACGGGTACCGAGCTGCGGGAAGCCGCCCTGCGGGATCTCGAGGCCGAGCGCCGAACGCGAGCGCCACGTGAGCGCCCCGCTGTCGTCACGCAGCTCCCCGTAGAGGCCCGAGCCGATCGTGTTGAAGCGCTCCTCGTGCAGGTCCGGTGGGAAACTCAGGGCCCCTTCGTCGTTCGGGTTCGCTGCAGCCAGGAGCTGCATGAGGTGGCCATCGAGGATATCGCGCCTCGCCTGCTCGCCGGCCGTGCGAAACGCGGTATCCAGCACGACAACGGTGGCGCCGAAAAACAGCAGGAGCAGCACGCTGACCGATATCAACAAGCGTGCGCTTAACGATGACATGACCGTCGCGGACTGACTTCGATTACTCGGACTGACTGCGTTCTAGCGCGAACCTGTAGCCGCGGCCGCGCAGGGTCTCGATCGGCTTCAAGGCATTCTCCGGATCGAGCTTCTTGCGCAGCCGGCCGATGAAGACCTCGATGACGTTGCTGTCGCGTTCGAAGTCCTGGTCATACAGGCGCTCGGTAAGCTCGGTCTTGGATATCACCTGCCCCGCCCTGAGCATCAGGTACTCGATGATCTTGTATTCGAAGCTCGTGAGTTCCACGGGCGAGTCGTCGACCCTGACTTCCTGCCGCGACATATCGAGCACGACCGGCCCGGCCGTCATCACCGAGGATGCCCAGCCGCCGCTGCGCCGCAAAAGCGCATGCACGCGTGCGCCGACCTCTTCGAAGTGAAACGGTTTAACGACATAGTCGTCCGCGCCCGCGCTGAGGCCGTCGACCTTGTCCTGCCAGCGATCGCGGGCGGTGAGAATCAGGATGGGGTAGGTTTTGCCTTTCTCGCGGGCCTCGCGAATGATGTCGAGTCCCGACACTTCCGGCAGCCCCAGGTCGATGATCGCGAGGTCCACCGGGTATTCCAGCGCGAAATACAGGCCTTCCCGGCCGTCGGCGGCCTTTTCGACCGCATAACCGGCGTCGGCAAGCTGTGCCGCCAGGGACTCTCGCAGGGTGTCGTCGTCTTCTATGACCAGCAAACGCATCGGTGTACTCCGTGCTAATCGCCCGAGCGGCCGCGAATCTTCGCGGTCTTTACCTTGCCGTCCTTGGTCAGATAGCGGATGTAGTGGGTCTCCCGACCGCCGTCACGCCGGGTTTCCGCACTCAGGATGCGGTCGACGTCACCGCGCCGGCGCACGGACTCGATCGCCTGGTCCAGTGTCATGCCGTCCTTGGCCACCCGCAGGTCCGCTTTCTGCGCCTGCTGGTGCTGCACGTGGAGTTCCCGCAGCGACTCCTCGAGATCGAAGGCATTGGCTGCAGCCGACACCAGGAGCACCGCGGCGATCAATGAGATAAAGGTTAATCTGCTCACTTGCTTTCCGGTCTTTGGGACGAGCGCGGGCTCGCAAACAACTCGCCGACAGTGTCCTCTGCCGGCGAGTCGATTGCAACGAAGTGCATCACAGTGATTCTGTCGACGCTTGCGATCAGCCGGCGGGGCGAATATCGACCCGTACGCGGATCTCGCGGCCCGGATCGTATGGCATCCGCGTCTCGTACTTCTGACCGTGATAGCGGTAGACCACCCGGTAACCGTCAATGCGCTCCTCCTCGTGCGAGCTCATGCGCGTCTCGCAGCGCTCCACCGGTCTCGCGTACTCCGTGGAAGCGTGCCTGGCGCCGTAGCGGCGCTTCGCGCTGTCGTTACCGACCGCGGCACCGATGATCGTACCGGCGACCGTCGCGGCGTCGTTACCGCGGCCGCTGCCGAACTGGTGCCCGATGACGCCACCGACCACTGCGCCCACCAGGGTGCGCACACCGCTGCCCGGGACGGGCCGCTCGACCGTGTAGTACTCGGTCTCCTGCCAGCACTCGCGTACCGGTGTGTTTACGGTGACATAGCGAATGATCGGCTCCGAGCTGATCACGCGCGCGTAGTCGTACTGGGCAGCTGCCGCCTGCGCGGAAACCACTGAGAGCAGCGAAACTGCGACCAGACCTGTCATTACTCGTCGTGCGTTCATTGCTTTGCTGTCCATTGTTCCTGACCTTTTCGCTTGCGACCGGCCCTGATGCCAGCCTGGGACCAAGATTACGCGCGCAGCAATGAACAAAGCCTGAACGGAAAACGGCAAAAAATGCCTGCAAACTGAATGCTTTATGAACGTCCGCGAAGGAACGTTCAGGACAACCGGCGTTTGGCCGCCCGCCACTCCCGGTCCAGCGATTCGAGGTTGTGGTCGCGGAAGCGCTCCCCCGCGTCGCTGATCGCTTTCTCCATCTCGGCGAAGCGCCGCTCGAACTTGCGATTCGCGCCCATCAGGGCCTTCTCGGCATCGACGTCCAGGTGCCGCGCCAGGTTGACGATGGCAAACAGCAGGTCGCCGAATTCCTCGTCGACCTTCTCGGGATCGCGGCTTCCGACCGCCTCCTCGAGCTCCTCGAGCTCCTCCGCTATCTTCTCGCGCACGCCACGCCGGTCAGGCCAGTCGAAGCCGACGCCCGCGGCGCGCTTCCCCAGTTTCTGGGCCCGATTGAGGGCGGGCAGCGATCTCGCGACGCCCGCGAGCGCGCCTTTGTCGCCGCTTTCGCCGCGCTCCTCTGCCTTGATGCGCTCCCAGCTGCCCTCGGCCGGGCCCGCGGCGCGCTCGGCCTCGCTGCCGAACACGTGCGGATGCCGGCGCAGCAACTTGTCGCAGATCGCCTCGACGATATCGGGGAATTCGAACGCGCCGGTTTCACTGGCCATGCGTGCATAGAAAACCACCTGGAACAGCAGATCGCCGAGCTCGTCGCAGAGCGCGGGCATGTCCTCGCGAGCGATCGCGTCGGCCACCTCGTAGGCTTCCTCGATGGTGTACGGCGCGATCGTCGAGAAATCCTGCTCGAGGTCCCATGGACAGCCGCTATCGGGATCCCGGAGCCTATCCATTATTTCAAGTAACTTCTCAATATCACTCATAAGTTATTATTTTATTAGTATTTTTCTTAGCTCGACGAGTATGTGCGCCGTCGCGCCCCAGATGCGTTCGCCCTCGTAGTGGAATTCCACCGTGGGTATCCGCCGGCCCAGGTATTCGCGCTCAAGGGCGAGTTCGTTGTGGCGGTCGAGCAGGAACGCCAGCGGCACCTCGAATGCGTATTCCACTTCCGTTGGGTCGATTTGCAGCGGTATATCCTGCGTCACCACACCGACGACGGACGTGATGGCATACCCCGTCACGGTCGGCATCGGCGGCAGATAGCCGACAACCGAAATCAGTTCCGGCGGAATGCCGACCTCCTCGTGCGTCTCGCGCAGCGCCGTCTGCACGACGTCGAGGTCGTGCGTCTCCATGCGGCCGCCGGGAAAACTGATCTGTCCGGCGTGGTGCTTCAGTTCCGCGGAGCGCTGCGTGAGCAGCACGGCAAGCCCGGCACTCCGCTCGATCACGGGAACCAGCACACCGGCCGGCCGCAGGGTCCGTGCCATCGCCTCATGCACGGATGCCGGCCAGCGCTCGCTGCCCGCCGGCATCACGATGTCTAACGGGTCCCTGGGGGCCCGCGTTTTGGCGAGTCGCTCCTCCAGCAGCGCCGCGGTTAGTGCTTCGGGTCTCCGCAAAACCGGCGCTAGTGCTGAATGCCGCCCTTCGTGAGCGCGGCCGGGTCCAGCAGTCGGTCGAGCTCTTCGTCCGTCAGTTCGGTCATTTCCTTCGCAACTTCCTTGACGGGGCGGCCTTCCTTGTAGGCTTTCTTGGCGACAGCAGCGCCCAGCTCGTAGCCGATCACCGGGTTCAGGGCCGTAACCAGAATAGGGTTGCGCCCCAGCGCACGGTTGATATTGGCTTCGTTCACGGTAAAGCCCTTGATCGCCTTGTCCGCGAGGCAGGTCGACGCATTCGCGAGCAGCTCGATGCTCTGCAGCAGGTTGTAGGCAACTACGGGCAGCATCACGTTGAGCTGGAAGTTGCCGGACTGTCCGGCCATCGCGATTGTCGCGTCGTTGCCGACGACCTGGGCGCAGACCATGGCTACCGCTTCGGGAATGACCGGGTTCACCTTGCCGGGCATGATGCTGGAGCCCGGCTGCAGCGCCGGCAGCTCGATCTCCCCGATGCCTGCGAGCGGGCCGGAGTTCATCCAGCGCAGGTCGTTGGCGATCTTCGTCAGGCTGACCGCGAGTACACGCAGCTGGCCGGACATCTCGACCGCCGTATCCTGGCTGCTCAGACCCTCGAATTTCGACGCGGCCGGCGCAAACTTGACGCCGGTATGTTCCGACAAAAGCGTGGCGACTTTCTCGCCGAATTTCGGGTGCGCATTGATGCCCGTGCCGACCGCCGTGCCGCCCTGCGCCAGGCACACGAGCCGCTTCAGCGACCCGCGAATACGCTCGCCGCCATGCTCGATCTGCGAACGCCAGCCGTCCAGTTCCTGGCCCAGCGTCACGGGCATCGCATCCATGAGATGCGTGCGGCCGGTCTTTACGACGTCGCGCAGCTCGTCAGCCTTGGCCTCGAGTACCCCGCCCAGGTGGTCGAGCGCCGGCAAAAGCTGCTGGTGAATGGCGATGGCGGCACTCACGTGGACGCAGGTCGGGATCACGTCGTTGCTGGACTGGCTCATGTTCACGTGATCGTTGGGGTGCACTTCGGCGCCGAGTATTTCGGTCGCGACATGCGCAATGACCTCGTTCGCGTTCATGTTCGAGCTCGTGCCCGAACCGGTCTGGAACACGTCGATCGGGAAATGGGCGTCGTGCTGGCCGTCGCCGACCTCCAGCGCAGCCTTCTGTACGGCCACGGCCACCTCACTCTTCATCAGGCCGAGCTCGGCGTTGGCGCCGGCTGCCGCCCACTTGACGAGGCCGAGTGCCGCGACGAACTGGCGCGGCATTGTGAGCCCGCTGATCGGAAAGTTGTCCACGGCGCGTTGTGTCTGGGCTCCCCACAATGCGTCCTGCGGTACCTGGAGTTCTCCCATGCTGTCGCGTTCTGTACGGTATTTTTTGTCGTTCATCGGCTTGTTTTCCCGGTGTAGGCCATGAAAATTCGGGTCTGGGGTACTGTAGCAATCGTGTATGATTCGCGCTTTGCGCGCGCAAGTCTACACTGGTTTCACTGTCATGAAAGTCTCCCCCCTCAAGGCCCTGTCGCCAGCCGACGGCCGCTATGCGGACAAGGTCGACGGCCTGCGCGACATTTTCTCGGAATACGGCCTGATCCGGTTTCGCGTGCTCGCCGAGGTCCGGTGGCTGCAGGCCCTTGCCGACGAAAAGGATATCCAGGAAATCGGCCCGCTCTCACCGGTCCTGAAAGACCTGCTGAACGGCATCGTGGACGATTTTTCGCTCGATGACGCCGAACGCGTGAAAAAGATCGAGGCCACCACCAACCACGACGTGAAGGCCGTGGAATATTTCATACGCGGGAAAATCGGCGACGGACCCGATACCGGGCCTTTGAAGGACTTCCTGCACTTCGGCTGCACGTCCGAAGACATCAACAATCTCGCCTACGCGCTCATGCTGCGGACGGCGCGCCGCGAAGTACTCATCCCCCTGATGCGCGAGCTGAAGGCCAGGCTGCAGTCCCTCGCCAGGCAGCACGCCGATGTGGCGATGCTTTCCCGGACCCACGGACAGCCCGCAAGCCCGACCACGCTGGGCAAGGAAATCGCCAATTTCGTCAAGCGGCTGGAGCTTGCGCAGCAAAAGTTCGGCAACGTCGCGATTCGCGGCAAGTTCAACGGCGCCGTCGGCAACTACAACGCCCATGTCGTCGCCTATCCGGACGCGGACTGGCGCGGTATAAGCGAGCGCTTCATCGAGGCGCTGGGCCTCGAACCGAACTCGCACACGACCCAGATCGAACCGCACGACTGGACGGCCGAGTATGCGCATGCGCTGGCCCGCTACAACACGATCCTGATCGACCTCTGCCGGGATATCTGGAGCTACATATCGCTCGGCTACTTCAGGCAAAAGGTCGCGCGTGACGAAGTCGGTTCGTCCACGATGCCGCACAAGGTGAACCCGATCGACTTCGAAAACGCCGAGGGCAACCTTGGAATGGCGACGGCGTTGCTTGGCCATTTCGCCGAGAAGCTGCCGGTATCACGCTGGCAGCGCGACCTCACGGACTCCACGGTACAGCGCAACTTCGGCGTCGCACTGGCCTATGTCGTCATCGCCATGCGTTCGGCACTGAAAGGCATCGACAAGCTGCAGGTCGAGAGGGAAGCAATACGGGCGGATATAGCGGACGCCTGGGAATTGCTCGCCGAAGCGGTGCAGACGGTGATGCGTCGTTACGGCATCCCGGAACCTTACGAAAAGCTCAAGGCGCTGACGCGCGGGCAGACGGTGACGAAAGAACTGATTCACGGTTTCATCGAAACGCTGGACATTCCGGCCGCCGAAAAGACCCGCTTGCTGTCGCTGACCCCGGACGCCTACCTGGGGCTGGCCGCAGACCTCGCCCGGGATTGCTGAGACAAGGCACGTTTATGCGCCTCGATTCCCACCGGCGGCACGATTTCGCGATATGTGAAGTCACCGGAAATGGCCGGGAATTCAGCCATAATGGCTGAAACGTATATCTGGCGCCGACCGCGAATAATTCTCATGTGGCAGCCGGGAATGCAAAACGTGACGCAGTTAGCACGGCTCATGTTGTACGGCCGGTAAGATGTCAATCCTGCAACCGGCATTCGCAGTCGCAGTAATGACACGAGAATAGCAGCCGCAACGTATGGAAGAAGCACGGGAAAAAGGCAGACGCTGGGTAATCTCCACACGCGAGGAGATGCGCCAGGCCGTTATCGATGTTGCCCGCGAGGCAACACGCAAGGTATCCATATTTACGCACGACCTGGAGCCGGGCATTTATGACGATCCCGAGTTCCTCGAGGTCATCAAGCGACTGGTCCTCTCGCAAACCTACGCCAGAATTCGCGTGCTCATCGCGGATCCGGCGCGTGCGATCAAGAACGGCAACAACTTCGTACATCTCGGCCGCCGCCTCAACACCTATATCGAATTCCGGCACGTGCGCGAGGACCTGCGCACGCACGCCGAGTCGTTCTGTATCGCGGACGAAACGGCGCTCGTCTATCGCCTGCAGGCAAGCCGCTGGGAAGGCATTGCCGATACCTTCGAGCCGGCTGTCGCCAAGCTCTACGGCAAGATGTTCGACGAGATCTGGCTCGCGAGCGAAGTGGAAATGGAATTCAGGCAGCTCGGCATCTAGGCCCGCAGGAGCTTCTGAGATGCAGCCAACGGATCTGACCGTATCCGCCGTCGTCGAACGTGACGGCCAGTACCTGATGGTGGAAGAAGTGGTTTCGGGCGCCGTGGTGCTCAACCAGCCCGGCGGGCATATCGAGGCCGGGGAATCGCCCGAAGAAGCCGTGATCCGGGAAGTGCTTGAAGAAACCGGCTGCGACGTCGCCTGCGACGAGCTGATCGGCGTCTATCTCTGGATTCACCCGCAGACGCGCCAGCAGTTTTTGCGGCTCGCATACGTTGCGACCCTGCTCGGCAAGGACGACTCGCGGCAGCTCGACGACGGCATCATCGCCAGGCGCTGGCTGAGCCGTGCCGATGTCGAATACCGGCGCCGCAGCCTGCGTTCGCCGATGGTGCAGCGCTGCATCCTTGATTTCGAGGCGGGACGCCGGCAATCCGGCGCGCTGTTCTCCGGCATGCTGCCGCTGCAGCACAACGTCCACGCCGTGCTGGCAAGCGCCGACCTGGTCTGACGAATCGATCGCGGGCCGGGGCCCGCTCCCGCAACAGCCAGCCGGCTGGCGATGGTAAAATACGCCGCTTATGGCGTACGACCTCACCAACATCGCTGATCGCAAAGTCATCCTCGGCCTTTCGGGCGGGGTCGACTCGGCCGTGGCTGCATGCCTGTTGAAAGACGCCGGCGCCGAGGTCGAAGCACTGCACATGACCAACTGGGAAGACGACGACGGCTACTGCTCGGCCGCCGAGGACCTGCAGGATGCGCGCCGCATCTGTGCCCGGCTCGACATTCCGCTGCACCACGTCAACTTCGCAAAGCAATACCGCGAACGCGTTTTCGAGTACTTCCTCGACGAGTACCGCAGCGGCCGCACGCCGAATCCGGACGTGCTGTGCAACCGTGAGATCAAATTCGGGGTGTTTCGCGACTACGCGAAGCGCCTGGGTGGCGAGCTGCTCGCCACCGGCCACTACGCCCGCGTCGCGCCTGCCGGAAACACGGTGGCGCTGCTGAAGGCGGCTGATGGCAACAAGGACCAGAGCTACTTCCTGCACGCCGTGAGCGCCGAGGCGCTGGCCGAGACGGTGTTTCCGCTCGGCAGCCTGCACAAGGGCGAGGTTCGCGAGATCGCAAAGCAGCAGGGCCTGGCCGTGCACGACAAGAAGGACAGCACCGGCATCTGCTTCATCGGCGAGCGCCCGTTTCGCGAGTTCCTCGGCACGTATCTTCCGGCACAGCCCGGCCCTATCGTGACCCCTGGCGGCGAGGAACTCGGCCGCCACCACGGGCTCATGTACTACACCCTCGGGCAGCGGCAGGGTCTCGGCATCGGCGGACGCCGCGACGCGGGCGATGCGCCCTGGTACGTGGTGGACAAGGATGTGTCGCGCAACGCGCTGATCGTGGACCAGGGCGACAGCCCGTTGCTTCTGAGCGAGGAGCTGACCGCGAGCACGCCGGCATGGATCGGGCAAGAACCCGACGACCTCGGCGCCGGGCTGCGCTGCAACGCCAAGATCCGCTACCGGCAGGCCGACCAGGCCTGCACCCTGCGCCGCGCGCTCGACGATCGTCTAATGGTGCGCTTCGACGAGCCGCAGCGAGCCGCCGCGCCCGGCCAATTTATCGTTTTCTATCAAGGCGATCGGTGCCTCGGCGGTGCCGCCATCGAGACGCTCGGGAAGGCCGGCACGGCTGCGTCCGCGAGGGCCGAACCGGCAATTTCCTGAGCGCTGCTATGCAGCATTCGCTATAATCCGCGACCCTACGGGGCTGCGGCCCCGCACTAAAATACAAGACTCCGGAGACACACACATGAAGGACACCTTCGGTGCACGCTCGACACTGACGGTCGGCGGCAAAGACTACGAGATCTTCCGCCTCGACGCCGTCAGTGACGGCCACGTCGCGAAACTGCCCTACTCCCTCAAGATCCTGCTCGAGAACCTGCTGCGACATGAAGACGGTCGCGACGTCACGCGGGACGACATTCTCGCGCTCGCGAACTGGGACCCCCAGGCCGACCCA
>Ga0316192_10003977_pt1 | contig 10737 bp, 12 predicted proteins | sample MerIslwburrow_MG_FD_204931 | JGI IMG/M metagenome (GOLD analysis project Ga0316192, IMG submission 204931) | Coastal sediment microbial communities from Maine, United States - Merrow Island worm burrow | ecosystem: Environmental > Aquatic > Marine > Coastal > Sediment | place: USA: Maine...
CTTATTCAACCAAGGCAATGGCAGTAAAAAGGAGTCTGTCTCGTTCGAGCCGCTACCATTCAGTCTCAACTGGTGAATGACGGCACGTTAAGTGTGTTACGCCTGATGGATGAGCAATACGATTTTTTTCAGGCAGATGGTGGCCTTTGGATATTTTTCTTCATGCATTTTGATGAACTGGCCGGAGGACTTTTTAATATCCACTTTGCTCACCGCTTGTCAGGTGTTATGCAGTGATTGCATTGCCTGAAACGCATCGTCACAGAAAGTAGATTGAAATTGGTGGGCTTTGTTTGAAAAAATGAAGTTACACAGAATTATTTACAGGCTCGTCGTTTTTCATATGAGATGCTGTTCACTAACCAGGTCACATTACCTTTGGGGGTTGAGACTATAGCCTCATCCCCAACTTCTTTTTTGAGTAAGGCCTTAGCCATAGGCGAATTTATTGATATGTAATCTTTTCTATCATATATCTCGTCAACACCAACAATCCTTAGTTGCATAACCTCTTTAGCTTCATTTTCAATCTCTACCCAGGCCCCAAAAAAAATCCTACCTTCTTGCTGAGGTGAATAATCTACTGTTTGGGAATTATCAATGCATTTGCTGAGATAACGAATTCGTCGATCAATTTCTCGGAGCCTTTTTTTGTTATATTGATAGTCCGCATTTTCACTTCGATCACCTAAAGACGCTGCCCATGTAACTTTTTTTGTTACCTCTGGTCTCTCTTTGCGCCATAGATAATCCAGCTCTTTTTTAAGCGCCTCAAAGCCTTCTCTAGTGATCAAACTCATTGTCAATAAACCGTAGCAAAGATTGGTAACAATTCAGAAAATATTTCTGTTGCCTTGTAAATAATTAATGTATGGCGATGACTTGGGTTGAGGTGGTCTGTAGCGGCCCATATGAAAAATCTAGCAGTTCTATGTGAGTTGGATTTTTTCGCCTAGTTGAGTCTCAATCCATTTAATGGCGCTGCTGCGGTCATTGAATAGTTCAGTTTTAAAGGTGCTTTCCTTGATGAAGGTTTTCCATATCTCAGCAGCATCACGTGTTACTTGTGTCGGCGAGACAATGGCAATGATGATGTTGGGATTGATCTTGGCTGCTGCAATATCAAGCTCGGCAATTGCTTTTAGATCTTTGGTGCTGACAAAATATTTATCGCAACCTGTTCTGTCTATCAGCCGAAATTTTTGTTTGTGGAGGGTGTCGCGATTGTAGATGTCAGGATAGATTTCGATAATATCTTTGCCATAAATATCGCCGCTGGCGAGTATCTCTACACCGCTGTCATTATCTGTGTGAGTCACTTGAATAGGCATTGTGGCTACGGGATGATTAGTGTTGTTTGTGCCACTGGGCCATAGCCGATAAAGTTGGCTTCAAGGGTATAGCTGCCTGAATCAATGGCGGTAGGGGTTGCGTCGATGTTTTGGTTCCAGCTATAGGTAATGGTTTGAATGTCGGTTGGGCCGAGATCAAAGGAGGTCGCTATGTTTACGAGTGTCAGCCCCAGTGCCGACCATCTCCAGATTTCAGTGCCTACGCCATCTCTAATAATGAAGTCGTATTGATAGTTGTCAGAAAAACTTAGTGTCTTTGTCGAGGTGCTGTCATTTTTTATCGATAGTGTCATGTTGATGGTGTCGCCCTGAACGAAAGTGTCTGCGGTTTGGTTGAACTTGTCACGCATGTAGACGGAAGTGATGAGGCCGTTGTCGACATCTTTGTTGCAGCCGTTCAATAATAGTAGCGCCATAATTGCGCCGCACACGGTTTTGAAAAATAGTTTGTTGCTCATGATAAATACTTGCTCGCTGATATTTTTTACTGCGTAATTGTTTGTGATATTAGTCGATGGCTCTGACGGCAAAGGATAGTGATTCGCCAGGAAAGTCATCAATACAAAACACGGTGTGCCAACAGCAATCATCGATGCTCTTTTGCGGCAGCAGGATGACGTCGCCGGGATTGATGATGTAACCATAGCCCTGCTCAAACAGGTGGCGATAAAATTCCGGGCAGCGATTGATTAATAGTTCCAGTGGGTCGTTGTCGCGGTCGTCCAGCCAGTTGTTGAGTTGGTCACGATCAGCGCTCTTTTGTTTGAGTTCGGCCAACATGGTTTCGTTCAATAAGTCGCTCAGGGTTGTGCTGTTGGCGGCATCGCTGACGAATGTTTGAATCTCGTCGATTAATTGTGCCTTGGAGCAGGCCAGCCAGCCGGTGCTGCCGTGCACCTGGGCAAAGACCACGCCGAGGTGGCCGCGCTCTACATCCTGATGAAACTGGGCGCCGCCATTGGGGGCATTGAAGTAGATGATGCGTTCGACATAGGCCAGTTTTTTTGTGTCGAGCACGGTTTGCATGAATGTTTCCAGCTGGGTGTTGTTGCTGATGATGACCGACTCGGGAAAGATGGCATCGGTGAGTTGGGCGGCGTAGTGCTGACGATTGAGGTCGGCGGCAACATCCTCATAGCCGACCATGCCGAATGAAAAGCGAAATCGTAGTGAGGCGTCATCATCTTCAAACGACAGCCACGATGCCTTGCACCACAGGTTTTCAGCGACTACGTCGTCGCCGTCGACGGCATCGTATTCGATGGTTTCAATCTCCTGGTCATCGCCTTCATCCTGAAAACTGGCCAGCATCTCAAATTGCGGTGTGGTTCGGTGTATATAGGGTGGCTGCTCAAACAGCTCGGCTACTTCTGCACCTTCGGCAATGGCTGCCATCAGCCCCAGGGCCTGTTCGATATTGGCTTGCTGCGCGGGCAGCTCGGCGGCGACATAAGCTGGTAAGGCGTAGGCGGCGGAGTTTTGCCAGGCCTTGGCCGCGGCCAAGGCATCAATGCTGTTTTGTTCGGGGCGTTCTGCAACCCAGCCCAGGGCGGTGCCGCGTCTTTTCAGTAAGACTGGTGGTTTTAGTCCCTGAAGCTGTGCTGCCGCATTGGCTTTATTGACGTTGGCCTCGGGGCCGGCGATATAGACTACATGGTGGTCGGTTGTGGACATGTCTGTTCCAGTTGTCGCTCAGGAGGCGTAATGATAACGCTTGCGTGGTTGCAGCACTACTTGATTGATGTGTGGATTGAGTTGTGACAGGGTTTCCGAGACAATGACGCCATGTCTGCCCTGCCCCCCTATTCTGTTCGTGTCAGTTTGCGTGCCAAGCGGCTGCAAATGAAGATCCTGCCGCCGGGTAAGGTTGAAGTGGTGGTGCCTAAACGTTTTAATCTCAAACATGTGCCGGCCTTTGTTGCCGAACATCGGCAGTGGTTGCAGTTTCATCTCGGCAAGATGGCGGCAAGCTATGTTGAACAGCCGATATTACCTGAGTCGATTTGCTTTCAGGCCACTGATGAACGCTGGCAGCTTGGTTTTGTTAGTAGTCCGCGTTGTCGGGTGACTGAGCCGGCGGCCGGGCTGTTAAAGGTGTCTGGGCCGGATGAACGCTATGCTCGTCAGGCCTTGCAACTATGGTTGCAGCGCCGAGCCAAACAGATATTGCCCGACTGGCTGGAGCAGGTCAGTGCCGAGCTTGGCCTGGGTTTTAATCGGGTTACGGTGCGGGGTCAGAAGACGCGTTGGGGCAGTTGCTCGGCGCAAAAGAATATCAATCTCAACCGGGCCTTGTTGTTTGTTTCTCCCGAGGCGGTGCGTTATCTGATGATTCACGAGTTGTGTCATACGGTTCATCTGAATCACTCGCCGTCTTATTGGGCTTTGGTGGCGAGCAAAATGCCGGGATATAAAAGACATGAGGCTGAGCTGCGTCAGGCGATGTCTGTTATTCCCGCCTGGGCCTTGGGTGCGGATTAGGCCCTCTTATTGATGGGGCTGCGGCCTTGTTATCTTCAACGTACTCATTTGCTGTGGCTTGTTATACTACGGCGCTGAAATCAGTTGTAAAACTTGGAATGACCGCTTGCCGTTTTCCGGCCAAGTGTGTGGAGGTCGAATGAAAGTAATCGTTATTGAAATCACCATGTTGGTGCTGTGCATAGCATTTATGGTTTATCTGGCCAGGGACGATCGTAATAATCGTCGCCTGCGTGAGGAAGAAGATAGACAAAAGGCGCTACAGCGGGCCGATTCGCACCAGGACTAACCGCTGATGTGGATATCCCTGGGTAGGATGATCTCCATGGCAATCGGCAGATGATCTGACATGGCCTCATTGAGGACTTTGACCTCTTCTACCTGAACTGCCGAGGTGGTGAGAATGTGGTCGATATTGCGGGCCGGGCGCCAGCTGGGAAAGGTCAGCAGGTTTTCCAGTGGCAGGCAAAGGTCGGTTTTGGCAAATAGACTGGCCATTTCAGCACTCTCGATGGCGCAGTTGAAATCCCCCATAACGCAGGCGTGTGGATGTTCGTTGACTAGCTCGGCAATAAAGTCGAGTTGTTGCTGACGGGCCCGTTTGCCCAGCGCCAGGTGCACCATAAACAGGGCCAGGCTGTTGTCTTGCTGGCCAAAGCGCATCATTAATGCCCCCCGGCCCGGCATCCTGCCCGGCAGTTTGTATTCGATGGTTTCACTGGGCTGAAATTTACTCAGCATGCCATTACTGTGCTGGGCCAGTTTGCCCAGATTGCGGTTGGTCTGGCTGTACCAGAACGGGAAGCCGCCGTGCTGGGCCAGATATTCAACCTGGTTAATGAACTGGCTGCGCAGGCTGCCGGCATCCACTTCCTGCAGGCCGACGATGTCATAGTCGCTTACCAGTCGGGCGATACGATCCAGGTTATCAAAACACTGTGAGTGAGGCAGGATGTGTTTCCAGCTTTGAGTCAGGTAGTGGCGTCTTCGGGTCGAGGCAATCGCCACCTGAATATTAAAGCTCATCAGCTTGATTTTGCGCCCCGCCTCAACGGCATCGGCCGGTAGGGTGGCGCGTTTGAATTCTGGCATCAGTGGTCGATTATAGTTGAATAACTGTCTCACCTAGTTTGGCGGTCAGTTTCATGTTTTCTGAATAGTCCACCGGACAATCAATGATGCTAACGGTGTTGTCGGCCAGAGCCAGTTTCAGGGTTGGCAGCAGATTTTCCGTCTTTTCAATGCGATAGCCCTTGGCGCCAAAAGATTCGGCATATTTGACCAGGTCAGGGTTGTTGAAGTTGACGTGGCTCTTGCGGCCATACTGGTTCATCTGTTTCCACTCGATCAGGCCGTAGGCACCATCGTTCCAGACCAGGATGACGATTGCCGTGTTGAGACGCATAGCGGTTTCGATTTCCTGGCTGTTCATCAGGAAGCCGGCGTCACCAGTGACCGCGACGACTTTTTTGTCCGGATAGGCCAGCTTGGCGGCGATGGCACCAGGCACGGCAATGCCCATGCTGGCAAAGCCGTTGGAGATGATGCAAGTATTGGGCTGCTCGCAGCGGAACATGCGTGCCATCCACATTTTATGGGCGCCGACGTCGCAGATGGCGATGTCTTCCAGGGCCATGGCGGTGCGCAAATCCCAGATAATTTTTTGCGGCTGCACCGGAAAGGCTGTGCTGGCGGCGTGCTCGTTCATATCTTCGATCAGGGCATCGCGCAGCGGTCGCAATTTTTCTGTTTCCTGCTGCGGTGTGGCCAGTTCGGTGATGCGTTGCAGGCTTTGTTTGATGTCGCCGACGACGCCGATCCTGACGCCATAGTGGGCGTCGACCTCGGCCGGTTGAAAATCGATATGGATGATGAATCTATCTTTGGTCGGGTGCCATAGGTGAGGGTGGTATTCCACCAGATCGTAACCGACGCAGATGATGACATCGGCCTTATCGAAACCGATGCCGACATAATCCTTGGCCTGTAGTCCGGCGCTGCCCAGGTTGGTGGGGTGGCGAAACGGCACCACTCCTTTGGCCATAAAGGTATTGGTAACCGGGATGTTGAGCCGGGCGGCAAACTCGGCCAGTTGTTCCGAGGCGTTGGCGCGTATCACACCATGGCCGGCGAGGATGATAGGGTGTTTGGCATTCGAAATAGCCACGGCGGCGGCATCGATACGGTCCTGGGTTGGCGCCGGGGTGACCGGATTTTTTGACCAGAGTGGTTTGTCATCGACCTCCATGTCGGCGATGTTTTCCGGAAATTCGATAAAACTGGCGCCGCTCTTTTCCATCTGCGCCTGTTTAAAGGCCTTGCGTACCACCTCGGGGATGACCTCGGGCATAAGCAGGCGGGCGGAATACTTGGTGATCGGTCGGAACATCTCTTCCAGATCCAGCACCTGATGTGATTCCTTGTGTAGCCGGTGGGTGCCGGCCTGGCCGGCAATGGCCACCAGCGGCGCATGATCCATATTGGCGTCGGCGACGCCGGTGATCAGGTTGGTGGCGCCGGGGCCAAGGGTGGAAAGGCAGACGCCAGCGCGGCCGGTGAGGCGGCCATAGACATCGGCCATGAAAGCGGCGCCCTGTTCGTGGCGTACGGTGATGAACTGGATGCTGGAGTCGAGCAAGGCATCCATCATGGCCAGGTTTTCCTCGCCGGGGATACCAAAGATGTACTCTACGCCTTCATTTTCCAGGCACTGTACGAACAGTTCAGCCGCTTTCATATGGATGGCTTAGCTTTCCTGTTTGACCAGCTGATTGACAATATTGATCATGCCCTGGAAACCGTTGGTTCTGCCTGGGTCAGTGATGTATTTGCCATTGACCACCATTGATGGCGTGGCCTGAACACCGTAGCGTTTGCCCAGTTCAGCGGCGCGACGTACTTTGGCTTCCACTGCGAATGAACGAAATGCCTTTTCGAATTTTTGCTGGTCAACGCCATGTTCGGCAAACAGTGTGGCAATTTCTGCTTCGGTATTCATGCGGCGTTTTTGCAGGTGAATGGCCTCAAACAGTGGCGTGTGTACCTTGTTTAGTACTCCCAGTGCTTCGGCGGTGTAAAAGGCGCGTGCATACATGGCCAGGGTGGCATTAAAAATAGCCGGCAGTTGTACGAATTTCACGTTGGCCGGTTTGCTTTTTAGCCAGCGATCCAACATTGGTTCAAAGCGGAAGCAGTGTGAGCAGCCATAGGAAAATATTTCCACTACCTCGATCATGCCTTCGTCGGCAGAGGTGGGTTGTGCCGGAGTAATAGCCAGGTAGGCTGGCCCTTCTTGCGGTGGTGCGGCATTAACGCTTGGCATTATGAATAATGACGCAAGCATTAGCAGGGTAAGTTTGAATAGTTTCATGATGCTAAATCCTTATTGTTGGTACTTCTCTAATATATGTTGTACTGGATGAGCGAAATTGTATCCGATTGTCGGTTACTTTTGTGTTGCCGACAAGGCCACGGCAGTGCAATATTGCGCCGCTATGATGTGAGACCGCTTTGTTGTTATTATCGTTTCAACTTTTTGCATGGGAATTTAGGGAGCTAGTGCGCCATGACAGCCAAAAAATTTGATTTAAAATCTTTCATGAATCAGCAATACCTGTGTGAGTCATTGACTATGGCCGAGGTAGAGACTCTGTTGGAGTACACCGAGCTGGTTTCCTATAGCAAGAACGAGATTATCGCTCCGGCTGGTTCGGTAGGTGATGCGCTTTATTTTGTCGTCAAGGGTGAAGCGGCCCTGTTGTTTGATGATAATGGTCGCGAAATGGCGGTAGGTTCAATGCAGGAAGGCGAGTTGATGGGTGAGATGTCTTTCTTTGACCGTCAGCCGCGTATGTTGCAGATGCGTGCCACCAGCGCCGGAACAAATTTATTGCGTTTGTCTCGGCCGATGTACGACCGGCTTAGAATCGAACACCCTTATATAGCGGTAAACCTGCTGGAGCATGCCATTATCAGTCTTGATCATCTGGTGCGTCGTTTGAGCACCAAAGAAGTCGATTTGTCGCGTTACATCTACGGCCCCGGCAAGCGCTAGTTTGCATATCAACAGAAGTAAGACAGCATTATGATGCATCGTGTTTATCAGCAGGCCACCTTTATTACTGGCGCCCATAAAATCTCTCAGCTGCCTGCTGATGAGGGCATCGAGGTTGCGTTTGCTGGACGATCCAATTCGGGTAAGTCCAGCGCCATTAATCGTATTTGTGGCCAGAAATCCCTGGCGCGAACCAGTAAGACGCCGGGGCGTACTCAGCAGATCAATTATTTCGCACTCGATTCGCAGCGCCACATTGTCGATCTGCCTGGTTATGGTTTTGCCAAGGTTTCGGATCGAATGAAAAAGCATTGGCGCGAGGCCTTGGGTACCTACCTGCAAGAGCGGGAGTCACTCAGGGGGGTGGTTTTGATGATGGATATTCGCCTGCCGTTGAATGATTTTGATCGGCAGATGATTGAATGGTGTCAGAGCAGTGAAATGCCGCTGCACATCCTGTTGACCAAATCAGACAAGGTGAGTCGCGGTGCCGCGGGCAATGTATTGCAGCAGGTGCGTCAGGCTCTGGCGACAGAATATGGCGTCGAACGTGATCAGCCCTGGGCCACGGTGCAACTGTTTTCTGCCTTGAAGGGTGTTGGGCTGGAAGATGCGTGGAACAAACTTGATGACTGGTTTGGGGTAACCGACAAGGCAGCATAAATAAAAAAAGCCCCTGGCTGGGGGAGTTAGCCAGGGGCTTGAATGACCACCTGCAATTTTCTGGTGGGGTCTGCCGAGGAGTTAGGAAGGCAGAACATTGGGTTCACAACATATGACCGTAAGCCGAAAACTAAAGTTCAATACACAGCTAAGAAAAATTTTGGCCATAAAAAAGCCCCGGGACCAATTGGAGGGGCCGGGGCTAAGAGTCTAAATCCGGCTTGGGGAAACCGGATAGAGGGGTCCCGCTCTAGGGAGGGTGAGCGGGGTAAGCGCAAAGGGCAGCGCTTGCATGTATAGATCGGCACGAAGCTAAAAAGTTCAAGGGAAAGGTACGGCGGACATCCAAAAGCCATTTCGGTGATTTAACGAAACAACAATATTTATTTGAGCTTAGTTAAAATATAGTGCTGTTGATTGTGATTCGGGGATAAAAAAAGCCCCGGGACCAATTGGAGGGTGTCCGGGGCTAAGAGTCTAAACCCGGCTTGGGGAAACCGGATAGAGGGGTCCCGCTCTAGGGAGGGTGAGCGGGGTAAGCGCAAAGGGCAGCGCTTACATGTATAGATCGACCCGAAGTTAAAAAGTTCAAGGGCCGGACATATAACATTTAATATTCGTTAACAATTGCCCTGGCAATATCAGTGTCAGGGCAATTGTTGCTTGATTTGGTTGGGGTTTTTTTGTTTGTCTTGGCTGTGTTTAGTGGGCCTGATCCCAGTTATCCCCTACTCCGATATCCACCAGCAGTGGCACAGCAAGTTCGGCGGCACCTGACATACAATTGTTTATGCCTGATTTTGCGGCTTCCAGCTGTTCGGTCTTTACTTCAAATACCAGTTCATCGTGAACCTGCATGATCATGCAGGCATCAATATGGCTTTGTTGCAGCCATTCATGGCAGCGAATCATTGATAGCTTGATGATGTCGGCGGCGGTGCCCTGCATGGGGGCGTTGATGGCGGCGCGTTCGGCGTATTGGCGGCGTTGGCCGTTGCGGGAATTGATGTCATTTAAGTAGAGGCGGCGACCAAACAGGGTTTCGACGTAGCCTTGTTCATGGGCCTCGGCGCGCATGCGATCCATGAAATCTTTTACTCCAGGGTAGCGAGTAAAGTAGAGCTCGATATATTCCTGGGCCTCGCTGCGATTCACGCCTAGCTGTTTGGCCAGGCCAAAGGCAGACATGCCGTAGATCAGGCCGAAGTTGATGGCCTTGGCGCTGCGACGCTGGTTTGTTTCAACCTCGCCCAGCGGCACATTGAAAATTTCGGCAGCGGTGGCGCTGTGGATGTCCTTGCCTTGCTGGAATGCCGTCAACAGGCCTTCGTCGCCAGAGAGGTGGGCCATGATGCGCAGTTCAATCTGGGAATAATCCGCCGCTACCAGTTGATAGCCGTTAGGGGCGATAAAGGCCTGGCGGATGCGTCTGCCCTCCTCGCTTCTGATAGGAATATTCTGCAGGTTTGGATCCGACGAAGACAGCCGTCCGGTAGCGGTAACGGCCTGGTGATACGAGGTATGTACCCGGCCCGTGGCTGGGTTGATCTGCTGAGGCAGCTTGTCGGTGTAAGTCGATTTGAGCTTGCTCATGGAGCGGTGTTCCAGAATCAGGCGTGGCAGGTCGTAGTCCAGTGCCAGCTCTTGCAACACCGGTTCGGCGGTAGATGGCGCGCCCTTGGGGGTCTTTTGCAGTATCGGTAGGCCGAGCTTGTCGTAGAAGATGGCCTGAATCTGTTTTGGTGAGCCGAGATTAAAGACCTCACCCGCCTCATTGTGGGCCTTTTGCTCCAGCTCGATGATGCGGCTGGCCAGGGTTTGGCTTTGCAGGTGCAGCATGTCCTGATCGATTAGCACGCCATGACGCTCGATCTGCGACAGAATAGGTACCAGGGGCATTTCAATCTCTTCAAAAACACGCTGCTGGCCGGGTTCTTTTTCCAGTTGTGGCCACAGGATCTGGTGCAGTCTTAGGGTGATATCGGCATCTTCAGCGGCATAGGGGCCGGCCTGTTCGAGGTCGATCTGATTAAAGGTAAGCTGTTTGACGCCCTTGCCGGCGATATCTTCAAAATGAATGGTTTGATGGCCAAGATATTTTTCGGCCAGGGAATCCATGTTGTGGCGTATAGCGGTGCTGTTGAGGACATAGGACTCAAGCATGGTATCGAAGGCAATGCCTTGCAG
>Ga0316192_10003978_pt1 | contig 10736 bp, 5 predicted proteins | sample MerIslwburrow_MG_FD_204931 | JGI IMG/M metagenome (GOLD analysis project Ga0316192, IMG submission 204931) | Coastal sediment microbial communities from Maine, United States - Merrow Island worm burrow | ecosystem: Environmental > Aquatic > Marine > Coastal > Sediment | place: USA: Maine...
TGACTGGGCTCGATAATTTTCAGCAGGAGATCCTCGTCGCGTTTTTTGCACGACAGCGGGGGTTTTACCTGACCGGTGGTGCCGCCTTGGCGGGTTTCCATCTCGGGCACCGTACCACGTTAGATCTGGATCTCTTCACCAATGAGGATCTCATGGACGAAGGTGAGCAGGCGCTTCTGGAGACCGCCCGAGATCTCGACGTTGGCGTTGAGAGGTTGAGAACGTCGTCCGATTTCAGACGATTCCTCCTCACGAGGGGCTCCGAGTCACTGGTTGTGGATCTGGTTCGTGAACTGGCTCCCCAAATCGATGAGGAGAAAATCGAGATCCGCGGAATTCCTGTCGACTCAACCCGCGAGATCATGGCAAACAAGCTGTGTACCCTGCTGTCTCGTGCGGAGCTGAGAGATCTTGTTGATGTGCGGGCGCTTGAAGACGTAGGGCTGAGCGTTGAGGAACACCTGCCGCTGGCGGCCGAAAAGGATGCAGGATTGACCGCCGGACAGCTAGCGTGGGTGTTGTCACAGATCGAGATAGGAGACGACGCCTCACCACCGGGCGGTGTGAGCGCTCTCGAACTTCGATCGTTTGTTGAGGATTTGATCCGGCGGCTTACAGCGATGGCCTATCCGAGCTAGTTCCCGTCCGGAAACGGCGTTTTTTGCATTTTCTGCGTCAGGCTTCGGATTCCCTCGACCTTGCAGAATAACCGGGCAGAAAACAAAGCCGAACGAATTTGTCGGACGGCTCCGTCGGATGGTCGGTTCATGCTCGTCGCAAGGTGGGCTCATCCGCCGAAAGCACCGAGGATTTGTTCGGCTGCGGATGTGGCGGTGATACGCCCTTCGAGCACATCTTGTTCAAGCGCTTTCAGGGTGTCGGCGACGCCCGGGTGTTCGCGGACAGCGGAACGCAAACCCTCGTCAACCAACGACCACATCCAGCCAAGGAGTTGCTGCTTCCGTCGTTGCTCGAGCTCGCCGTTTCCGGAGAGCAGCTCGTGATGCTCGTTGATGATCTCCCAGATTTCGTCGAGGCCGGCGCCGGATTGACCGGACGAGGTGACGACTTTCGGTGTCCATCCGTCCTCATCCGCGGGCCGGAGGATCTGCAGCGCGCGCTCGAATTCCGCGCGAGCCAACTCTGCAGCCTGGAGATTCTCGCCATCGGCTTTGTTGATGGCGATTAGGTCGGCGAGCTCGAGGATGCCGCGCTTGATGCCCTGTAGCTCGTCGCCGGCTCCGGCCAGCTTGAGCAGCAGGAAGAAATCCACCATTTCGGCGACCGTGGTCTCGGACTGGCCAACACCGACGGTCTCTACCAGTACGACGTCATAACCGGCGGCCTCGCAGACCAGGATTGCCTCGCGGGTCTTGCGAGCCACACCGCCCAACGAGCCGCCGGTGGGGGAGGGTCGGATAAAGGCACTGTCCGTCGCGGCCAGCTTCTCCATCCGCGTCTTGTCGCCGAGGATCGAGCCCTTCGAGACCGTCGACGAAGGATCAACTGCCAACACGGCCACGCGGTGGCCTGCTTCGACCAGTCGAAGGCCGAAGCTCTCGATGAAGGTGCTCTTGCCGACCCCGGGGACGCCGGAGATGCCGATACGGTGAGCCCCGCCGGTGGAGGGGAGAAGGGCAGTCAGGAGCTCCTGGGCGCGATCCCGGTCGCCGGGAGAGTTCGATTCGACGAGGGTGATTGCCCGACCGAGGGTCGCCCGGTCGTTGTCGCGGATTCCGTCAAGCAGTGACGCGAGGTGAGTGGGTGTATTCATCATTTTGCCGTTCGTTCGATCATACGTGATCTTCACCCACGATCCGCGGTGGATTGGGTCTCGGTGGGTTCGGACGTGGTATCGTCGAATCACCCATCTCAGGGAGGTTCAAAGCAATGAAACACCTTTTGCGATTTACCGCGTTCGCATCGATTCTCACGCTGGCCGTCGGCTGCCGGACCTTCAGCCCGACCCCGATGGACGAGGTCGGTTTCAAGGAGAGAGCCGAGTCCCAGACCGAGAGCGGGATCACTGCCAGGGTGGTCGTGCTGACGGCGGAGGAGGCCAAGGCGGCCTTCGACTGCAAGCTCTACAAGAAGAAGATCCAGCCGGTGTGGATCGAGATTACCAACGACACCGAAGAAGAGATGCTCTTCATGCCTCGGAGCGTCGACCCGGACTACTTCGCGCCACTCGAGGTGGCCCAGAAGACCAGCTGGACCTGGTCGAAGAAGGCCAACCGCGAGAAGAAAAGGTACTACTACGAGCACAACATGTCATTCTTGATTTCGCCAGGCGACACCGTGTCCGGATTCGTGTTCGCCAACCGAAGCAAGGGTGTGCGGTGGGTGCTTGTGGAGGCCTTCGGCAAGAGCCAAGCGGTCTATGTCGAGTTCGTCCACGAGATCCCCGGATTCAGGGCGGACTACCACAGGCACGATGAGGGAGACCTCTGGGAGAAGTTTTACCCGGGTCAGGAGATCATCGACATCACCGAGGAGGATGAGCTCAGAAAGTGGGTCGAGGCACAGCCGGCAACGGTCACCAACGCGGACGGCACCAAGACGGGAGACCCGCTCAACCTGGTGATCATCGGCGGACCCGAGGCGATGTGGCCCGCGTTTCTCCGCTCCGGCTGGGACCCGACGGCGGCGATGGGTGCGGGTTCGGCGGTTAAAACCGGTATCTTCGGGATCTTCGGCGGCGCCTACCGCTACGCGCCGATCAGCAACCTCTATGTCTACGGGAGGGCTCAGGACATCGCTCTGCAGAAGGTGCGATCCAATATCCACTACCGTAACCACTTGCGTCTTTGGTTGGCGCCGGTGACCGTCAAGGGCATGCCGGTTCTCATCGGCCAGATCAGCCGCGACATCGGCAGCCGTTTCACGACCAAGAGCAAGACCCTCACGACACACAGGATCGATCCGAATGTCGACGAGACACGCTCTTCGCTGGTCCAGGATTTCATCCATGCCCAGGCCCTGGAGGCCTTTGCGAGGGTTGGTGGGGTCGGTTTTGTTTCCCCGGACGAACCACGCGTGAATCTGACCGGCGACCCCTGGTTCACCGATGGCGCCAGGGCCGTCCTGTTGTTGTCGGATGATCCGGTCAGCAAGACCGAGATCGAGTGGTTCGATTGGGTGGGTGACGACGCGATCGAGGACTGAGCACGAGGAACAGGCTCGAATAAAATCCATGTGAACCCGTCTGTGGAACGACCGTAGTACAGAGTGGTGAGCACGACGTTGTCTGAAGTGAATGCAGCTGGACCGGTGTCCCGGTCAGACAGAATCATCTCCATTGATGTGCTGCGCGGATTTGCCGTGCTCGGCATCCTCATCATGAACATCCAGTCGTTTTCGATGATCGGCGCTGCCTACCTCAACCCTTATGCCTACGGTGATTTGACCGGCGCCAATTACGGGGTCTGGTTTCTGAGCCACCTTCTCGCCGACAGCAAGTTCATGACCATCTTCAGCCTGCTCTTTGGTGCAGGGGTGGTTCTAATGGCCTCGCGTCGGGAGGCATCGGGTCGTCCGACAGCGGGGGTCCACTACCGGAGGATGTTCTGGCTCATCGTTTTCGGGCTTCTGCACGGTCTCTTCCTGTGGTACGGGGACATCCTCTACGCCTACGGCATCTGCGGTCTCGTGGTCTACCTCTTCCGCCGACGTTCTTCCAAATTCCTGCTGGTTGCCGGTTTTCTTGTTGTGGCTGTGGCGTCTCTGCTGACCATGTTCTGGCAGGTCACCTTGCCGTACTGGCCGCCGGAGGCGGTCGATCAGGTGGAGGTGGAGTGGTGGATGCCACCGCCGGACACGGTCCAGTCGGAGCTCGATGCCTATCGCGGTAGCTGGTCCGAGCAACAGCCGCAACGCGCATCGAGAGCGATCTTCATGCAGACCAACCATTTCCTGACCGAGACCATGTGGAGAGCCGGCGGCTTGATGCTGATCGGCATGGCGCTCTTCAAGCTCGGAGTTTTCGGCGCCGAGCGGTCGCGCCGTTTTTATCTCCGGATGACGAGCCTCGGATTCGGACTCGGCTTGCCGATCGTCGTCTACGGAGTCCTGTACTGCAACGACAGTGGTTGGGATGTCCGCTCGGCTTTCTTCGGCGGCAGCCAGTTCAATTACTGGGGTAGCCTCCTCTTCGCGGCCGGTTGGATCGGTCTCGTGATGCTGGCGTGTCAGACCGGAAGCGCCCGACTGGTGACGCTGCGCCTGGCTGCAGTTGGTCAGATGGCGTTGAGCTGCTACCTGCTGCAAACCATCATCTGTACGTTCATCTTCTACGGTCACGGGCTCGGGCTCTACGGATCGGTCAGCCGGGTCGGCCAGGCTTTGATCATGCTTGCGGTGTGGGCGGTATTGCTGGTGTTCTGCCCATTCTGGTTGAAACGCTTCCGCTTCGGCCCGTTCGAATGGCTGTGGCGATCGCTCACCTACATGAAGCTCCAACCGCTGAAGGTGGAGCGACTCGGGGCGTGAGCGCGCGTTTGAACCGCCAAGACCGCCAAGAACGCAAAGACATCACAAAGGACCATTTGCGTATCGCGAACAAGAATTTCTTCTTTGCGGTTTAGACGGGCGGGTGGGTGAGAGTTCTCTTGTAGGCGGGTCCTTCAGGGCCCGCCAACGAACCCATCAATGCCCTTCTCGCGCGCCCTAAAGGACGCGCCTACACATCGCAAACACGGTCGAGCGATCGAACGGTTGAGCGCGCGTTTGAACCGCCAAGACCGCCAAGAACGCAAAGACATCGCAAAGGACCATTTGCGTATCGCGGCCAAAAGATATCTTCTTTGCGCTCTTAACGTTCTTTGCGGTTCAAAATTGGGTGGGTGGGGGAAAGGCAAGTTTTTGCCTGCTAGCCGTCCTTTGACCGCCGGTTGAGCTCCTCCACGAGCTCGATTGCCGCTTCAGGGACATTGGTTCCCGGGCCGAAGATGAACGAGGCGCCGGCTTCGCGAAGGGCCTCGTGGTCCTGGGGTGGAACCACGCCGCCGACGACGATGAGGATGTCGCCGCGGCCGAGCTTTTCGAGCTCCTGTTTGAGCTCCGGCACCAGGGTCAGGTGTCCGGCTGCCAGTGATGACACGCCAACGACGTGGACGTCATTCTCCACCGCCTGGCGGGCGGTCTCCTCCGGGGTTGTGAACATGGGCCCGATGTCGACGTCGAATCCGAGGTCGGCGAAGGCGGTGGCGATGACCTTCTGTCCGCGATCGTGGCCGTCCTGGCCGACCTTGGCGACCAGGATGCGCGGCCGCCTCCCGTCGCGATCGGCAAAATCATCTGTCATGGCGCGTGCTTTCGTGACGTCCTCCATGCTGTCTCCCACCTCCTGAGAGTACACCCCAGTGATCGCCTGGATGGTTGCCCGGTGGCGCCCGAAGATCTCTTCCATGGCATCCGAGATCTCTCCGACGGTCGCCTTGGCGCGCGCCGCTTCCACCGCCGCGGCCAGGAGATTGCCCTCGCCAGTCCTCGCGACCAGCGCCACCTCGTGGAGGGTGGATTTGACGAACGCGTCGTCGCGTTCGGCCCGCAGCTGCTCGAGCCGCGCGGTTTGCGCCGCGTAGACGGCGCTGTTATCCACCTTGAGGACCTTGATCTCGTCCTCAGACCCGGATTGATAGCGGTTGAGGCCGACGATCGCCTGGTGCCCCGAGTCGATCCTCGCCTGGGTTCGGGCGGCCGCCTCCTCGATCCGTCGTTTGGGCAGGCCGTCGGCAATCGCCTTGGCCATCCCGCCGAGCCGTTCGACCTCACGGATGTGGTCCCAGGCACGGTGGGCGAGATCGTGGGTCAGCCGCTCGATGAAGTAGGAACCTCCCCACGGGTCGGCCACTCGACAGATCCCGGTCTCCTCCTGGAGCTGGATCTGGGTATTGCGGGCAATGCGGGCCGAAAAGTCGGTCGGCAAGGCGAGCGCCTCGTCGAGCGAATTCGTGTGCAGCGACTGGGTGTGGCCGAACGCTGCCGCCAGGGCCTCGATCGACGTCCGGATGACGTTGTTGAAGGGATCCTGCGCGGTGAGACTCCAGCCCGAGGTCTGGCAGTGGGTGCGCAGTGCCAGGGACCGGGGATCCGAGGCGCCAAAGCGGCGCATGATCTCGGCCCACAGCAGCCGCGCCGCGCGCAGCTTGGCGATTTCCATGAAATGATTCATGCCGATCGCCCAGAAGAAGGAAATTCGCGGCGCGAAGGTGTCGACGTCGAGGCCCGCACCGATGCCGCTCCGCACGTACTCGATGCCGTCGGCCAGGGTGTATGCGAGCTCGAGGTCGAGGGTCGCGCCGGCTTCCTGCATGTGGTAGCCCGAGATCGAAATCGAATTGAAGCGGGGCATTCGTTCGGCGCTGTAGCAGAGGATGTCGGCGACGATTCGCATCGACGGCTCGGGCGGGTAGATGTAGGTGTTGCGGACCATGAACTCTTTGAGGACGTCGTTCTGGATGGTCCCGGCGAGCTCTTCCGGTTTCACCCCCTGCTCTTCGGCGGCGACGATGTAGAGCGCCATCACCGGCAGGACCGCCCCGTTCATGGTCATCGACACGCTGACATCGCCGAGCGGGATGTCGTCGAAGAGCACCCGCATGTCGAGGATCGAATCTACCGCCACTCCTGCCATACCAACATCGCCGCGTACGCGGGGGTTGTCGGAGTCATAGCCGCGGTGAGTGGGAAGATCGAAGGCGATCGAGAGGCCCTTCTGTCCGGCAGCGAGGTTGCGGCGGTAGAAGGCGTTGGAATCTTCGGCGGTGGAGAAGCCGGCGTACTGGCGGATGGTCCAGGGCCGGGCGGCGTACATGGTGGCGTAGGGGCCTCGCACGTATGGGGCGATGCCGGGCAGACCATTCATGTGATCCACGTTCTCGAGGTCTGCAATGCTGTAGCTCTCTGCGATATCGATGCCCTCAGGGGAGGTCCAGCTTTTGTCCGTTTGCTTGAGATGCCATTCAGTGGGTTCCGGCCTGGAAAAACCGATCAGGGTGAAATCGGGGACCTTTTCAATCACGGTCCACCCCCTCGGCCTCGAGGAGGTCCGTCAGCAGGGCGACGGCGTCGAATTTCCCGCGGATGAAACCGTCGACCCCGGCTTCCCTCCAGGCGGACTCCAGTCGGCCCGGGTCGGCCGCGACGAGCACCCTGCGGCCGCGGAGAGCTTTGATCTCCCGCGCGAGTCGCGGAATGGCCTCCGGCGCCCGGTCGGAATCGGCGCAGATCACGGCCGCCCGGCTGCCGCTCGCTGCGAAGGCAGCCGCCAGCGCCTCGTGTTCCTCGAGGCCCTCGCCGAGCACGGCGATGAGTCCACCGGTTGCGAGGAGGTTGGTGATGAAGGTTGTCTTCGCCCGGGTTTCAGGGGATGGGCCAATCGAGGCGACAAAGACACGTGGCCGCACACCGGCCGTGCTGAGGTGCCGGTCCGAGAGTGAGCGAAGCGCTTCAAACGGCTGTGCCTCGCGCTCGGTGGCCACAGGAGAGAAACTGTCTTTCGTGTCACCGCCCATGAGTACATCGACCAGCTCGGACGCCGTAATGCCTCCATGGGCCGCCTCGAGGGCAGCCGTGAACGAGCCCGAATCGGCGCCTACGGCGCGGTGTACGGCCGTCGGCACGAGGTCGGGAGACCGGCGAGGGTCTCTTTGAGTGCGGTTGCGAAAGATGGGCTCTTCCTCGATATCGGGGAAGGAGCTCACGCCGGTCACCGGCTCCTGCAGGGTTGCGACGGCCCGGCGTTTTGCGGCCAACGACTCGGCCAGCTCGCGGGCAAGTGCACCCGAGCGCAGCGAATTGACCATTCCGCCGGCTCCCTCGATACGTTGGAACTCTTCCCAGGCGGAGAAACAGAGATCTGTGGTCAGCTTTTCGACCAGGTAGCTGCCGGCCGCGGGGTCGCGCACCCGGTCGATGTGGCTCTCCTCGCGCAAGATGGTGCTCGTGTTGATCGCGAGCCGACGGGCGAACTCATTTGAGCTCCCCGCGACCGAGTCGAACGGTAGTACGGTGACGACATCCGCTCCGCCGATGACCGAGGTATAGGCGGCCAGAGTGCCACGGAGGACGTTGACCCAGGGATCCCGGACCGTCAGACAGCGTGGCGAGGCGATCGCGTGAATCGGGACGACCGTTGCCATGTCGTCAACTTCGCAGGCCACGGCGATCCGGCTCCACAACACGCGCAGGGCGCGCAACTTGGCCGTTTCCATGAAGAGGTCGCGTCCTGCGGCGGTCACGAAGCGGAGCCGCCGGCTTACGACGCCGGGTGGAATGCCCCGTTGCTCCATCGCCCGCAGGTAGGCGACTGTAGTGGCGAGCGCGATGGCCAACTCCTGGACCGCCGTTGCACCGGCCTTGGCGTGTGGCAGGGTGGATACCGCTATAGCGCGCATCCGGGGTGTCAGGTCCTCACACCACCGCAGGCTCTCGGCCATCAGGTCGAAGGCGCCGATGAGACTCGTCGGAAGCGTGCCGTCAACCGCGAGGACACCGAGCGGATCGATGTCAAAGCCGCCGACGAGCTTTTCGACACCGCCTTCAATTCGCTGCGTCGACGCGATGAGGAGAGCCGCGAGGGTGGTCGCGGCGCCCCGGCCGTCGAGGTAGATCGGGGCGCCTTCAGCGGCCTCCTGGAAAAGAGCGAACGAACCGGCGGTCAAACTTCCCCAGCTGCTGCTCCGGCGGTCGACCCAGATCCACAGCGCGTCGGCTCCACAGTCGCGGGCTTCGACGATCCTCCCGATCGTTCCCTTGGGGTCGCGGAGATCGATCGGACAGGCCACCTCGGCTCGCTGTCGGCGGGGCATGCTGATATCCGGCAACGTGGGCGGGATATCATCGGCGGTGTAAAGCGGTTTGATCACAAGGCCTTCATGGCTTGTGATCTCGAGCGATGACGGTGAGTGCCCCTTCAGCGATCTCTCCGCCGCGTCCTCCCAGGCTTCGAAGTACGGTCGGGGAAATTTTTGAGCGATCCTCAGATCGTCGTCGAAAGTCGGACCTTTGCCGTTGTGTCCTGCCACAAGACCTCCAGAACGATCGTAACCCGATACGGAGGTCGCCGTCACCACACGGCGCGATTTGTGCCGCCCAGGCGGCGGGAGAGACGTGAGCCGCGGAGCGGCGGCATATGATTAGCCTGGGGCGTGAGCCCCAGGATTCGTGTTGGTTTATTTTTTTAGCCGCGGAGCGGCGACAGATGGAATCGACACAATGAGGTTTCTGTCGCCCCTCCGGGGCTCGAATAAAAGGGCAAATTCCCTTCCTGGGGCTCACGCCCCAGGCTAGATATCTGTCGCGCCTCCAGCGCTCTGCAGCTGGGTCCTTTACGAACTCGGGTCCTCCGCCATTTCTCGCGGGATTGTGATGCTCTTCAATTCGCGGTGGCCGTCTCCTTGTGCGCCTTGATCAATGCCTCGACCACCGACGGGTCGGCGAGCGTCGTGACATTGCCCATGTCTTCGTACTCGCCCGCCGCGATGTTGCGAAGGATGCGGCGCATGATCTTCCCGGAACGGGTCTTGGGAAGGGCGTCGACCATCAGGATTTCATCGGGGGTCGCGAACGGCCCGATGACGTGTCGCACCTGCTCCTTGAGGGCGCCGATCAACTCGTGCGGGTCCGTGCCTCGAACATCATCGTTGAGGAACACGTAGGCGAAGATCCCCTGGCCCTTGATTGGATGCGGGAAACCGACCACTGCGGCTTCGGCCACCGACTCGTGTTCGACCAGGGCGCTCTCGACCTCGGCTGTCCCGAGACGGTGACCTGAGACGTTGATGACGTCATCAACGCGGCCGGTGATCCAATAGTAGCCATCGCTGTCTCGACGGCAACCGTCACCGGTGAAGTAGTAACCCCGGAAACGGGTGAAGTACGTCTCGTGGAAGCGCTCGTGGTCGCCCCACACGGTGCGCGCTTGGCCGGGCCAGGTGCGCTCGAGGCAGAGGTTTCCGCTGGCCTCGAGATCGGAGAGTCTGGCGCCGTTGTCGTCCACCAGGACCGGTTTGATGCCGAAGAAGGGGAGGGTCGCCGAGCCCGGCTTGAGGGGAGTGGCGCCCGGCAGCGGAGTGATCAGGATTCCGCCGGTCTCGGTCTGCCACCAGGTGTCGACGACCGCACAGCGGCCCTCGCCGACCACGTCGTGGTACCAGGTCCAGGTGTCGGGGTTGATGGGCTCACCCACGGTACCGAGAACGCGGAGGCTCTCGCGCGAGTACCTCGTCACATACTCGTCACCCGAACACACGATGGCGCGGAGAGCGGTCGGAGCTGTGTAAAAAATGTTGACCCCGAGGTCTTCGACGACCTGCCAGTAGCGACCGGGGTCGGGGTAGGTCGGTATCGACTCGAACATCACGGTGGTGGCGCCGTTGGCCAGGGGACCGTACACGATGTAGCTGTGTCCTGTGATCCAGCCGACGTCGGCGGCGCAGAAGTAAATATCGCCGGGATGGTAATCGAAGACCAGCTCGTGGGTCATCGCCGCGTAGACCATGTAGCCGCCTGTGGTATGGAGCACGCCCTTGGGCTTCCCGGTCGAGCCCGATGTGTAAAGGATGAAGAGCGGGTCCTCCGCGCCCATCCACTCGTAAGTGCAGGTGGAGCGCTGCCGGCGGCACTCCTCGTCGAGCCAGTGGTCTCGGCCCGGTTTCATTTCGACCTCGGTGTCGGTGCGGCGCGCGACGAGCACGGTTTCCACCATCGCGAGGCCTTCGATCGCCCGATCGACG
>Ga0316192_10003981_pt1 | contig 10731 bp, 9 predicted proteins | sample MerIslwburrow_MG_FD_204931 | JGI IMG/M metagenome (GOLD analysis project Ga0316192, IMG submission 204931) | Coastal sediment microbial communities from Maine, United States - Merrow Island worm burrow | ecosystem: Environmental > Aquatic > Marine > Coastal > Sediment | place: USA: Maine...
CCTGCTGCTCGGCCCCGATCGCACCATGCTGCGGGCACGGGTGCCGGTGATCGCGGTCTGCGCGGTGCGAACCGGTTGCGGCAAATCGCAGACCACGCGCTGGCTCGCCAGGCGGCTGCAAGCCAGGCGCCTCAAGGTTGCGGTGATTCGCCACCCGATGCCCTACGGCGACCTGGAAAAGCAGGCGGTGCAGCGCTTCGCGACGCGCGCCGACCTCGATGCCGCCGACTGCACCGTCGAGGAACGCGAGGAATACGAACCGCACCTCGAGGCCGGCACGATCGTCTACGCCGGCGTCGACTACGCCGAGATCGTCTCTCAGGCCGAGCGCGAAGCCGACGTCATCCTCTGGGACGGCGGCAACAACGACTTTTCCTTCGTCCGCCCCGACCTGCACATCGTCATGATCGACCCGCTACGGCCCGGTAATGAAACCGATCACTACCCCGGCGAAACCGTGCTGCGCATGGCTGATGTCGTCGTGGTCGCGAAGGTGAATTCGGCGGCAGACGCCGATATCCAGACCGTCAGCGACAACGCGCGCCGCATCAATCCGCGCGCGGCAATCGTGCGCGGCGCGTCGCCGGTCGAGCTCGCAGATCCGGACGCAGTGCGCGGCAAGCGCGTGCTGGTGGTCGAGGACGGACCGACGATCACCCACGGCGGCATGGCCTACGGCGCCGGCTACGTCGCCGCCACGCGGGCGCAGCCGCGGGAGATCGTCGACCCGCGCGCATCGGCGCACGCCGACATCGCCGCGGTCTACGCGCGCTACCCGCACATCGGCAAGGTGCTGCCCGCGCTCGGCTACCATCCGCGCCAGCTCGAAGCGCTGCGCACGACGATCAACGCGTCCGATGCCGAGGTCGTGGTCGCGGCGACGCCCTGCGATCTCGGCGCGCTGATCGATATCGACAAGCCGGTGGTGCGCGCCTCCTACGAGTTCGCCGAGGCCGGCGAACCGGGGCTCGGCAGCCTGGTCGATGCTTTCCTGGAAGAGAAAGGGCTGGGCAGCTAGCCCGCATATATCACCACCCTCCTGCTGCGGGCGTCGATAAGCTCACTGTGGCGGGGCGTACTCGCGATGGACGGTGGTGAGATATGCGGACTAGGGCCAGTAAAGGGCATCGGCCGGATCTGCGGTGATTACGGTGCCGGCCTCGCCGGCGAGGATCGCCTGCGCATCCTGCAGCCGGCCGATACCCGCAAACCCGCCACTCAGTTCGGCAAACTCACAGGCCGCGTCAACCTTGGGCGCCATCGACCCCGGCGTGAACTCGAGGCGGCGGATCTCGCCGACGGCGATGCGGCGAATGGCGGCGGCGTCGCTCTGCCGCCAGTTGCGGTAGACGGCATCGACATCGGTCAGCATCAGCAACGCCTGCGCGCCGAGTTCGCGCGCGAGCAGCGCGCTCGCCGCATCCTTGTCGATCACCGCTTCGATGCCGAACAGCTGGCCGTCGTCGCGGCGGATCACCGGAATGCCTCCGCCACCGGCGCAGATGACGATCACACCGTTTTCCAGCAGCAGGTCGATGACGCCGAGTTCGAGTATGCGCCGCGGGCGCGGTGACGGCACCACGCGGCGGAACCTGTCCCCGTCCGGCGCGATGCGCCAGCCGCGCGCGGCGCTGAGGCGCTGCGCTTCGCTGGCGTTGTAGACGGGGCCGATCGGCTTGCTCGGGTTTTGGAACGCCGGATCCTGCGGGTCGACCTCGGTCTGGGTCAGCAGCGTCGCCAGACGCTGGTCGGCGGGCAGAACGTTGCCCATTTCCTGCTCGATCTGGTAACCGATCATGCCCTCGGTTTCGGCGCCGAGCACGTCGAGCGGGTAGTTCGCCTGTTCGCGGTAAGCCAGGTCCTGCAGCGCCAGCAGCCCAACCTGCGGGCCGTTGCCGTGGGTGATCACCAGTTCATGGTCGCGCGCGAATGGCGCCAGCGCCGCGGCCGCGATCCTGACGTTCGCGCGCTGGTTCTCGGCGGTCGGCTCCTGCCCCCGCTGCAGCAATGCATTGCCCCCGAGGGCGACGACGATGCGCATTCAGGCCCCCGGCGCCGATGCCGGCCGATAACGGCTTTGCTCCGGGTCGAAACCCGGCTGCTGCAAAACATTGCGCCGCCATAGATCAGGTAACATTTTTCCCCTCCTCCAGTGTGATTGGGTCATAGGGTCAGTATACCTAACTCCCGGTGCGCGACCCCCCGATCATGGCAGTATAGCTACGGGGAACAGTGTCCTTAGTTGCCGAGGGTCAATGAAAAACGCCAGGAGAGTTCTTAAACTGGCGGTTCGGCTCGGTGAATTTCTATAGGCAACGGGATCGCACCCAGAAATCCACATTTTGGGCTTCACAACCTGGATGAATAGATTATGAGAGTTCATAACAAAGGGATACGGATTGGTATCGGGAATATTTTAATCCCGATAAAGAATATCGTGATGTTTCAGTGAACCCAACCGGCGGCATCGAAGCGATGATGACGCACTCTGTCGTAGAACTCTTCAATAAGCCATGTGCGCATGCCCCTGCCCCCCTGGGAGATTCTCCGCATCACGGAGTGTTTGAACCGAGGCTGGCCCCTGTTGCCGGTTCGATTCGGCATATTCATTGTGTATTGAAAGGCCTGCACAAGAGTCCGCGGATCGTAGCCTACGAGCAGGGGTTCAATGCCGGTGATGTATCCTGTGTGATTATTCCCGACGGTTGTGTTGGCTTGCCCGTTCTAGCCTGCATCAAACAAGGTATACCAGTCATTGCAGTAAAGAATCGGAATATCATGAAGAATGATCTTGATGAACTTGATTTCGAGCATGGCAAGTTCTTTCGCGCGGACAATTACCTTGAAGCAGCAGGAATCATGCATATGCTGAAAGAGGGGATTGCGCTGGATACGGTGACGAGGCTAATAAGTCACACTAGAATATTGAAATAAGTGCACCAATCTACAATATCTGTTTGTATACTGGGCGTTCCGTTAATCCAGATCCATAGCTAACTGACAACAGACTTTATGAGTAAAGCATCCGCAGTCCCACTCGAGCTCATCGCCGAGATACGCGACAAGGCGTTGCACGCGGTCGCGCCGCGCAGTTTGACGCCCGCTCAACGCGACTCGTTGTTCGAGAAAATCAAGACCCTGCTCAAAGAGCGGAATGCGGTACTCATTACCCATTATTATGTCGATGAACAGCTGCAGATCCTGACGGATGCCACTGGCGGCTACGTCGGCGATTCGCTGGGTATGGCTGATTACGGTAACCGTCATCCCGCAACCACGCTGGTGGTAGTAGGGGTACGTTTCATGGGCGAGTCAGCCAAGATTCTCAACCCGGAAAAACGTGTGCTCATGCCAGACCTGGCCGCGGAATGCTCACTCGATCTGAGCTGCCCGATCACGAGCTTCAGTGCCTTCTGCGATCAGCACCAGGACCGGACCGTGTTGGTTTATGCCAATACCAGTGCCGAGGTCAAGGCGCGCGCCGACTGGGTGGTTACCTCGTCCAATGCCGTCGATATCGTCGCCCACCTGCACGCCCGGGGCGAGAAGCTTATCTTTGCTCCCGATCGTCATCTCGGCAATTACGTGCAGAAACAGACCGGTGCCGACATTCTCAACTGGCAGGGTTTCTGTGTCGTACACGACGAGTTCAAGGCAGGCGCACTGCGGCAACTGATGCAGGAGCACCCGGATGCCGAGGTTATTGCACACCCGGAGTCACCTGCCGAGGTGCTCGATATGGCGAGTGTAGTTGGTTCGACGACGGCCCTGATCAAGGCCGCGCAGGCATCCACGGCGAAAACCCTGATCGTGGCGACCGATTTCGGCCTGTTTCACAAGATGCACGAAGCGGCTCCTGGCAAAGAACTGATTGCCGTGCCGACCGGTGGCGACAGCGCATCCTGTGTGAGTTGCGCCCATTGTCCATGGATGGCGATAAACAGCCTGGATAACCTCGCGGCGGTTCTGGAAGATGAGCACGATGTCAGCCATGAGATCCATGTCGACGAGTCGGTACGCAAAAAAGCGCTAAAGCCGATCGAGCGTATGCTTGAATTTTCCCGCTCACGGGGTAAGGCCTGAGGAATTCGGGGTAGAGCGCAAGCGGCAGGTACACAGGCATGAAGGCCTCGAGGTAAACTGGCATCGTTGTGGCGCCCGGTAAAAGGCGGATGAGTACTGTCTGGAAATTTCTGCTTCTCGCGGCCTGTCTCTATGCCGGTATAACCGCGCTCGTTTATTTTCGACAGTCGAGCCTGATCTACTACCCCAATATCGCGGGCAGGAACCTGGACGCATCGCCACAACAGATCGGCCTCGCGTTCGAGGATGTCGAACTGCTGACCGCGGACAAGGTTAGCCTGCACGGCTGGTTCATCCCGAGTGATAACCCACGCGGCACGCTGCTCTTCTTCCACGGCAACGCCGGCAACATATCGCACCGGCTGGATTCGATCGCGATCTTCAACCGGATGAATCTCGACGTTTTCATTTTCGACTACCGCGGCTACGGGCAAAGCCAGGGACGGATTAGCGAAACCGGCACTTACCTGGACGCCGAGGCTGCCTGGTTTTACCTGGTCGAGACACGCGCCATCGACGCGGACAAGATTATCGTTTTCGGCCGCTCGCTGGGCGCATCGATCGCCGCATGGCTCGCGAGCCGGCACAGGCCCGCCTCACTGATCCTCGAATCGAGCTTCAGCTCGGTGCCAGCGATGGCGCAGCGGCTATACCCGTTTCTCCCGGTCAAATGGCTCGCGAGCTTCAGCTACGACACCCGGCAATACGTCAGCCGCATCGACTGCCCGCTGCTCGTGGCGCACAGCAAGCACGACGAGATCATCCCCTACGCCGAAGGGCGCCTGGTTTTTGACGCCGCGCCTGCAGACAAGCAGTTCCTCGATATGCGTGGCGGACACAACGATGGCTTCATCGCCACCGGCCAGGCATATAGTGCCGGGTTGAGCCGCTTTATCGAGAGCTCGCTGGATTGATCCCGGCAGCCGCTGCCCAGAATACTGATCGTATTATGGCGTTACCTCCAACAAAGCATCCGGGGGACAGAACGCAGTGGGGTCAGGCCTTTGATTTTGATACCCAGATTAAAAATCAAAGACCTGACCCCGTAATTTCGGGCGCGTTCAATGGGCCTACTGCCTGGCGCGCTTCGTCCCGTAAACTTCTGGTGGGAACCACGCAGCGAAAACCATCCTGAGTGTCGATAATATCCGCATCGACTTGATATACCGACTGGACCAGGCTTCTACTTAGCACTTCCCGCGGAGAACCGTCCGCGACGATACCGCCCTCATGCAGGCAGATGACCCGACTGGCAAAGCGCAACGCGAGCGTTAGATCGTGCATAGCCATGATAGTGATTACCCTGGAGCGCCGGGTATATTCCGCGACCGCCTCGAGCACCGCCAACTGGTAATACAGGTCGAGCGCACCGGTGGGCTCGTCGAGCAGCAAGACCGCTGTTTCACGAAACAAGGCCTGTATCAGGTAAACGATTTGCCGTTGGCCGCCACTGAGCTCACTCAAGCTGCGCGACTGCAGGTGCAACAGGTTAAAGTTTCGCAAGGCGTTAAGCGCAGCCTCGATCATCGTAACCGGTACTCTCAAACCCAACGATTGCAACCGCCCCAGTAACACCACCTCCAGCACGGTCAGTGATGAAGCCGAATAGGTATCCTGCGGCATGTAGGCAAACTGCTTATCGTCTGAAACCCTGTTGCCATCCGTTTCCAGGCACACCTCACCCTGCCTCGGCAATATTCCCGCGATGCCTCGAAGCAAGGTCGATTTTCCGCTTCCGTTCGGACCGATCAACGCGGTTACTTCGCCCCTGTCCAGGCGCAGGTTTATGTGCTCGACGACATTGGCGCCGTTATAGCCAACGGCCAGGTGATCTACATGCAGCATTACCAGAAACTCCGTTTACTTTTGAGCAGCAAGATAAACAAAAAGGGCACACCGATTACGGCGGTGACGATTCCGATCGGAATCACCGCTCCCGGATTAATGAGCTTGGATCCCATCGAAGCACTCACCATGACCAGCGCGCCCATGCCAGCCGAAGCGGGCAGTAACAGCCGCTGATCTTCGCCGACCAGCATGCGCGCCATGTGCGGTGCGACAAGCCCGACAAACCCGATGGTGCCGACGAAGGAAACGGCGCCAGCGGTCAGCAGGGAAACAATGGCGAAAATCTTGAAGCGGATCAGGCGCACGTTGACACCCAGGCTTTGAGCCCTGTCATCACCCAGGCGCAGGGCAGTGAGCTTCCACAGATCGGGAAGGATCAAGATGACGCTGAAGGCCAGGATGGAGCCCGAAACCGTTATGCTGAACCAGCTGGCCTTGAGCATCGAGCCAAATAACCAGAATACGATTTCCTGCAAAACCTCGGGCGCAGCCATGTATTGCACCAGCGACTGCAGTGATTGGAATAGAAACAGGGTGGCAATACCAGCGAGGATCATCACTTCAGCCGTATTTCCCTTGATATAGGCAAAGCCGTAAACCATCGCGCATGCCAAACCGGCAGATAGAAATGCAACCACCGGGATGGTCAGGTGCTCCAGAAAAGGCAGTTGAAACCCGAACAAAATACATGCGGCGGCACCGAAACCGGCCGCCGCCGAAAACCCGAGGGTATAGGGGCTGGCGAGCGGATTTCCGAGTATGGTTTGCATCTGCAGGCCGGCAATGCCCAGGGAGGCCCCGACAATCATGCTCATCAAAGTCATTGGCAGGCGTATTTCATGGACAATGACCCGGGTTGTCGGCGATACCGATGCATCCGGCCCGGTAAACACCGAAAGCACATCGCCAAAAGGCAGAAATGCGGGGCCGACTAACACATCCAGAACAACCACCACGAGAAGAACGCAAAAGATGATCAACAGGAAGAAAAGGCGTCGAGTCACCAGGGCCTGGTAATCCAGGCCGGCCTTTGGAGTGGCCCCGGAAGCAATTGATAACATGTCTAATTCCTTTGCCGGGAGGCGGGGCGAACCGAATTCGCCCCGTTTCGATTTGACCGCACTCGCCATCAATCGCTGAACCGGATCATGAACGTACCCTCCGCCTCGATTGGCAGGTTACGCTCATAAAAGCCGGTCAGCGATGCAACCGGATCCACATCCCTGAACGCCTCGGGATGGAGCCGCTTGGCGATATATTGCAGGAAGGCGTAGTCGTACAGGGTGCGCGCACCGCCGTGATACAGGGTATGAACTTCGCCATTCTGGACGGCTTTCATGCCCGGCCATCCAGGACGCTGCGTATACGGGCGCAATCTCGCCAGGGTGGTATCAGCGCTGACATCAAATCCGGCCAGTACCGCCTTCGGGCGGTTGAGCCAGGCAGAGCCTGGGATGATAATGACGTCGGGATTACTCGCAATGATGTATTCCGGGTTCAGCGGCCCCCAGTTTTCGATTTTGCCGGCAGCAATGTTTTCACCACCTGCCAGTTCGACAACTTTGCCCCACATGGTATTACCGTAACTATTGCCGTAGGTATCCGCGCCCTTGTTGCCGAGTTCGATGTAGACACGCTTCCTGCCCTGGGTTTCGGTGCTCGCTTTTACGCGTGCCAGCACGTCGTTAAAAGCCGACTTGTACTCGTCGACCAGTTGTTGCGCGCGCGCTTCGGAACCCATTAACCGGCCAATCACCAGGGCGCTTTTTTCATGCTTTTCCAGTGTCTGGGCATTGAAGTCGACGACAACTACCGGAATACCGGCGGCTTCGAGCCTGGCGACAGAATCACCCAGGCTACGAAACTGCCAGGCGGCAAGTAACGCCACATCGGGACGCGATGCGATCGCCACCTCGATATTGAAAGTGCCCGCATCGACCTCGCCGACATCGGCCAGGTCTTCCAGGCGCGGCGTTACCGCGACATACCTTGACCACTGCGATGGGCGCCAGCCTGCCCAGGCATCCCGGGATATCGCCACGACCCGGTCAAACGCTTCAGGACCAGCGATGGCGTAAAAATCTTCGAAGTAAAAGCCCAGCAGCACGCGTTGCGGATAATCGGGAACGGTCACCTGGCGATTCTCGGTGTCAGTGATACTGCCCGCCTGCGCCAGACCGGTAACCAGGTAAAACGCGGCAAGCACGGCCAGCGTTATACGTAAAATACGACTAATAAACATTTTTAAAATCTCCAAATACATTAACGGCAACGTTTCAACAGGGAAACGGCCTCGTATCGAGCGAAGGCATCAACTCGATAAAACAAACACGGTTTTAGCTAGAGGAGATTTGTAACGGGCGGGGCGCGGGTTGATCGACCGAGCAACAGAGCGATGGTCTTTGGATTTTCGACAGGCTCGCCTGAGTAAGTCGAAATCCGGAAAACCGGCGACATCGACAGCAGCATCGAGTAGTCGGAATAAATAACACCAGGCTTGTCGACATGAAGGTAGCAAAGCGGGCATTTATAATGTTTGCCGGTTTCAGGCAGCGGCTCTTCGCCCTGTAATTCACTCAGGCTGACCCACTTGTAACCGGTGGAGGTGCACAACAGAATCTTGTCGCCGATTAGCGCCGATAAATCATCTCCACTGGCCGCCTGGACAGAGGCCAGGTTGTAGGAGGCGAAAAAAGGCAGCAACAGGTTGAACACAAACGCTAACAGCATCGTGTAAACAATGCCGCGTTTACGCCGGTTTTTTAACTGGCTGATGGCGGGAAACAGGTTGTTAATCTCGGAAATACCCAACTGTAAAATATACGATGCCAAAAGCATCCACGCGCCGATCATAATGCCTCTACCGAGAAAAATACATGACTCGTTTGGGATATGCCGCGACAGGATGGAGGCAATTCAGTATTTACTCCCCCCGGAATTACGGGCCTTTAGAAACCGCCCAGGTAGCGTATCCCGATCAGTAACAGAACCAGCCCCAGGAGCGCCTGCAGCCAGCGTTCGCGCAGGTGACCGCTGATGCGCGGCCCGATCCAGGCGCCCGCAACTGTGCCCGCCAGTAGCAACAGCAATAGCGGCACGTCGAGTTCGATACCCAGGCGGATGTAGTTGCCGATCGAGGTTACCGAACTCACCGCAATCGCCAATGCCGCGGTGCCCGCGACGAGGAACATGGGCAAGCCCAGTAGCAGGACCATAAACGGCACCAGCAGGAATCCGCCGCCGACACCCAGCGCCGAAGAAATCACGGCAATCCCTGCCCCGGTCAGGAACGGGGCCCAGGGCGCATATTCGAATTGCTCGCCGGCGAACACGAAGTGGATGCGCCGCAACGAGCGGCGCCGGTGCCTGACGCCGATGGCGGGGGTCGACCCGCCAGCGTGCACTAACCCCTCGAAAGCGGCAGCGGCTCGCTCGGAGCGCGTGCCGCCCTTTCGTTTATGGCCGAGCACCCGCGATAAAACCTGCAGCGCAACCCCCAGTGTAAGCACGCCGAAGATCGACTTGAACAGGTCGATGTCGGTGAGATAGGTAGCCGACAGGGTACTGCCGATAAGGGCGCCGAGAATGCCTCCTGCACCGAGGATAAAAGCCAGGCTAATCACCACCCGACCCTGCCGGTAGTACCCCGGCACCGCAATCAGCGGCGTCGTCAGGGTCAGGGCCTGCGCCATCGGTTTGACCAGGTTCGGGTCCTGTATCCCCATCACCGAAATCAGGCCAACCGAAGCCAGGATGCCCCCGGCCGCGCCAACCGTAGAAAACACCAGCCCCACCAGCACGCCCCACAGGAGCGGTAACCAGACCGGCAAGACTACCCCCGCAATTTCAAAAGACATCGATCACCACCAACCCGTTGATATCGGCGAATCCGCGGACAGTATACTTGTTCTCCTCGAGTTATTACCCCGCGGGGTCTGTTACCCCGTGAGTGAAGCCGCTGCGATCAAACTCATTCAACCGGAAGCGGTGCAGGGAAATAACAGGCGGGCATAGATTGCCGTTAGAATCCTGCCCGGGAAAGCCCGGGCAGGATAACCGTCGGACAGCTAAACCACGGGGACACACTTTCTAATTTCCCCAGGTTCTCAATTGATGCTTGCCCTTTGAGTCCGACCAATTAGGTATACTGTCCCCCGAATAGGAATGGTCAGGCCCTGAAATTCCCTGGTTCCGCAACACTTTGATCAGCGACGACGTGTCCTGATGGCGCGCGAGAGGATGATTCTTCTCAGAGGGTGTGTGTCCATGTTAGCCGCGTTCTGTTAGCCGAGATCTCCCGGGCCACCGAACTCACTGATAAAACTGCACAGGTTGTCACCCAGTTGATCGGACAGGTATCCGCCTTCCTGCACGAGAAGTGTTGGCAGCCCAATATCCGCTATCGCCTTGCCGATACGACCAAAGCCAGCCGTTGTAATTGCCAGGCCTTTGAGTGGGTCGTTTTCGTGGGCATCCAGGCCGAGCGCTATCACCAGCACATCCGCACCGGATGCCGCTATGCGCTCGATTGCGCTATCCAGCGTCTGCAAATAATCGTCATCGGCGGTGCCTCGCGCCAGCGGCAGATTCAGGTTCGCGCCGAGGCCTTCAGCTTCGCCACGCTCGTGTGCATGTCCCCAGAAAAACGGGTAAAAACGGATCGGATCAGCGTGGATCGAAATCGTCAGGACATCGGCGCGCGCGTAAAAAATAGACTGGGTGCCGTTACCATGATGAACGTCTACATCGAGAATCGCGGGGCGCTTGCCGGCACGCAGCAGGTGCTCGGCGGCCACCGCC
>Ga0316192_10003984_pt1 | contig 10725 bp, 8 predicted proteins | sample MerIslwburrow_MG_FD_204931 | JGI IMG/M metagenome (GOLD analysis project Ga0316192, IMG submission 204931) | Coastal sediment microbial communities from Maine, United States - Merrow Island worm burrow | ecosystem: Environmental > Aquatic > Marine > Coastal > Sediment | place: USA: Maine...
GTAACAAGGCGGATGTCGATGAACTCGATCTTCTGCGGTATTTTCACGAGGACGAGGATACCGAGGTAATCTTGCTCTACCTGGAGGAGCTGCGCAGAGGACCGGAATTTATTGAAGCCGTCAAAGAGATAACCACCGGCGATTTCCGCCCGACGCCGGTACTGGTGATAAAATCCGGTCGCACAGGCGCCGGCGCCCAGGCGGCTGCCTCCCATACCGGAGCACTGGCTGGAACGGAGGGTGTCTATGACGCCATCTTCCAGCAATCCGGCATCATCCGGGTCGACTCCATTAATGAACTTTTTGATTTTGCCACTGCCTTTGCCTATAAAAATGAAAGTGCCCTGGGAAAGCTTCGCCGCAAGGTTCCTGACGGCAACCGCATTGCAATTGTGACCAATGCCGGCGGGCCCGGCATCGTCGCCACTGATATGACCGTATCCTCCGGACTGAAGTTGGCTAAATTTCACAATGACACCATCGAAGCCCTTGACAGTCACCTGCCCAATACGGCAAATCTGCAAAATCCGGTGGATGTCATTGGTGATGCCCCCACGGACCGCTATGAAAATGCCCTGGCCGCCGTCATCAGAGATGAAGGGGTTGACGGCGCCCTGGTAATTTTAACCCCTCAATCCATGACCGATGTCCTCGGGACTGCCGAAGCCATTGGTCGAATTGCCAGACGCTCCTTAAAACCCATTTTGTGCTGTTTCATGGGAATTGTCGATGTATCGTCCGGTGTAGACTACCTGCAGGAGCAAGGCATTCCGGTTTTTAATTTCCCGGAAAATGCCGCCAAAGCATTTGGCGCTCTTTACCGATACGCCCGGTGGTTAAACCGTCAACGGCTGGCTCAATTCGATCTGCAGCACGACCGGCAGGGCGCGGCCCAAATTATTGAAGACTGTCTGAGCGCCGGCAAAACCCATATCGGCGAACTGGATGGCATCGGATTGCTGAAATGTTACGGGTTCAATGTACTACCGAACCGACTGGCCAAGGACGCCGATGAAGCAGTCGCCCTGGCGGAGGACATGGGTTTTCCGGTGGTGCTGAAAATCGTTTCCGCCCAGATTCTGCACAAGACGGATGCCGGTGGGGTCGTTCTGAATCTTGATAATCAGGAAGAAGTCAAAAAAGCATTTGAATCGATTATCACCCGCGCCGGTGAATTCGACCCGGCTGCCGAAATTGAAGGTGTGCTGGTTCAGAAGATGGCGCCGGCCGGCAGAGAAGTCATATTGGGACTGAATCGTTACCCGGTTTTCGGCCCGTTGCTCATGGTCGGCATCGGCGGTATTTTTGTCGAGGTATTCCAGGATGTGGTGTTTCGACTGGCTCCCATCGGCAGAAACGAAGCCCGTCGCATGGTTCGAGAAATCAAAGGTTACCGTCTGTTCCAAGAATTCAGGGGGTGGCCCCTATCCGATGTCGAGGCTATTGAAAAATCACTGGTGAGTCTGTCAAACATGGCCACCAACCATCCGGAAATCATGGAGCTGGATATTAATCCCTTGCTGGTCCACGAACGGGGCCAGGGCGCAACGGCAGCGGACTGCAGGATTATTCTTAAAAAGTTGGAAGCCGAGTGACGGGTTGCGGGTTGTGAGTTGTGAGTTGTGAGTTGTAAGTTGCGAGTTGTGGATGTCGCTTCGCTCTGCTCCTTTAAAAAATAAAATAGATAGAATTCCTTAATTCGTCAATCGTCATTCGTTTTTTTACCCAAGATTTGTATGATACCTGAATCAAATTGCAATCAAATCCTCCGCCCCGTCATCCTCCCGGTTCCGGAACACGTTCAGGAATTCAAACCGAAGGATCGCGTCCTTTATCTGAGCCGTCATGCCCGCCGCGCTCTGACAAAATCCGCCGCCAAAAGCGGCATCCAAACGGGTGAGCTGCTCAAGGATGAAAACGGCATGCCCCTGCCTTTTGACGGCACCTTTTGGTCCCTTACGCACAAAACACTATATGTCGCCGGCGTCGTGGCCCCGGCACCCATCGGCATTGATATCGAAAGAATCCGCGATATATCCGGGGGCCTTTTCCGAAAAACCGCCACTGATTCGGAATGGGCCCTGGCAGGCACGGCGGAAAAATCCCTATTGACATTTTTTCGCTTCTGGACATCGAAAGAGGCCGTGCTCAAGGCTACCGGGATCGGAATTAAAGACCTTTTGAAGTGTCAGGTTCGTCAAATCCCGGACGACTGTCATTTGATCATTCAATATGAAAGCAAAGATTGGCTTATCGAGCATTTCTTTTATGACCAACACATCGCGTCCATCGTACAAGATGATTTTCAGGTCGACTGGACCGTCGAAAAACAAGTTAGTTCGCTTCGCTCACAATTGGAATAATGGCATGACTGGCGGGCATCATCAAAGAAGGTAGATTCAACATTTTTTGTAGAATCGGACCTCGTTGAATAGTTCACTGGTTGATTGTTTGATTAGGTAAATTATAGTCATAATTTTAGAATAGACCTTATTCCGCTTTTCACACCCAGTCTTCCAATATTCCACTATTCCATCATTCCATTTGGATTATACCAGCAGAGTAGCCGCAAAAAGCACCACCATTTCAATTAATTATAGTAATTCCGATATATTAAATCATCCTTCGCCCCCCACTTCCAAAATCACCTTGCCGGTATTGCGATTCTCCCGAACATATGCGTGGGCGGCCTGGGCCTCCTCAATCGGAAAAACCGTATCGATCACCGGCTGAATCTTACCCCCTTCCAGCATGGGCCAGAAGCGCTCTTTGAACTGCCGGGTGATGGCGATCTTTTCCGTCAAAGGCCGTGATCGTAAGCGCGAGCCGATGATTCGCAGACTTTTCCCCAGTAAGGTTGCCAGATTCATTTCAGCGCTGTTGCCCCCCATCAGACCGATATTAATCAGCCGCCCATTTTCCTTTAAAAGATCCAGATTCCGATTCAGATAGGCGCCACCGACCGGATCGAGGATAAGATCGACGCCGCTGCCCCCGGTCGCGGCCATCACCGCGTCAAAAAAATCCTGTTCTTTGTAATTGACGGCCAGCTCGGCTCCCAGAGCACGGCATTTGTCTAATTTCGTCTGGGTACCGGCGGTAACATAAACAACGGCACCGGCTTCACGGGCCATTTGAATACCGGCGGTACCGACGCCGCTGCCCCCGGCATGGATCATGACGGCCTCGCCGGGTTGAAGGACCCCCTCGATAAAAAGGTTGACAAAGGCCGTCAGCCAGACTTCCGCAATGGCGGCCCCTTCGGCAAACGACCAGCTGCGCGGCAGATCGATCAGCATCTGGTGGTGAACGGCGGCCTGCTGGGCGTATCCCCCACCGGGAAGCAGCGCCAATACCCGGTCCCCGATCTGCCGGTTGTGGACCGTATCACCGATTGCCGCAACCACACCGGCCATTTCCAGGCCGAGGATCTCGGATTCTCCGGGCGGCGGCGGGTATAAACCCAGAGCCTGCAACAAATCGGCCCGATTGACGGCTGTTGCCTTTACCTCAACGAGCACTTCTTCCGGGCCGCATTGAATATCCGGTATCTCTCCCCATGATAACAACGGCATTTTACTTTCTTGCTTGACGACAATGGCTTTCATTTTATCTCCCGTCCAGACGAATTTTTGTGCCTTCCTGGTGGATCTTAATCCCATAGTTTCCCAGGGTTTGGGTCAACGGCCGACCGAATAAAAAATCGAGCATGTCAGTATCCAGTCCGCCTTTGAAAATAACCAGGTTTCGAATTTCGGCGTCGTAGCGGATGATCTCCAGAAGTTTTTGCCGGGCCCGGGTAGGGTTGACGCCGGTCAGATCCTTGATCAGAGGTTGGATCTTTTTATAGTCACAGCGGGCCTGATGGTCCTCGATCAAATCCCACAATCCTTTGACTCCCGATACGAGATCTTTGCGTGTCAGCCGCGTGGTTGCGTAAATTTGTTCAAGCTCGCGGGTATCCCAGCATTTAAGCGCCCGGCATTCGAGGGGTCGGTCGTTATAAATGGTGCATCCTTTTTTTATTTCATCAAAAAATATACATACCCAGGTATCTTCTTTACCTTTGATTTTGATGATATCCGATTCTACCGGCTTTAAGCATCCTTTGACGTTGTCGCGGGCAAGTTCTCCTTTGCGGATGGTATAAAGGTATCTGGAGGGAATCACCCCTTTATCAATGAGTATTCGATCTTCTATGTGAAAACCGGGACCACCCTTTTCACAACAGGTCCCGCAGCGGATGCATTCTGAGATTATTGTTCCGGGTCCGACAGCTGCCGGATGATTCGTTTTTTTTGGTGTCTTTCTATTGAGGTCCATGGATGATAGCGATGAGGATTAGTTCATTTCAAATTTTAGGTTGGGAATTTAGTACCTTTTATTGAAATCGCATCATGTTTGCGCAAAATTTATCTAACAAAATATTTTCGCCACCAAAGCACCAAGACACGAGGTTAAACTATATTAAACAGTTATTTTTTGTGTCTTTGTGCCTTTGTGGCTATTCAATTCCGGCTTCGCCGGGTTGGGTTTTGTGGCCGGTATTATTAAGTGGCCGGCCACGATTTGGAAATACTCGTCATTACTCTGAACTCCTTTGTCTCTGATAGCGTAAAGCAGCCTCCCTGCAGCGGTCTGTCCATAAAACCAGTCCGCAAGCTGGTCTGATGTTCCCGTGGGACCCGGTTGGGCCGTGACGGCCTCGGTGTAAAAGGCTTTGAGGTCGTCCGTAGCGAGATTCAGGGTATCTGCCGGGGGATAATCCGGATTCGGGTTCTCCGTCTGTTTATCTCTTAAAAAAGAGATGAGAAAATCAGCCAGATTGTCCACCTCAACCCCGCTCACGCCAACCGTCGTCCGGCCCCGCTTTTCCACGGCGATATCGTACCAATTTCTAAGCTGGTTCATTTCTGATTTGAGTGGTAGCCAGGCCTTCTTCCTCCAGGTAGTGCGCAAGCCCGCCCACGGCGCGCGTGCAAAAAGGTCAGACCGGTACGAGAAGGACTGCGTTAACGTTATCCTTCTTAATTACTGTCTAAACGAGCCATCTTATTTCTCCCGGGTATTTGTTTAAAAGCATATGGGTTCGCACACTGTCACGTTTTTCAAATGATTTCTATCAAATCGCCAAAATTATACGCCCAAAAAACATCAAAAGACAAGAATAAAAGAATCCGATACACTCCATGGCTATGATGACTATTCCAGACTAAGATCGATGATGCGCCTCGAATCGTCGTTCTTATTGACGGTGCCTTAAAAAAAGTATAGTTTGTCCATGTTCCAATGGCCATACCGGCAGATCGTATTCATGCTGCCAATTTTTGTCGGTTCGAGGAACAGCGGTTCAACGATTCAACTATATCTCAAGGAGGCACCTTATGCCGGGTCCGGGCGCGTTTCTCGTTGGGGAAGAAGAACGTCGTGAAGTCGAAGAAATCCTTCAAAGCGGGTATCTTTCCAGATATGGAAGTCTGAACAACCCGGATTTCAAACGAAAAGTAGCGACGCTGGAGGAAATGTTTGCCGGGGTCATCGGTGTTAAGCACTGCCTGGCCGTCAACGGCGGAACCAGCGCGATCATGGCGTCGCTGGCAGCCCTGGGGATTCAACCAGGGGCAGAGATCATCGTGCCGGGCTACACCTACATCGCCACCATGTCGGCGGTGATCGCCGTCGGCGGCGTGCCGGTGCTTGCCGAAATCGATGAATCGCTCACGCTGAACCCGGACGACGTTCGGCGGAAAATCACCGACAAGACCCAAGGTATCATTCCGGTCCACATGTTGGGCAATCCCTGCGAGATGGACCGGATCATGGAGATTGCCAGGGAGCACCGGCTGTTTGCCCTCGAGGACGGGTGTCAGGCTTTAGGGGCCGGATACAAAGGGAAAAGGGTCGGGTCGTTCGGAGACATGGCCGCGTTTTCCCTGAACGTCAATAAAACCATCACCGCCGGTGACGGCGGATTGGCTGTGACCGACAACAAGCGCCTGTACGAACGGGCCTTCGGATTTCACGACCAGGGACATATCCCCTCACTGCTGGGTGTCGAGTTCGGCGCCCGAACCATTCTCGGGCTCAACCTGAAACTCAACGAGTTAACCGGTGCTTTTGCCATCGGACAATTGAGAAAACTCGACCGCATCGTCCAAACCCTCAAAGTTAAAAAAAACCTCTTCAAAGATGCCATCACCGCCGGCAGCATCCGGAATATGGAATTCCGGAAAATCAATGATCCGGATGAGTGTCACACCATCTTGACGGTGCTGTTCCATGACGCCCGGACGGCTCTCAGAGTTGCTCAATCACTGGGCACCATCACGGTTGCCGATAGCGGATGGCACGTCTACTCCAACATGGAACACCTGCTGGCCTACAAGGATGCCGACGGCAACCGGCCCTACCGCCGGCACATGCTGCCCCAAACAGACGACATCCTGAGCAGGGCCGTCAATTTGAGCGTCGGCGTCGTGGATCCCGGCATCGGCGCTTCTTTTGGCATAAACATTCTTTCCAATGACCAGGAAATTCAGCGGAAAGCGGCACTGTTCGTCGATACCGTCAAATCGATAGTTGATTAGAACATCAAAGGCCTATCTGGCATCTTTGAGAACGGCCCACCTCTTGTCGGTCAATTTCAAACTGCCAAAATTCATTTCCTTAGGAATGCGGTCAACCCCCCAAAAATCATTGGCCCGAAAATTGCTTTATCATATCCGAGCATTATATTGAGAGATCTTAGTTTGCGTCGCTCACAATTTGGACAATGGAGGATTTAAAAAATGGAAATCCGCCTTGAACAGATAAAGGAAGATGGTCTGACCCTCGAAATAGAAAAATCGGTGGAAACCTTCCCGATCCTGGCAGAAATGATTGCCAACGGCGAATGTGAATTTGCGGCACCGCTGAGGACTGCTTTGAGAGCACTTCGGATCGGTGATTTGGTGCAAATAGATGGAGATATTGAGACATCTGTTCGCCTGCCCTGCAGCCGATGCCTGCAGCCGTTCGAAACGCCTTTGAAATCCAGCTTTGCGCTCACCTACATGCAGCAGGCGGCAGATGTCATGGAGGATACCGAACCCCAGGAAGTTGAACTGAGTGCCGAGGATATGGGAATTGTTTATTTCCAGGGCGAAAAAATCAATCTGAAAGACGCAATCCAGGAACAAGTCGTGATGGAATTCCCCCTTAGACCGCTTTGCAAATTGGACTGCAAGGGACTGTGCTCCAAATGCGGCGCAGATATGAATGAAGATCCTTGCGATTGCGAGCAAAGGCCTTCACCCGGAAAGTTTGCCGCCCTTAAGAATTTAAAGCTGGAGAAATAAGAAAAAAAACTCAATTAGGTGTGATTGGTTATTTGTTATATGTTACTAGAGTATGATGATCCCTCCATTTTATTCCTCAGAAACAATTAACCAATAACGAATAACTCCCAATTGGTTTTTAATTCAACGGGCTAATATTGGGGTGCACCCCAACGTTGCAAACGTCGGAGGGCTTCAGATTTAAGGCGTCAAGGGTGAAGTCGTAGTTTCTTTACTTCGAACCCTTGACAACACAGAATCTGAAGTCCTCCGGCGTTCCCGAAGGGTAAATACTATGGCAATATAGACGTTATCCTTTGAATTCACCAGGAGTGGTTTCCAAGAAATCTTGCTATTGATAAATTATTTTCATTTATAACAGGATTTTATATGTTCTTTGCCCTGTTATTTATGCAACTAAGGGGTACAGTGTCCATCGGTTGTAACCTTTGAACCTTGAACCCTGCTTGTGGGGTCGAAGCCCGAAGGGCGTAGTCCCAAACCTAGAACTGATCAGTTTAGTCTATGGAGCGTAAAAAGCGACATATCGACTTAATTTTACAGCGCCCCGGAAAATTCCTGTGGCGAGTGCTCATTGGTTTTAAACGCAATCAGGGATTGCTGCTGGCCGGTGCGGTTGCCTACTATACCCTTTTGTCGGTAATTCCCATGCTGGCACTCATACTAGTAGGGCTGTCGCATTTCATCGAAGAAGAACAGCTGTATAGCACCATCCTCAGCAATCTGAAACTGGTAATCCCCGCCTATGCGGAAAGTGTGTCCGATCAGGTGTGGGGCTTTCTTGCTCGCCGCCAGCTAGTAGGCATCGTCGGAATCTTATTTATGCTGTTCTTTAGTTCCATGGCCTTCACCGTGCTCGAAAACGCCATGGCCGTCATTTTTTCCCATAGGTCCAGAAAACACCGCCGCCATTTTCTGATCTCTGCCATCATCCCCTACGCCTACATCTTTCTGCTGGGCATTGGCGTGTTGGTAATCACCATCGTTGCCGGAGCGCTGGGTGCGCTCTCGGACAAACATTTAATTTTTTTGGGCCGGGATTTGAGCCTGGAGGGCACCTCCAGATTGATGCTGTACTTATCAGGCATGGCGGGGATGGTGGTCATGCTGACATCTCTGTACCTGGTGATGCCCCTGGGGCACATTCCGGTTCGTTACGCCCTTGCCGGTGGTGTCACCGCTGCGGTACTTTGGGAAATTATCCGCCATGTTCTGGTCTGGTATTATTCGAACATTTCATTGGTCAACGTAATCTATGGCTCCCTGGCAACCGCTGTGGTAGCCCTGCTGAGCATCGAAATCGCGGTGATTATCCTGCTGTTGGGCGCCCAGGTGATTGCGGAATTTGAACACAGCATCGATGAGTCGGATAAAGCCGATCAATCGGAACCTGAAGGCTGACGCCTTAAATGAAACCACATTCGAAATAACAGTTCTGCCATTAAGACCCGAAGACACAAAGATATAATATGTTTTTTAAATCATTACAAAAATGAGAATTGTCTGCCATTAGATCTATTATGGTTATGGCATGAATAAATTTCACTGAAATCTTGGTGCCTTGGTGTCTTTGTGGCTGAAGGAATAACATCAAATTCCCGTAGGAGTATTCGCGCTTTAATATTGACGTCTGCCGGAAAATCTGAAATAAAAAACGCTTATAAAAACAATAGGGGTATAAGAGTTGGTTTTGATACGGTTTCGATGGTTCCTTCTATTTGTATTGCTGCTCGGTTATGGATCAGGCGCCCTGGCGGATAACGACAAAAACAAGGATGATATAAAACGGAACAAATGGTTTTTAACCATTTATGGCGGCGCCCACGCCCAGGACGATATCGGAGATATTTTCACTTTCAATGCCAAATTCGAGGATAACGATTATATCGCCGTGGTAGCTCTGGCACGAGAATTCTGGCACTATAAAAAATACATCAGCTTCGAGGTCGAGGGCCAGATCGGCAAACACTTCAACAACGACACCTTCTGGGAATTCAACGGCCTGATCATCGGACGCTGGCACGCATTTCCCTGGAACAAGTACGTGGACACCAGTGTTGCAGTCGGCGATGGGTTATCCTTTTACACCGAAGTTTCTAAAGTAGAAAAAGAAGACGATGAAGATGCCCAGAAGACCCTCAATTACCTCATGTTCGAACTTGCCCTGGGTCTGCCTCAATATCCCCGGTGGGATCTGGTGGTGCGCATCCACCATCGCTCATCGATATTCGGTTTATATGGCGCCGGCGGATCAAACTACCTAACCGGCGGCATCAAATTCAGTTTTTAAGCGCTTCCCCTATATTATAACCTGAGTTGCGATTTCAACTTTGAGAAATAATCTGTGCGCTGGAAAAAAATAGTCACTGCAGCAGTTTTGGTTTTCGTCGTTTTGATTGTAGCGCTTTATGCGTTTGTCGAATTTTACGACGTCAACAAATTCAAGCCCTTGATTGCCAAGGCCGTTAAGGATGCCACCGGTCGCGAACTGAACATTAAGGGCGATATCGTCATTGATTTCGGTATCCGACCGACCCTTGTGGTCGAGGATGTCAGTTTCCAGAACGCAAGTTGGAGCGCTCGACCGAACCTGGGCCGGGCCAAACGCCTGGAAATTCAAGTGGTCTTATGGCCCCTGGTTTTAGGGAAATTTGATTTCTCCCACCTGGTTCTTGTTGAACCGGATGTAATTGTTGAATTCGATAGTGCAGGAACATCCAATTTCTCATTTGATACCGCAGGTGATGATCAAGAGGAAACAGAAACACTCCCTCCGCAACTGATATTCAGCGATGTTCTGGTGGAAAAAGGTCTTTTTACTTACAAGGATGCACGGTCGGGCTTTAAATTTTCTGTTAGCATTGATCACCTGGCGGCTAAAATTCCCGGTTTTGATGAACCCCTGCAGTTGGATTTTAATGGCGCATTCGATGATATACCACTGACCCTAAACGGCACCGTCGGTCCCATCTGGGCCTGGGTCGAACCGGGGTATTCATTGCCGGCAAACCTCACCGCAACAACCGGTGGAACAACCGCAACGATCATAGGCGAACTGCGCGATCCCATCAATTTTAAAGATCTGGCATTTAATATTACGGCCCAGGGATCATCCGTCGCTGAAATCACCAGGATAGCTGGCCTTTCGGGCGTGCCGCAATTGGGCGCCTATAAACTGTCAGCCAAAGTGAGTGATCCCGCAGGCAAGCTGGCAGTTGAAAAGCTGGATGTTCAGATCGGGAGCCAGGAACGCCTTGCCATATCGCTTAGCGGCGATGTAGCAGATGTGTTCGCCCTGCGGGGAGTGAATCTGAATTTTACAGCACACGGCCAGGATTCCGCCAAATTAACACAATTCGGTCTGCCAGCGCTGCCGGAAAACGGCGCC
>Ga0316192_10003985_pt1 | contig 10725 bp, 12 predicted proteins | sample MerIslwburrow_MG_FD_204931 | JGI IMG/M metagenome (GOLD analysis project Ga0316192, IMG submission 204931) | Coastal sediment microbial communities from Maine, United States - Merrow Island worm burrow | ecosystem: Environmental > Aquatic > Marine > Coastal > Sediment | place: USA: Maine...
AGAAGCGATCGACTATAGCGTTCCGCGGTGCCGCGAAGCCCAGCCAGAACCGGCCGTTCAGTCCTGTCTTCAGGTTGTCGGCGAAGCCGGGAAGATTGTCGAGCAGCACTTCGGTGCTGCCTTTTTTCGGGCCCGCGAGCCAGTACTTCAAAACCCGGTACTCGTTCATTTCGACGACCAGGAGAAAGTCACCCGAGTCGCTGATGGCTACGCCATTCGCGTAGGACAGGCCATCGAGCACGGTTTCGACCGCGCCCGATACCGGGTCGTACGAGAAAACGCTGCCGTGGGGGCCGTGCTCCATGATGTCGAACAGCGTTGCATCCAGTGTGTCGCGGTATTCTCGTGCCCCGAATTTTCGGCTTGTTTCGCTGAAGTAGACGACACCGTTCCCGGCAATGGCGAGGCTGTTCGCGAAGACATTGGCGTCATCGCCGCCGTAAAGGAACGAGACCTCGCCATTCATGTCGATGCGCTGCAAGCCCGTGTAGGCATTTGCGACAATGAGAGAACCATCGTCAGCAGTCTCGATACCCAGAGGACGGCCGCCAACGAAAGCGAACTCTTCGGCGCGCCGGTTTCGAATTCGAATGACGTGGCCAATCAATGAGGTTGCGTAAACAAAGCCATCGTTCCCGAGGGTTGCATCCTCAGGCCCTTCGAACGGCTCGAGATCGATTCCGGTTGCTGCCTTGAGCAGGTCGTTGGGTGCGAACGGATCGACGAGACCGGCGTCGGTGGGTGCCCGCCAGGCAACAGGTTCGATTGGTACCGGCCAGAGCAGCAGGTAGAGAATTGCGCCAGCCAGAAGAATTCCGACGAATCCGAGGATGCGCGCCATACGGTGAAGCTAGCGTTTCGTTTCGATCATCTGCAGGAATTCGGCCCGCGTCCGTGCGTCTTTGCGCATGCCTCCGATCATCTGACTCGTGACCATCGAGACATCGGACTTGTGGATGCCGCGTGTCGTCATGCACTGGTGCTTGGCCTCAATGACCACGCCAACCCCCATCGGTTGCAGAACTTCCTGGATGCAGTTTGCGATCTGCGCCGTCATCTTTTCCTGGACCTGAAAGCGTCGTGCATAGGCTTCGACAACGCGCGCCAGCTTGCTAATACCGACGACCTTTCTCCGGGGCAGGTAACCCACGTGCGCCTTGCCGATAATCGGCGCCATGTGGTGTTCGCAGTGTGACTCGAAAGAAATATCGCGCAGCACGATCATTTCGTCATAGCCCTCGACCTCCTCGAACGTTCGTTCGAGAAATTCGTACGGATTGACTTTGTATCCGCTGAACCAGTCCTCATAGGCCTTGGCGACTCGCTTTGGCGTATCGAGAAGGCCTTCCCGACGAGTGTCATCACCGGACCAGAGCAACAACGTGCGAATTGCTTCTTCGGCCTGTCTGCGACTGGGCTTGCGGGGTTTGGGTTGTTTCTTTTTCGTGGGCGCCACGGAACACGTCCTGTTTTGCGAATTCGGGAATATCCTACGCAGACTTCTGACCAAGGTCGAGGCCAACCGGACAGACTACGCCAGTTCCGCCAATGCCGCAGTACCCGGCAGGATTCTTCGCGAGGTATTGCTGATGGTAGTCCTCTGCATAGTAGAACGCGTCGAGCGGCGCTATTTCCGTTGTGATCTCGCCATGTCCGGCCGCCTTGAGTTCGGACTCGTAGGCCGCGCGAGAATGACTGGCGAGGTTCTGCTGGCTGTCATCCATCGTGTATATCGCGGAGCGGTATTGCGTGCCGATGTCATTGCCCTGCCGCATGCCTTGTGTTGGGTCGTGGCTTTCCCAGAAGAGCTTGAGCAACTCCCCGAAACTTGTAAACGCAGGGTCGAAGACGACGAGTACGACCTCGGCGTGGCCGGTGTTACCGGAGCAAACCTCCTCGTACGTGGGATTGGGTGTTATGCCGCCGGCATAACCGACTGCTGTCGTGTAGACACCGTCCGCATTCCAGAAGCAGCGTTCAGCGCCCCAAAAGCAACCCAGGCCAAATACAGCTTGCTGCAAGTTGTCGGGAAACGGCCCCTGCAGCGGGTTGCCATTTACAAAGTGCCTGTCGGGAACGGACATTGCCGTGTCCCTGCCTGGCAAGGCCTGACCGCGCTCAGGCAGCGTTGTTTTTCTCATCATTGATTCGCCGAACCCTCTGCAATTGCCGCGTTTTTCTCTCGAATTTCCTCGCGCTCCGATTCCAGGTAGAAGAACTCGTGGCGAAAAATCTGGCCACCTGATTCAACGGGAACACCATCGACGATTGCCGGCCTGAAAGCGCGCCGTCTGACTTCGCGATGTACCAGGCGCTGCATGTCTGTGAATTCCGGCGGGTTCGCCTCGGTCTTTATGACCCGGACGCGACCTCGATCCGAAATCACGTAATTGACGTTGATTACGCCGGTCAACAATTGCGAACTGTTGCCAGAGCGGCCACTTGCTCCCTTGGTGTGGTCCGGAAGTGGTTCTTCCCAAATCGGTGCCGGGTTATCCATGAGTTCGTTTCTGAATTCGAGGCGGTCTTCATCGGTCGAAAGTTCATCCCACACGTCTTTGTAGATCTTCCTCGCCCGGTTGTATGACTCTCTAACGATATAGTAGTCAGCGAGTGCGAGCCTGGCTTTCGCCAAATCCAGCCATGGATAATCGGGCGTTTCCTCGGCGATACGCACAGCGCGCTTGAAATAGCTTTCGGGCGAACTACCTACCGGCCTCTGGAGGCTGTCGGTTACCGGTTCGTAATAGTAGAAGGACTGGCCAAGTCGCAACAGCGGGTCAACCAGGCGCGCGTCCTTTTTGCCTGCAGATTCTTCAACGATAAGCACTGCTCGGCGGTACGTAGCCCGCTCATCATTGTAATAGCCGGCACGGTGCTGCCAATTGGCACGCCGTATCAACGAAGGCAGTAATCCCAGCGAATCGTTTTCGAAATGGCGGACATTGAGGGAGTGAATCCGATCGAGGACATCGCGAGCCGCCTCGATATCGCCCAGACGCACATTGGCCTCCGCAAGCGACTCGAGGATTTCGACCTGCTCGATATTGTGCGGGCCCTCGTTCACATGCGTAATGTGCCTGGCGCGTATGAAAGAGCTCGTAGCAAGGTCGGGCCGACCGTTACTGAGTTGTGCCGCTCCGAGCCCCTTGAGTGGATTGACCAGGCCGGCATTCAAGCGGTCTTCTATGACTTCGATGATCTCGATGGCAGACGTAAAGTTCTGGATCGCCGCTTCGTATTGCTTGTTATTGTGCTGAACGATTGCCAGGTTGTTCAGTGCTTTCGCGGTCTCGGCAGACTGTGGGCCGAAAATTTCGATGCTCATCTGCACGACGCGCTTCGCGGCAATATCTGCGGCATCAAAGTTCTCTTCTTCAAGCAGCTGCCGGAATCGGCCAAACTCCCTCAGCAAGTCCTCCTCGGTCGCCGGCCGTTCATCCTGGTCTGCCACCGGGGTCTCAACTTCGATCGTTTCTTCTGCTACCGGGACGATCTGGTCGAGCGGTCCGGCCACATCGTCATCACCTGGCTCGTCCTGGCCGCTGGCAGCCAAGGGCATTGTGATCAATAGGGCAGCGAAGCATGTTTGCCTGGTAATTCTCATTCGCTGGGTCTGGGCTCCTGACAACGTCCTGCTACGTCGACTGAGTGATATTGACACGAATCCGGCCGATTAGTTCTGTGTTCTCCGGCCCGTGCTGGATATCACTATACCGACTGCAAGTGCCTGACGGTACCCGCAACGGAGGGGTCAAAAACCGAGGTCCATTTGCTGCTGGCCCGGCGGCGAGAACTGTGTGCAATCAAGGGCATGCTGGTATTGGCTCGACGCCAGACCGAGTTTTCTGCTGGCCGTCCTGAAGCGGCTTGCGAGCATGTCGGCGTAGGCGCCCCGTCCGGTCTGCCGGACGCCGAATCGGGCGTCATAGTTGCGGCCGCCACTTGCCTGGCGCACGAGATTCAATACACGCTCCTTGCGATCCGGGAAGTGCGTCTCCAGCCATGCTGTAAATATGTCGACGAGTTCGTGAGGGAGCCGAAGAAAAATGTAGTGCGCCCGATCGGCGCCAGTGCCGGCAACAGCTTCGAGTATTGATTCGATCTCGTTGTCGTTGAGTGCGGGGATGATGGGTGCAACCAGCGAACTGACGGGAATGCCGTTCCTGGAGAGCAGGGTCATGGCCTTGAGCCGGGCATTTGCGGATGGCACGCGAGGTTCCATCGCCCGTTTCAGTTCGTCGTTCATGGTCGGCAGGCTGATGGCAACCGAACAGAGATTCAATTCTGCGAGCCGGGCCAGCAGATCAACGTCACGGGTGATGAGATTACTTTTGGTGATGAGAGTGACCGGATGGCGGTGTTCGAGAAAAACCTCGAGCAACTGCCGGGTGATTTCGAGGGTCTTCTCGGCAGGCTGGTAAGGATCGGTGTTGGCTCCGATCGTGATGGGCTTGCACACGTAATTTCTTTTCTCCCATTCACCAAGTAACTGTGTAACTGCATTCGGCTTGTAGAAAATCTGTGTTTCGAAATCGAGACCGGGGGAGAGGTCGAGATAGCTGTGTGACGGCCGGGCGTAGCAGTAGACGCAGCCGTGCTCGCAACCCTGGTAAGGATTGATTGACCGGTCAAAGGGTACGTCCGGTGAATTGTTCGTGCTGATGATGCGGCCCGCCTGCATGGCTTGCAGCCGTGTCTGGGGTGCTTGCTGCGCGTACTCGAAGGCCGCCTCGGCATCAAGTTCGACGCCGCGTTTATCAAAGCGGCCGGCGGGGCTCGATACCGCACCACGGCCTTTGTGTGCCCGAGTGGTCATAGAGGACCCCAATTACTGTATAAAAATACAGTATCACAGGCTGGGTGTCCGGTACTTGGTTTTGGGTTAATTGAGGACGCGGTAACCGCGGCCCGCCAGGCAGCGTTTGAACACGCGTTGTTTTTCGCGGTCGGCATCGAGGCCTGATCGAGTCCCGCCATATAGCGCACCGTAGGCAGCGCCTTCTCCGGCGTCGCCACCGATTGCGCCACCGACTGCGCCTACCACGGCACCGGTCGCAGACCCTTTGGCAACACCTTGACTGATAAGGATTTGTTCAGTGTACTTCTCGCACTCGTCCCAATCCTGAGCGAATTTTTCAGGATCGACGCCCTTGGTGTCGACGATCGGATCGGGATGAGCGGCACAGCCGGCGAGCGCGGCCGCAACAAATAAGATAAATAGTCTGTACTTAAGCATTATCATACCAACGCATCATGGGTTCTCAGGTTGACAAGGTCTTGAAATGGTTGGAACGTCACACGACTCAACAGTTCGCGCAATACTCTACGCTTTTATCGCAAATTTCGGAATCGCGATAGCAAAGACCTGGGCCGCCTGGCTGACGGGGTCTGGCAGCATGCTGGCCGAGGCCATTCACTCCTATGCGGATACCGGCAACCAGGTCTTGTTGTACCTGGGCCTCAAGCAGTCACAGCGGCCGCCCGATGAGGAACACCCGCTGGGGTACGGCAAACTCAGCTATTTCTGGAGCTTCATCGTTGCCATCCTGTTGTTCACCATGGGTGGCCTGTTTTCTATCTATGAGGGCTATCACAAGCTGACCCACCCTGAGCCGCTCTCACAGATCTGGATCGCGATCGTCGTGCTCGTGTTTGCCATCTTGCTTGAAGGTGGATCGCTGCTCGGCTGTCTTCGCGAGATCAGAAAAGTCAGGAAAGGACGTCCGTTCCGCGAGTGGCTGAAGCACACGCGCAACTCGGAACTTGTCGTTGTGCTCGGTGAAGACATTGGTGCGCAACTTGGTCTGTTCCTGGCGCTCTGCTTCCTGGTGACGGCGTGGCTGACGGGCAACCCGGTCTACGATGCGATGGGCTCAATAAGTATCGGCATCGTGCTACTCGTCATTTCTGCATTCATCGCGTGGCGGGTTCGCTCCTTGCTCGTCGGGCGGTCTGCGGATCCGGAGGTGCAGGAAGCGATCGACGCGATCATCGCGGAAGACCCCGATATTCTCGGGATTTTCAATACCATTACGATTCAATTCGGTCCCGATACGATGCTTGCGGTCAAAGTAAAGATGGACCCGAATCTCACGATCAATCAGGCGATCGTGCATATCAACGACCTGGAACGAAATCTCAAAGCCCGCATTCCCAAACTCAAGTGGTGTTTCGTCGAACCCGATATTTCGGATTGATGGTACGCGCCTGACTATTGGCTCATGCGCTCGATCTGGCGTTCGATACGCCAGTGCCCGAGGCGGGCAATGGCCATGTACGCGATAACGAGTATTGCCGGACCGAGCAGGGCGGGTAGCCACGTGTTTGCCCAGTCCTGCGGCTGTGGCCAGCCATAGATCGCGAGACAGACCGTTGAGATTGCGCTCGCCAAAATGACGTAGAACAAGACAGCGCCTTTCCAGGTCGGTATCGGCATGATGCCGCCGAGGAATAGCTGCAGGCCCATGTAGCCAAACAGGGAAATGGCCAGCACAGCCTGGAAATCACGAATCTGCTCGTCCGGCTGCCCAAGGACGTAGAGGCGGTAAAAAATGACTCCGACGAGCAACAGCTGGGTTACTCCGAGCCAAATCGCGGCCACGTAGCGCGTTGTGTCGCGCTGGCGTTCATCAATGTGCGTCGGGTGGAACAACATCATTCTTCTCCTCGGTTCCAGAACAGGTCATCCAGAGACTTGCCGGTCGCGCGAGCCAGGCGAATACAGAGCTGTAACGTCGGGTTGTAGCCGCCACCCTCGATGAGGCCGATGGTTTGCCGGGTAACGCCGACCAGTTCAGCGAGTTCGGCCTGGGTGAGGTTTCGTTCAACCCTGGCGAGTTTGAGGCGGTTTGGGATGCCGTGTTCTTGCATGCTGAGAAAAGTAATCTATACCCACCAAAATGTCAATTATATTTTGCATATTGGTGGGTATATATTCCATTCATAAGATCCCGGCTAGCGGAAAATGTGGTGGAAGAACTTGCGAAGGCCGAGCGCAGACACATGTTGATCGCCATGCGCTTGAGCCACGGTCCGAGACGTTCTGCATCATGCAGTTGCCGAATGGACCGCCACGCCTGTATGAGGACCTGTCGCAAGTAGGTCCGCCGAGTAGCGCAAGTCGTTTATCCGAAGGTGTTGCGGTTATCCGGGTAGTCTTTCGCGTTGGCGCGTTCGAGGAAGTTCGACGCTACCAGCAGACCGATCCCCACGAACAGGACCAGGCCGGCCACGCCGAGAAGCGGAATGAGCACTTTTTCCTCAACGAAGCTGATCGTCCAGCCCATCAGCGCGAGGCCCGGTGCGACAAAGATGACGATGAGCCCGCCGACCTTGAGGTCGCGTTCCGGCTTTTTCCGACTGCCGATCAGTTTGTCGACCATTGCCTTGTCGGGTTCCTTGCCGCTTTCGATCATGCGCCGCAGCGTTTCGTGTTCGGCATCGCGTTTGCGCACGCCGTCCCAGATCCCAGCCACGGCGGTCGCGCCGATGAACATCCAGAAGCCCAAGGCGGCCAGGCCAAAAATACCATTCATGATGCACTCCCGTTAATTCAGTGGTTTTGTATACGTGGAGATGCGAGTTTTTTGGCCCTGGATGCGCCAGGGCCAAAAAAAGATTTGCCGACATGCCGCAATTCTGCGGCGGCATGTTTTAGTCGGCCTTGTACAGATGAACGTCCCGCTGTGGGAACGGGAAAGAGATGCCTTCCTTATCGAAGCGTTTCTTGATTGCTTCGGTCAGGTCGAACATGACACCCCAGTAGTCGGCTGTTTTGACCCACGGCCTTACGACGAAGTTGACGCTACTGTCGGCCAGCGCTGAAACAGCGATCGTGCAGGCTGGCTCGGGGAGAATGCGCTCGTCGGCGGCGACCAGTTCCTCGATCGTCGACCGGACTTTGTCCAGATCATCGCCATAACTCACGCCGACGACCATGTCGACGCGCCGTTTGTCGTTGGCCGAATAGTTGGTGATGATGCTATCCATGATCTGGCCGTTCGGTACGATGATCTGCTTGTTATCGCCTGTTTTGAGAACGGTCGTCAGGATCTGCACTTTTTCCACGGAACCGCTGATACCAGCCGCCTCAACGAAGTCGCCCACACGGTACGGGCGGAACAATACGATCAGCACGCCGGCAGCGAAGTTTGACAGAGATCCCTGCAACGCCAGGCCAACCGCGAGGCCAGCCGCACCGAAAATCGCAATGAATGACGTCGTCTCGATACCAAGCTGACCGATAGCGGCAATGACAACGACGACGAGCAGAACCATGCGCACGAGGTTGGTAACGAAGGTTTCGAGCGTCTTGTCCACTTCCTGGCGACGCATGACATTTCGCAGCCCGCGAACGGCGAGGCTGATGAACATCTTTCCGAAATAGAAGATCGCCAGCGCGATGATCACGTTGATACCGAAGTCGATGCCCTTCGTTTGCAGCAGATCGAGCAACTGGTTCCAGTCGTATCCGAGGTCCGGGATGAGTGTTTCGTCCATTAATGCTTTCCTTTCTATTGTCCTGGAACACCGTCGACGCCGGGCTTGAACCGGAAGATCCGGTACGGGCCCTGCGCCTCAATATGTTCACGTGATTGAAGTACCAGTTCCAGCAGAGCGCTATCCGCAACGTAGAGGTAACCGTCGGGTCCGAATGACAAAGCATCCGGCCAGCGCAGTTCGCGTGCCTGAATCAGGGTCTTGAGATTCTTGCCAGGACCCGTGACGAAGATCGAGCCGTGTTCGACGTCCGTGATGTACACATTACCCTCAACATCGATGCTAAGGCCATCGCTGAGCGGTTTGTCGCCGATTCGCTCGACCCGGTTCGCGAGTTGACTTGGTGGCAGGCTCTCATCCAGCAGGTCTTTCAGCAAAACACGGTACAGTCCGGAGCCGCTTATCGCCCCGTAGTAGAGCCATTCGGGGCCGAGTGCAATACCATCGACGCCGCCTCGCAGTGCCACGACGCCGCCGAAGAATTTCATTTCACGATCCCGGCTGCGAATGACGTAATTCTCCGCAGACACTGATGCGTGGGATTCGAGGACACGCCTGGCTTCACCGGTCTCGACGTCGTACACGATGATAGCCGGCGACTTGCGCCAGAAGCTTGCGTCGGCGATCACGATCGTGTTGCCGTCTGCCGAAACCTGCAGATCCTGCAAGAACGACCCGGCCGGTGCTATGTCGCGGGATAGTGTCTGATTGCGCAATATCTCGTTCGTTTCGAGATCGATGGCCACGATGCGGGCAGTGCGCATGCCGTGATTTCCGTGATCTATGGTCCACAGGCGGTTGTAGCGATCAATTGCGACACCCAGAACGGTATCGAACAGTTCCGCCTGCGCGGCGCCAGATGGATAAGGCATCGCTGCACCGCGTACATACTCGAGTAGTTTGTTTCCTGTCGGTCGCGACTCGGGATGCACCGTGAAAAAAATTCGCCCATCCCGGTTGACGGCAACATTGCCAATCGGTTCGGCATAGGTGACGACTTCCTCCAGAGAGGAGGAGTTGAGGACGGGCGCAGTCGACAGGTTCGGGTACGCCTGGCCGCCGCCATAGCGGAACCAAAGCACCAGCGTCCCGATTAATACGAGTATTAAAAGAAACAGCAGAATTTTTTTCATTGTTAGCTGCTGAGGCCTCAAGAATTCCCCGGCGGAATTCTACATGAATATGACTGTTTTTCAGACCTGTAGCGCGATCAGCCACGAAATGGCAATGAGACCGAGCGCAACACCACCGGCGGCCTTTTGAACTTGTGGTGGTGCCGGCATCTTGCCAATCACGGTCAGCAACATACCGGTAGCGAATCCGCACACGAACCCCAGCAGGTGTGCGCCGATATCCGTATTTTCATCGCCGGTTCCCGTAAACATGAGTAGCGCCAGGCCGCCAATGATGGGGCCATAGCGGGTCGACCAGCGGTCCTGGGCCATCAGTTGTCCGCGCCACACGTAGCCCGCGAGGATGCCGAGTGTGGCGAAAACCGCCGTTGATGCTCCGATCGATCGGTGGGTCGAATCGAGGAGCAGTGTGTTGGCCGTGTTACCCAGCGCGGCTGCAAGCAGGACAGCCAGCCACGCGACACCCGAACCGAGCATGCGCCCGGCAAAGATGCCAAAAAACACGCCAAAGACGAGGTTGCCGAGCAAATGCCGCACGCCCGAGTGCAGCGTCAGCGCGGTGATTGTGCGCCACCACTCGCCATCGCGGATTAACGTTCCATCGACGCGACCCGCAACGAACCAATTGCTTCCAAAGAAAGAATAGCCGGCGAGCCAGGCTACTGCACAGACCACGAATACGTATCCGATGACACCCGGCAACGCATCCTGGTAAACAATGCGTTTGCGTGGTTTCGGGCGCACCGGTGGGTTTTCGTCCTCGTAAAGCTGCAGTTCTTCAACAGCCCTCGGGGAGTGCTCTGCCGGCACGACGAGCACGCAGCTCATGCCGTCATCGACGAGCTGGTAGGGAATCTTTACAGATGCCAGCACGAGTGCCCGATCGGAACAATTTTGCCGATTGCTGCTCTCATATACGACGCGCAGGTCTTCCATCAATGAAGGTTAGCAAGATTGCGGTAAGCTAGGGGTCGATTTTCCGGGGGTCGAGATGAGAAAGTTAATTATCGGTGTGATGTTTCTGCTTATGAATCCGCTGGCGCTGGCCGAAGTTACGGATTCCTCTGTCGGCGGTTTCACCACGGTGAAT
>Ga0316192_10003988_pt1 | contig 10723 bp, 13 predicted proteins | sample MerIslwburrow_MG_FD_204931 | JGI IMG/M metagenome (GOLD analysis project Ga0316192, IMG submission 204931) | Coastal sediment microbial communities from Maine, United States - Merrow Island worm burrow | ecosystem: Environmental > Aquatic > Marine > Coastal > Sediment | place: USA: Maine...
CAACCTTCAGAAGGAGGCGGTCTCCTACGCAGAGGCTGGCATCGATATGGTTGCCCCATCCGGTATGATGGATGGTATGATTGGAGCTATTCGGGCGGGTCTTGATTCATCCGGATTCGAAGACCTTCCAATCATGTCTTATGCCGTTAAATATGCATCCGCCTACTTTGGGCCATTCAGAGACGCCGCAGATTCGACACCAAGCTTTGGTGACCGGGCAAGCTACCAGATGGACCCAGCCAACAGTCGTGAAGCACTTCGTGAAGCGATGCTCGATATCGAAGAGGGCGCAGATATCCTGATGGTAAAACCGGGCCTGGCCTATATGGATATTATCCGTTCAGTAAAAGATGCCACTGATCTTCCCATGGCGGTTTATAATGTCTCCGGCGAATACGCAATGGTGAAGGCGGCTGCTGAAAAAGGCTGGATTGACGAAAAGCGGGTTGTTCTGGAAACCATGCTCAGCTTTAAACGCTCAGGTGCAGATATAATTCTGAGCTATCATGCACTGGACGCGGCCCGTTGGCTGAACGAAGCTTAAAGTATGAGCGATAATAATAAAAAGAACAAAGATGCGGAAACAGCTCCGGATATGGCTGAGAGTATCGCAGATATAGATACTCCCCCTGCTGCCGAGACAGAGCCGAAGAAGCACTCCAATAAGCTGCCGATCTTTCTGCTTTTTATTACGCTTCTGACAGCTGGCTACATTTTTGCTCCCCAACAGCTAAAAAATGACCTGATTGATTCAGCTCGCACACTTCTACAGGCAGAAAAAGAGGCCCTCTTCAAAAAGCCGGAGATAATCATTCCGCCTGTTGCTGAACCAGCTCCCCAGATTTCCGAAGTGGAAGTGCCAGTCGAAATTGCGCAGCCCGAAGCACCGGAAACCGTTACTGCCAGCAGCAATGAGATAGCCCGCATGCTGAATGCGATGGAAGACCTGCAAAGAGAGCTGAAGTCACTGCGTCAGGAGCAGCAGACCATTCAGGAGACACAGCTTTCACTGCAAAAAATGCAGCTGCGCACCCGGCTCCGCTGGATCACAAACAGCGCCAACCATCTTCCACAACTACAACTAGCCTGGGAGGAGATCGCCCTGATGCCGTCGTTAAGTGGCAGCGAGCACGCTACCGCTCAAAAGATGCTATCACTGGCTCAGCAGCGATTGCAGGACCTTCGCAATTGGCAGCAGGCTCTGCTATCCCATGCCGATTCACTTGCAACACCTGAACATGAAAATGTTATCCCCGAATACGAAACCCCATGGTTAAGCTGGATTCGTGACCACTTTTCGATCAAGGCCGCATCCACAATAGAGCAGCAGCAGGATGAGCAACTTCGTCAGCAACTGCTCAACATCAGTCGCAATATTGAACTTGAGCAGTGGCCGGATGGAAAGAGCTGGCAGCAGCTTCGGGCCAAACTACAACTGAAACTTGCCAAGGCTGATGGAGACTCCTCGGAAGCGGTTGAGCTTGGGCTTCCTGAGAGCATTGAGCCGTTAAAGGCCGATATTGAGCAGTTACGACAGGCTGCCGCAACATGGCTGGAGGGGCTCTGATGAGACTCTTTATTCTGCTACTTCTTGCATTTGGTATTGCTGTACTGCTTTCGCTCGCCCCGGAGATTTCCGGGCAACCGTTACGCATTGAAGCATTCGGATGGGTATTTGAGACCCAACAGGGAACCTTCATCACTGCACTGCTAGTTCTGCTTGCAGCCTTATGGCTGCTTCGCCGCCTTCTTTCAGCTTTTTTTGCAGGCCCTGGACAGCTCTGGAACACACTTCGCATGGGTGGCAAGAAGCGTCGGGAACAACGCCTCAGGGAGGGTATTGCAGAGTGGATCGATCTACGTGGCGATCTAGGCCGCAAGGCCTTCCAAAAATCACACGGTATCATTCCGGAGTGGGCCACAGCCCTTCTCAAAACGGTTGCCTCATCACCCAAGGATCTCTCCGTGGCCAGCAGTGATGATGATCCCCTCAACATAGCACTGGCAGCGCGCATTGCCTCTGATCCGAATGCAACAACAAAACTAGACGGCTCTACACAAAGAGCTCATCTGGAAGCATGGCTAGCCGTTCATCCAGATGCTCCTCTGGCCGTTTCCAGGCTGGCTGCATTGGCAGAGAATGAGGGAGACTGGGACACTGCCGCTACGCTGCTGGAAACGTCATGGAAACAGGGGCAACGCTCCGCCTCCAGTATCAAGCCCCGGCTGGCTCGCATCTACATTCGCCTTGCAGAGCAGCAGCCGGATACAAGGCAGAGTCATCTTCGCAAGGCCCACCGCCTGGCTCCGGACAACCGCGATGTGATTCTTGCACTTGGTCAGGCTCACGCTGCCGATCAGAACGCCGAAGCAGCCAAGAAACTCTGGCTGAACTATCTGGAAGAGCATAATGATTTTCAAATTGCGGCCGAGCTTCTCTCGCTGATGAGTTCCGAGGCACTACAAGCCTTTCAGAGGCTGGATAGAAAAGATGCGGCCGAGACCTATAACAACTCCATGCGCTGGCTGCAGGCCAGCTTGGCACACCATGCCAAGCTGAATGGCCTGGCCAATGAGATTATGGATCAGCTATTGGAGAGCTCTGAGGAGTGTGAGCCTCTGCAAAGTCGTGCCCAGTGGCATGCAGAGATCGGAGAATGGGAGCAGGCCGCACACTGCTATCAACAGCTGTTGAATACCCGATCCGGTGATAATGAAAATACCGGAAAGTAAGAAAACACAGCCTTTCAACCATGACTGACCCTATTAATCCGGAGCAGATAACCAGCTGGCAGCAGCTTGCCCCTCCCGCTGAGGGCAAAGCGGTCACCTTCATCTTCACTGAAACAATCAGCGCTGACATTCCCGCGCATGAGTACGAAGGCTTTCTTATTAGGTTCAATGGTGATCTTCGCGCCTATCGCAACAGCTGCCCACACATGGGCTCGCCCCTGGATTGGCTGCCTGGCCAGTTTTTCTCTGAAGATGGAAGCCAGCTTGTCTGTCACACCCACGATGCGCGTTTTAATCCAGCCGATGGCGATTGCATCTCCGGCCCCTGCCCGAGCGGACTTTCAGAGCTTCCCTTTCGAATGATGGGGGATGCTGTTGAAGTGCCTTCAGCTCTGAAAGAAGAAGAAACCTCCAGCCAATAGGTTCAACTGTAACAATCCATACAGACTTCCGTCTAAGTTTAAACGAACTATGTGGGGATTGAACGATGCTGCACCGTAACCAACTGCTTGCTGTTTTAATTTTGATGTTAACTGGCTGTGCCTCAGGGCCTACCCTGATGCCTACGCCAAACCTCTATACCGGAGTAAATGGGTACCCTCATTCTGAACTGAAAGCGGGGCTGAAGAATACTCAGGTGGATATGTTATATGTTACAGACCGCGCGCCCATCCTGAAAAATGGTGAACTGGAATACGGTTCTGGCCGCTCTCCATCCATAGGATTTGGTTCGGCTCTGATTGATATTGGACGAGATATGAACTGGGAAAAACTCATGAAAGTGAGTCAGTCAGAGTCTGGAAGGTCTCATAACATGGTCGCAACAAAACGTATTGAGTTGGGAAGATTCCCACCAACACCTCACCCTTTCTCAATGGTTGATGGCCAGCCCGTAGAAGATTCGGAAACAAAAAAAACATTTAATAAAACGGCGGCCATATTTCGTGCGGAAATTAACCGCCGGCTAGCCCTTACAGAGAGCAAAGATATCACCGTATATGTTCACGGCTTCAACAACACTTTTGATGAAGCCGCCGCAAACCTGGCAGGTGTCTGGCATTTTATGGGGCGGCATGGGGTTCCTCTGACTTACACATGGCCAGCAGCCAGTGGCGGCATGTTTGGCTATTTCATTGATCGGGAGTCCGGCGAATTTACTATTTTCCATCTTAAAAAAATGCTCAAGCTTCTGGCCTCTTTTGAAGAGATCGAAAATATCCATATTATTGCGCATAGCCGTGGTACGGATGTTGTCACGACCGCTCTGCGCGAGCTTATCATTGAGAGTCGTGGCGCAGGAAAAAAACCACTGGAAAGTCTGCGTATCAAAAATCTTATTCTGGCAGCACCTGATCTTGATTTTGGGGTCATGCGCCAACGACTGATTGCCGAGAAATTTGGCGCGGCCATTGGACAGATCACGGTATACACGGCTCAATCGGATACCGCCTTGAATATCTCAGAGTCATTGATGTCAGGGCTACGCCTTGGCCGTGTGGAGTCTAAAGATTTTACTGCTACGGAGAGAAAAATATTTTCATCGGTGAAAAATGTAAGCTTTATCAATGTCGTTGATGTGGGAAGTTTTATCAGCCATGCCTACTATCTGGATAGCCCTTCAGCCAGTTCGGATCTGATACGTGTATTACGTAACGGCAGCAAGCCGGGGAGTGAAGACAGACCTTTAATACATAAAGGGGCTAACTTCTGGGAAATTCCAGCCGATTATCCCAACATCTCTTCCGCCAAATAATTCAGCAAGAGAGGGTTCAGTTTTATTTTCTCAAACTCTTGGGTGAAAAGCCAAAATGCTGCTTAAAGGCTTTATTGAAACCAGTCTGAGTACGATAACCCACCTTTTTAGCAATGCTTCTTAGTGGGAACCCCGAATTACGCACCAGTGAACGTGCCTTATTCATACGCCACATCGTAAGATAGGCCATGGGTGACATGCCAACACATTTTCGAAAATTTGTTGTGAATGATGTGCGGGACATATAGGCGGATTCGGCCATGTTATCCAGCGTCCAGTTGCTAGCAGGATTGGCATGAATCTCTTTTAACACCTCGCCCACCCGTGTCATAGATGGGGCATTATAAAAGCTATCCACACTTTTTTTATCGCTAAAATATTGCTGCATCAGCTGGATAAACAGAATTTCATATAGCCGATCAATTAATATGTCCGTGCCTGCATATCCGGTGTCGATTGCACAATGGATAAGATGAGCAACATGTCGATGTGGTAGCTCCGAATCATTCATGCTGGAAAATTTTACATGCATCAACTCTGGCAATGATGTGAACAGTGGATGCTGAAAGTCATCCTTGGTTTGGAAAATACCGCACAGCAGCTGCTGTTCGGCTTCTGTATCGGGAATATCCGTATGCATGCAGGTTTCACCGGGTACAATTGTCATTTTTGTACGTTCTGATTCGGGCGAACTGGCAATATAATGCCCCACTCCTGAGGGAAAAAATGCCACGTCTCCTGCTTCAAGTTTTGTGAATTTTCTCTGCCCCTCGGTTGCAAGCCAAACCGTTCCGTGCACCAGATAGTGAAAGACTGGAACATCTATGGCTTGATAGTGAGCACCCCACTCTCCAGCAAAGTTTGCATGCAGAAATACATTTCCAGTAAAACGAATCGTACTCATTACATCTGAAATAACATCCATGGCTCAATATTGCACAATAATTATATGGTTAATAGATACTCTGCACCGCACCCTTCGAAAAAAACCGATTGGAGAAAACTATAGTCCAACCGAACTTTCCTTTTTCAGCCCTATTGATCACAACTGAAACCACCCTCAGCCTTGCAAAAGGGAAAGAGGGAACTTAAATGACTATTGATACAGTTTGGTTTGAAGAAAATATTCTTCTGCATAAATTAAATGAACAGGATTGTATCCTGCTAAATGAAGTTTTTGAGACAGGCATACACCACACTGGTGATGAGATCATATCCGAAGGCAATCTTGGTGGAGACCTCTACATTTTACGAGCCGGCTCAACTGCCATCACTCAAAAAAGCAACCAGAAGTGTTGCCACCTCGGACATGCAAGTGAAGGGGCGCTGTTTGGTTCGATGAGTTTTCTAAGCGACAACCTCTCCAGCGCAACCGTCACTGCCCATAGCAAGTGCCTGACCTATAAACTTAATTATGATGGCTACATCAAACTACTCACCCAAAATCATGAGCTGCTGTTTAGCCTGTTTACCTACATGCTGAATCAATCAGGCGAGATCCTCAGGAAAATGAATTCGCATTATGCTGAGAAAAACTAACTCCACTCGATGCCCAAAACCTGTTTCTTATCAACAGCATCTCCATTCACTTTTGCATTCTGACTGTGCTCACTGCCCTGATATAGATTCAGAACTTCTTCCTTGACGTGATTGTTCTATAGGAACAAACGCTTTTCCAACTGAACTTTCCTTCTTCTGACCTATTGCTCACTACTGGCAACACCCCCAATAATAGTGAACGAAATTATGGGTGATCTGACTTTTTGTCAGAATGGGGAGAAGGAGCAAGGATGCTGCAACAGAGACGTTCACTGGACTGGTTATCCGACCACAATGATTATCTGTATCGATTTGCGACATCGCGTCTGAAAGACAGAGAAGCCGCTCGGGACATGGTGCAAGAGACACTTATTGCCGCCTGGAAGGGCAAAGAGAGTTTTAATGAGAACTCCTCCATTCGCACCTGACTGACAGGTATTTTAAAATACAAAATTGTTGATCATATTCGCAGTGAAGTTCGGCATCGAAATACTATGGATGCGTTTCAAAATGATCCCAGCACTATCTGTTACACATCAGAAGGTCATTGGCTTGATGCGCCAAATGCATGGAAAGACTGCCCTGAATATCTGTTTAATAGACAGCAAATTCGAGAGAAACTTGAGGCTAGCATTCATGCACTTCCGCAAAAACAGCAGATCGTATACCGCATGCGCGAACTCATCGGTGAAACCACTGACTCTATTTGCGATCACTTAAACATCACACCTGGGCATCTGAATGTCCTGTTCCACAGAGCACGCCTGTCTCTGCACAAACACCTATTAAATGAAGTCTGACTGTAAGGCATGCCGCGAAGTTTCGACTCATGTCTCGCATTCAGAGCCGGTTTAATTTTGCCTAATAAAAGAGGAAGGATAAATGGAGGAGTCAGCAATGGCAGATAACAGACAACTATTAATGATTACCGGAGTTGTAGGAGCGATTGCAGCAATCCTCGTGGGCATGGGAGAGTTTCTTCTCCATTTTGATGCTCTGGGAAGATACAGCGCTGAAGCCGGATATGATTTCATGCTCGGCATTCCTGATAGCCGTTTAACTATAGGCCATTTTATCGGCGTGCTTGGCACACCCCTCTACGTGGTCGGCTGCTGGCACATTTATCTGATGCTCAAGCCAGCCAACAAAACATGGGCTGGCATTGCATCAATTTTAGGGGCTTATGGTTTTATGGTAGGAGCAGTATGGATCGGCTCTCGATCCAGTATCGCATCACTTGTTCAGCCGGCGGATGCTTCGACTCACATTCAGACACTGATGAACCTGTATGTGCTTCGTTATGAATCGTTGTTGACCGTTATTCGAGTCACAACCCTGATTCTATCACTGATATTTATTGGCCTGGCTTTGACAGGAAAAACCCACTATCCGCGCTGGATGGCTACACTGAATCCGATTCAGCTTATTGTGGTGAGTTTCATTATTTTTGCACTCTCTCCGGAGATTGGAAAATATCTGATGCCGATTGCGCTGAATGTCGCATTTTTCATCTTTTTTGCAGCCTCAACATGGTATGCAAGCCAACTCGATTTTGAACAACTAAAGGGGAATACAAAATGAAGAAGGCTCTAAAAATCATACCGATGATACCTGTGGCTATCATTCTGGCGATGTTCACAATGATCTCCGTATATGCAATCAATGATCGAAAAATTGATTATGATGTTTCGACTGAAGGAATCGATATTCCGAAATTCCAGGAAGTCGAAATCGACTTTATTCAGGAACATAACGCTGCGAAATCACTTCCGTTTGCCGCAGGTGCCATCATCGATATTGATAACGATGGAACTGAAGAGCTATTCCTGGGCGGTGGATATAATCAACAGGATGCTCTGTTCCGATTCAAGGAGAGCACATTCAGTGCCATCACTTCTCAAACGAGTCTGACAAAAAACAGCAATGACGCAACACTTGGTTCAACAGTTATTGATGTGGATCATAATGGCTTCTCTGATCTGCTGATTGTTCGTGAGTCTGGAGTCTGGCTATACAAAAACAGTAACGGTCAGTTTACTGGCGAGAAGCTGAATCTCCCTCTCAGAGATGACACCACACCACTCTCCGTTGCTGTGGCCGATATTAATCGGGATGGCCATTTTGATATGTATGTCTCCGGTTATATCCGGCTTGATCTGGTGGAGGGGCAGAACATCTTCAACAAAGAAGGATACGGTGGCACCAGCGCCATGCTGCTTAATAACGGCGATGACAGCTTCACGGACATCACTGAATCATCCGGCCTATATTACAAGCACAACACCTTTCAGGGAGTGTTTGCAGACTTTGACAATGATGGTTTGGAAGACCTGGTTGTTGCTCATGATACGGGCCAAATCAGAACCTGGAAAAACATTGGAAACAATCAGTTTATAAACATGCCCAATCCGAACTCGGAGCAGAATAGTTATCCAATGGGTATTGCTGTGGGTGACTACAACAATGATGGCCTGATCGACCTCTTCTTCTCCAATGTCGGCTCAACAGCGCCAAATTTTTTGGTGCTTGGTGATTTGCGTGAAGATCAGGTATTCAACCCCAAGTGGATCATGTTTGAAAACAGGGGCGATTTCAAATTTGAAGATGTAGCAGATAAAACCAGGCTGGCCGATTACGAATTTGCCTGGGGAGCAATCTTCGAAGATTTCAATCTTGATGGCAGAGAAGACCTAGTTGTTTCTGAAAATTATATCGACTGCCCTCCACACAAGGTTCCATTTCTGAGGCTGCCGGGCCGGTTCATGCTACAAAATCAACATGGGGAATTTGCTGAAATGGGCGAACAGGCCGGGGTTGAGAACATGTTTTATGGGATCTCACCACTCTCTGCCGACTTTAACCACGATGGTTACCCCGATTTGGTTCACGTTAACCTAGCGGCCAAGCCCAAAGCTTTTATCAGCAAGGGTGGTAATAGCCACTATGTGAAAGTGAAGTTGCCGGACACTGTTGAGTCGATTGGTGCGATGGTCACCGTTACAACTGATGATGGAAAAACGCTCAAGCGCCCCTTTATATCAGGTGAAGGCCTCTGTTCGGATCAATCGCATATTCTATCCTTCGGGCTGAATAATCAGAAGGCAATGAAGATCGATGTTCATTACCTCAATGGTAATAATGAAAGCCAAAGCGGTTCATTTGATAACACCATGGTTCGCTTCTGATTCATGTTAGCAACCCGCATGAAGAGCTCAGCCCTATGGTTCCTAGTTGCCATAGGGCTGTTTGGTGTTTTAAGGATCTCTTATCTGGAAATGACAGGTGCAGAGAGCTGTCCGCATATTGAAGGGGTCCCTATCTGTTACCTGGTTAGCATCGGTTATGGCCTGATGTTTCTGGCCCTTTTGATATCCAAGATAAACGATTGGAAGGCTCTGTTTTTGGGTGGGTGGAACATTACTTTCGTGATCGCATTGCTGGGAACTTCTATTGAAATCATCAATGGGCACACATGCCCAAGAGGCTTTGGTGAGATACCGCTCTGTTATCTCTCTCTTGCCTTCTGCCTGTTGATCTTTGGTCTGTTTAAATGGCTTCAGAAACCAGCATAAACGGGGCGTTATGATGCTAAACCTTGTCATTGCCATCATATCCACTGTCACACTGCTGTTTGGACTGCTCTCAATGCTCACCCCTTTTCCCGGAGGCACCCTTATTGTTGCGCTGAGCCTGACAGCACTGATCTGCACAAGTCCGCGAGTAAGAAAAGGTCTGCAGTTTTTGCGTGCACGAATTAACTGGTTCAACAAAACCTTTTACTGGCTGGAGAACAAAATAGGTGACCGTATAAAAGTCATTAGTATCGCATTGCGTCAGACCCGTCCTGAATCAGACGTTATATAAAGTTACTCAGTAAGGCACAGCCTTGCCATCAAAGGCGATGAAGCTTCCTGCCTCGTAGTCATCAACATTTTCAATTACTCGGCTCATTCCAGCCACCGAGGTTTCAATATCAATCAACCCGGCCTGATGTGTCATATCGGTAACTACCCATCCTGGGTGCAGGGTAATCACCCGCACACCGGCACTACCCAGATCAACAGCCATCGATTTGGAGACTATGACCAACCCCGCCTTAGCAGCCCTGTAGGCATAGGTTCCGCCACTACCATTATCTCCGCTCGACCCCATCTTGGAACTGAGATTGGCGACTACCGCCCCGTTCGACAGCCGTCTGCGCAGGTGCTTGACGACGCGAATTGGACCAACGCAGTCGACATTAAACACCTCCAGCATCGCCTCGGGTGTCACATTCTCCAGAGACTGCCCATCTTTTCCGGGGCCATAGATGCCGGCATTGTTGATCAGCAAGTCTATCCGATCCGGCAGTGCTCCATGTGGCGTATCATCCACAGCCACATTCCATTTAAGAAGATGCAGTTGGTCGCTATCAACGTCGACAAGCTTCCCCGGATCACTGCGATAGCAGGCCCAAACAGAGTGTCCCGCCTCCAGATAGTGACGGACAAAACCTGCTCCAATTCCCCGGTTTGCCCCTGTAATCAGTACATTCATCGTTGCTCCCTTGCTCTGTCGAGGTCTGTTAATGGATTCTTAACATCAACTACGGCTACACTTGGCCAATGGTAACACTAGCCTCAGAAAACGGTTCCGGGCAAAAGCTTTGGCGCGAACTCTGGCGCTGGCTCAAAGGAAGCTGGGCAGACCGAATGCTTC
>Ga0316192_10003989_pt1 | contig 10721 bp, 9 predicted proteins | sample MerIslwburrow_MG_FD_204931 | JGI IMG/M metagenome (GOLD analysis project Ga0316192, IMG submission 204931) | Coastal sediment microbial communities from Maine, United States - Merrow Island worm burrow | ecosystem: Environmental > Aquatic > Marine > Coastal > Sediment | place: USA: Maine...
CCACGAACTTGATAATCTCGGGAGCCAGAACACGCTGATGATCGGCCGGGAGGATGTCTTTCAAGGTCTCTTCGGCTAGATCCAGGGTCAACGGGCGGCCTGTGAGGGAGGCGAAGGCGATGACCCGGTTCAACATCCCTTCCAATTCTCGGATGTTCGACTTGACCTGACGAGCGATGAAATTCGCGACGTCGTCCGGGACCCGCACTCTTTCGTGATCGGCCTTGCGGCGCAGGATCGCGATCTTGGTCTCCAGGTCTGGCGACTGGATATCGGCAATGAGTCCCCACTCGAAACGACTGCGGAGTCTCTCCTCGAGGGCTGGGATATTCCTGGGAGAGGAATCGGACGATAGAACGATCTGCTTCTGGCTCGAGTAGAGCGTGTTGAACGTGTGGAAGAACTCCTCCTGGGTACGCTCTTTGTTGGCCAGAAACTGGATGTCATCGACCATGAACACATCGATGTTGCGGTAGTGCTCGCGGAAGTCGGGCATGCGGTTGAAACGCAGCGAGCTGATGAGTTCGTTGACGAACTGCTCCGCGGGCAGGTACATCACCCGCAACTCGGGATGCTGGCGCTGGATCGTGTGCCCGACGGCGTGAAGTAGATGGGTCTTGCCAAGACCTACGCCACCGTAGAGAAATAGTGGATTGTACGAGCGGGCAGGATTCTCGGCGATGGCCCGTGCCGCAGCGTGAGCAAACTGGTTGGAACTGCCGACCACAAAGCTATCGAACTCATAGCGTGGATTGAACGGAGCGAGGGGAACCTCGCGCCGCCGAGGCATGTCCTGAACCGTGAAAAGCACTCGGAAAGCAGGCCCTTCCAGACCGGAAATTGCCCGATCCACGGCTCCCCGGTAACTCTCCTCCAGGGTCGTGACAAAGCGCTGATTTGGGGCGAGAAGCTCGAGGTAGTCGTCCCGCTCGGCTCGCACCTGCAGCGGCTTGAACCAGGTGGAAAACTCCTCTGGATCCAAATCCTGTTGCAGTCTGTTTTGCAGGCGATACCAGACAGTTGTCGACATGACCGTTCTAGTCAAACCCCACAAACGAAAGGACTTTTCCACACCTTGTGGAAAAGTTGTGGACCAAAATATTTGGTTGCGCGCCGCGCCAGACCACCTGAAGCCGCGGCATCATAGCATACCGGAAAACGCCCGCCGCAGTGCCTCGCTATCGCTGAAAATACATAAGCTGCGTCGCCGATTCCTCGGTAGGAATCAACAGTTGTAAGAGCTCTGTCGGTAACTCCAAGGCTTGGGGTGTTCGCAGAATGGGAAGTACGGGAAAGGTTCTCGAGCCGATCTGCAGGAAGGGCGACAGACCGCGGGTCAGAAAATCGAACAAAGAAGGGGGACGCGGATAGAAATCCAGCGAGGTCGATTCGCCGGCGTCGTGGCCGCCGGCCTCCAGAACCATCTCGACCGCTCGGGTCATCCCACCGATCTCGTCGACGAGACCGATCTCCAGGGCTTGGTGGCCTGTCCAGATGCGCCCGCCGGCGATCTTTTCCACTTCTTCCCGAGACATCTCTCGACCCTCGGCGACATGGTCGACGAAGATGTCGTAGATCCGGGTCATGTGCGCCAGATACTGAGCTTCCTGAGCTGGTGAAAAGGGATCCAATGTGGAGAAGAAGTCGGCATTGGCGCCTCGATGGATCTCGTCGTGAGAGATACCCAGGAGCTCCTGTTGAAAGTTGCGAGTCGCCAGCTTACCGCCGACGACGCCAATCGAGCCGGTGATTGTCGCTGATTGGGCAACGATCTTGGCCGCCTTGCTGGATATGTAGTAGCCACCCGATGCGGCAACATCGGACATGGAGACCACAACGGGCATCTTATTGGCCAGCAACTCGATTTCCCGCAGGATCAGATCCGACGCCACGGGCGAGCCCCCCGGACTGTCGATCCGCAGAACGATTCCGGCAAGACCGGAGTCCTCGGCAAGGGGACGAAGAATCTGTCGCAGACTCTCGGAACCGACATAGCTCTGTTGTGACCAGGTGTCCGTACCGTTTCCACCGCGAACGATGGTGCCTTGGGCGAAGACCACCGCCACTCGGTGTTTGGCGGCGGAGATAGGAGTGATCGGGTACTCGTCGAGAGGGATGTCGACCGACGCACTTTGCAGGCGTTCCGCGAACCGTTCTTCGAAGATATCGGGATAGGTGACCTCGTCCACGAGACCCATCTCGAGAGCCTGCTCGGCGTTCAGAGGAGCTTGATCGATCATCTCGCGGACCGTCTCCGGGGCGAGCTCGCGCGAGACGGCGATGGCGTCGACGATCTGGTTGTATAGATCATCGAGAACGGCCCCCAGAGCCTCGGCGGCAGCCTCACTGTGTTCGGTTTCGGTGTAGAACTCGGCAGCGCTCTTGTAGTCGCCGACATGGAGAAACTGCGGTTCGATACCCAGCTTGTCGAGGGTGCCACGAATAAAGGGGCTGTCGGAGTAGAGTCCGACGACGTTCCACTCTCCCAGAGGGGAAACCGTGATCCTCTCGCAACCTGTTGCAAGGTAGTAGGACAGCGTGCCGTTGGTCCCTTCACCGGCGGTCTCCATATAGCAGTCGACGAATTTCCCGGCTTTGGTGAAGGATTGAAACAACGCCCGGATCTCCTGGGCCTTACCGAGACCGAATTGAGAGCTCTGGATATACACGGCCAGACCCTTGACGTTGTCGTCATTCCTGGCCTGGGTAAGAGCCTGTTGAATCCGGGCGAGACCCATGGTGGCGCGACGGGGAAAGAAGACCGACAGATCAGGGCTTTCCGAGTAATCGACCAGGGGGGCGTCAATCCTCCAGGTGAGGACCAGGTCGCCACGGACGCGGGGAGAGCCACCAGAGAAAAAAACTCCCAGAGCGGCAGCCAGAATGGCGAAGCCGATCAGTAGAACGAAGACAATCAGTAGACGACGCATTTTTTCCGATCCGTAGGGAGGTAGTGGAAACGAGTTCTTGGCTCACCCTACTAACTGTTCTCGACCGAGCCAGAAAACCATAACAGAGTCGCCGCGTCTAGAATCTGTGCCACAGGACAGCAGTAGAGCGTCATGACCGCGACCCAGAAAGAGAACCGCCAGCGCCAGAGGGACTTGCTTGATTGGTATGACCATCACAAGCGGGATCTGCCGTGGCGACAAACGAACGACCCTTATCCGATCTGGGTCTCCGAGATCATGTTGCAGCAGACTCGGGTGGAGACAGTGCTTCCCTACTACGGCAAGTTCCTGCAGCGGTTTCCAACTGTTGAAGCTCTGGCTCGGGCCGAGGTGGAGGAGGTCCTGGGAGCCTGGTCGGGTCTGGGCTACTACAAAAGGGCACGCCTCCTCCACCAGGCGGCCCGACAGATAGTCGAGAACCGAGGAGGACTCTTGCCCGAGGACGTCAAGGATCTTCGCAAGCTACCTGGAATCGGCGCCTATACCGCTGCCGCCATCGGGTCCATGGCCTTTGGTCTCGTCGAGCCCGCGATCGACGGCAATGTCGAGCGGGTGATGTCGAGGTATCTGGGTATCGAGGCGGACCCAAAGCGGGGCGAAGCACGCAAACAGGTCGCCGCAGGGGCGAGAGGTCTCATCGATAGGCAGCGCCCCGGAGACAGCAACCAGGCGCTGATGGAGTTGGGAGCGACACATTGTCGACCCCGCGGACCATTGTGCTCACGTTGTCCGCTGGGCACGACGTGTCAGGCGAAGAGCGTAGGTGACCCGGAGGCTTTTCCGGTCCCCCGGTCGAGGCCCGCAGTGACTCGAGTTCGCAGACAGGTAGCCGTGGTGCAGAACCTGGGGAAAGTCCTCCTGTTTCGCCGTCCGGATACCAGTGAGCTTCTGGCAGGGATGTGGGAACTGCCCTGGGTCGAGAGTCACGACGATGCAGGGCGCGAGGTGCGATTCGCGGACCGCTATGGAGGCCGGTGGCATCTCGGCGAAAGCCTGGGCGACATACGACACTCCATCACCCACCGATCATTCGAGATCGAGGTGCTGGCGGCGCGGTTGGAAGTGGCCGAAGTCGTGGCCGAAAGGGAAGAGGCGGGTTGGTTCGCCCCGCAAGACCTGGAGAACCTACCGGTCTCTTCGCTGGTGAAGAAAGCTCTCGTTGTGGCTGACGCGGCTTCAGCTGTTCTTGCCAGCAGAGAGTAGATACCAGCCCAACAGTTTGCCGTTGCTCTCGCGCAGACGCAGAGCGACCATGGAGCACAACAGGCGCAAAAGACGCAGAGAAGAGATCCGCTCGATATTCAGGAGACCATCCACGACATCGCGGGGAATCGCCAGAACGGTGGTGCCATCGTCGTGGGCGCAAGCACCGGCGGAGCGGGGCTGACCATCGATGAGTGCCATCTCGCCAAAGTAGTCGCCCCGACCGAGAAAGGTCAGGGCTTCATCACCAGATCCCGGAATGAACTTGCTGATGAGCACGGTACCCGAGAGGATGACGAACATCTCGTCACCCTGTTCGCCTTCGTGGAAGATCACCTCGCCAGGGTTGTAGCGTCGCTCGCGGGACAGGGTCGACAGGAGATTGATCTCGAGGGACGAAAGTCGCTGTTCCTGGAAGAGACTCCTCTTGGTGGCCATATCCAGATGGAACTCGTTGTTGTAGAGAGATTTCGCCAAGGGGATCTCCAGGGGAGGCGCCGCAGCGTCGCCCTTGAAGAACCCAGCCAGCTGGTTGTTGGACTTACGGAGCTTGCCCGACAGACTCTTCCATAGGACCCAGAGCATCGCCGCCGCCAGGGATTGATCCGCATTGGTCTTGGCGGTGAGCTCGTCTGCCTCGAAAGCAAGGACCTCTACCTCGGTCTCGGATATGGCATCCGCAGCGTGACTCTTGCCATCGATATAGCCCATGTCACCGATCAGATCTCCGGGCAGGACGTGGCCCAGGGTCAACGGACCGAACTGGGTGGTATGTTGAATCCGAAAAGCTCCCTTTAGAACCAGGACCAGCTGGGCGGCTGGATCGCCTTCGTGCAAGGCCAAGACCTCAGTGTCGAAACTCTTGAGGGTTCCAAGGGTAGCGAGTTGGACGCGTTGGTCCTCATTGAGATGCGAAAAGACGTGAAAGCGAGAGAGAAGCTCGGAAACCTTCAGGGCTGCGTCATTCATTGGTTCTTGCCTACAACAGTTGTAACTGTGGTGGTCTCAAGCGATCCAGGACCACCGTTACGGCCGTGTCCAGCCAGTCGTTTCGCCGATCGGCATCCAGATACTCCACCGGCAGGTCGCGGCGGTCCAATTCTGTCAGCAAGCGAGTGTCGATGGCGCGCTGGAAAGCAGGGTCGAGGGCGCGGACGCCGTCGGCGCTGGGGGCTTCGATGATCGGCACATGAAGCAGCAGGTCGTAAGTGGTCATCCAGTGGTCGACCAACGGTTCGAGTGGCTCCTGGGGTCCGGCGGCAAGGAGCATGTAGATATAGTTGTCCAGAACGCTGCGGTCGCAGATGACTACGCCGTAGTCAGCGTCGGCCGCCAACTCTTCGGCGATCTGGGTATGGAGGATCCAGGCCTGAGAAGCGACGCTGGTGATTTGGTTGATTGGCAGGGGGCTGCGACGCGCCACCTCTCGAACGACCTCGAGGGTGATATCTCGAGATTTGAGACCAGCTGCCAGGCCGTAGCACAGGGTGGTCTTACCCACCCCATGAGAGCCGATAAAGGCGATTTTGAAGGATTGTGATTCCGACATCTCTGGGCCCATTGTATTGGGTGCCGAGGGTCTCAGAGCTCTTCCAGTGACAATTCGAGTATTTCCAGCGCTCGCGAGAGTTGCCTCTCACTGATCACCAGGGGCGGCAACAACTGTAGGACTCGTCCCTCTGCGCCGCCAGCAAGGGCGATGACACCGTGCGCGAGCAGGGCCCGGGTCAAGCGATAGGCGGTTTCAGAGTCATGCAACTCGACGCCCCACATCAATCCCCGGCCACGGGTGGCCGCGACCGTTGGGTAGCGTTGCGACCAGGATTGCAGGCGATTCTCGATCAGGTGGCCAAGGCGGGCGGCGCGCCGGGGAAGGCGCTCGGATTTCATGACCCTGAGGGTCGCCAATGCTGCGGCACAGGAGACCGGGTGAGCCACGAAGGTCCCGGTATGCAGGGCCTCTCCTTTCTGGTCCCAGGCAGCCAGAAGAGATCGTCGCCCGACCACCGCGGCGATCGGCAGACCACCCCCCAGGGATTTGCCACAACACAACAGGTCTGGTTTGACGTTCTCATGGTCGACGGCGAACCAGCGGCCGGTTCGACCGAACCCGGTAAAGATCTCATCGACGACCAGGAGCACCTCGTGTTGGCGACAGAGCCGGCCCAACTCTGTGAGCCACCCGGGCGCCGGTAGAAGGATTCCCTCTCTGCCCACGATGGGTTCGACGATGACGCACGCCGTTTGCGGATGGCGGCCCAGCCATCGGTCGATCTCTCCCGTCGCGCAGCCGAAAGGAAGACGATCGACAGTGTCGCGAAAGCGATCGGCAAACGGTTGGCGAAACGCTGGGCGCGAGGTCAGTTGGAGCGCGCCCAGCGATAGGCCGTGGTAGGCGGGTTCGAATACCAGGACCCGTTCCCGCCGGGTGGCCAGGAGAGCGGTCTTCAAGGCGATCTCGACCGCATCGGATCCGGAAACCCCGAAGAAGACCTGGGCATCTTCAATGGGCGCCAACTGGAGGAGTTGGTGGGCCAATGCTGAGCGCTCGAGGTGGGAATGAACGTCACCCAACCCATGTACCAAAAGCCCGGCCTGGTCGCGGATGGCGGCGACGACAGCGGCGTGTCGATGTCCCACGGCCGCGACGCCAAACCCGGCGGTCAGATCGAGATAGCGATTGCCATCCACGTCGAGGACATTGGTCCCCAGCGCCTCCTGCCAGACAAGGGTGGTGCCGTCGGGTCGTACCGCGTTGATACCAGGGGCCTCGTAGCGGGCCGACCTGCGGGCCAACCGACGAGATTGGGGACCAGGGGGTGGGCAGAGAATGCGGGGGAGCAGATCGCCACGCCGAAGCTGTGCCACGGGCTAGATCTCTCGTCGACCGGAAAGAGATCGCGCGAGGGTGACCTCGTCGGTGTATTCGATATCCCCACCCACCGGCATGCCGAACGCCAGACGAGTGACCCGGATCTGGTGCTGTTTGAGGAGTCGCGCCAGGTAGAGGGCCGTGGCCTCTCCCTCCACGTCGGGGTTGGTGGCCAGGATGATCTCCGCAAGCCCGTCGAGACGTTCGAGAAGCCCAGCCACCCGAATCTGGTCGGGACCGATTCCTCGCTGTGGCGAGAGCGCTCCCATGAGGACGTGATACCGACCATGGAACTCGCCCGTTCGTTCTATGGGCTGGATGTTGTAGGGCTCCTCCACTACACAGATCTGTGTGGCATCGCGTTGTGGGTCGGTGCAAAAGGAACAGGGCTCGACGTCCGTGATGGAGTTGCAAATCGAGCAGTGAAAGAGCTTGTCTTTGACCTCGAGCACCGCCGCGGCCAGGACCTCGGCATCAGCACGGGAGATCTTCAGCAAATGGTGGGCTAGCCGGGTCGCCGTTTTGGGACCGATGCCCGGCAAACGCGACAATTCTCCGACGAGACGAGAAAGGGGGTCTCCCATGGTTTAGAGAGCCGCGGATCAGAAGAGGCCTGGTAGCCCCCCGGTCATTCCACCGAGCTTCTGTTGTAGTTCTTCGTCCACCTTGCGACCAGCTTCGTTGACGGCTGCCTGAATGAGATCGGCGAGCATGGCCGGGTCTTCAGGATCTACCACTTCGCGGTCGAGTTGAACGTCGAGCAGCTGTTTGAGGCCGTTCATCTTGACGGTGACCATGCCGCCGCCGACGCTGACCTCCAGCTCCAGGCTACCCTGCTCGCGCATGAGTTTTTCCTGCATCTGCTGGGCTTGTTTCATGAGCTTCTGAATATTCATGGCATCTCCTTGGAGTCATCGCTCTTGATGGCCCGCGCCGTACCGCCGAAGATGTCGAGAGCCGTCTGTACAAAAGGGTGCTCGAGAATCTCGTCGTCGTCGGGAGCGGGGTCGGTGTCGACCGGTGGGCCGAGGTCGCCGCGTTCCTGGAGGCGCCACTTGGTGCCTTCTCCCCAGATCGTAGCCAGACTCTCCTCGAGGATCTTACGGTTGTTTCCCCTGGCCAGGGCCGTGGCCAGCCATTGATCCTTGGGTGCGGTGTAGATACTGAGCAGCCCGTCTTCAAAAGTCAGACGGAGCGACTCTTGAAGATGTGCCGCCAGGGGTTGCCGACGGCGACTGACCTCCACCAGGAATTCCTGAATTCGGGAGTCGTCCGGATCCGCAGAATCTGACGGGGCTGTCACCACTGGACCTGGTTCAGCTTCAACCACGGGAGCTTCTTGCTCAATCGGCTCCACAGCAGACTTCAACGGTGGCGGTGATGGCTTCCGGCGGGGAGGCTCGGGTGATTTCTCAGGAGGCCGCCCCGCGGCACCCCGCGGTGGCGTGCCACCCGCCAGGACCTCTTCGATACGCGTCAATTTGGGTAGCTCTGCGGCCCGCAACCAGGCGATCTCGACGGCCAGGGTGCCGGCCTCGCTGCGGCGAACCGAGGATTCGCTGCCCAGCAGTTGATGCAAGAGGCGCAGAAGATTCTCATATCCAGCCTCTTTGGCCAGGCCGGCGAGTTGGGTGGCATCTTCTTCGGGCAGCTCGATATCTGCCGGCTCGGCGCCCAGGGCCAGGTGAAGGGCATCTCGGCAATAGGACAGAAATTCACCGAACACATGACGAGGATCCCAGCCTTCTTGCTCGATTTCATCGACAACGGCCGCGACCTCTTGACTCAAACCCTCGACAATGGAGCTCAAAAGCCGAAAATGAACCGTGGCACCGACGCCGCCGAGAATCTTGGCGGCGTCCTCGTCGGCGATCTTCCCGGAACCAAAGGTCGCCAATTGGTCGAGAAGCGCGACGGAGTCACGAACACTACCCTCGCCCGCTCTCGAGATAAGGCGCAGAGCGGTATCGGAGGCCTCGATCTCTTCCTTTTCTGCGAGCATGCGCAGGTGGGCGGCCAGGAGGGCGGGCCGCACTCGCCGAAAGTGGAACTCCTGGCACCGTGAAAGAACGGTGGCGGGGACGGTGTCCACCTCGGTGGTCGCAAAAATGAAGACGAGATGAGGTGGCGGCTCCTCGACAATCTTGAGCAGGGCGTCGAAGGCCTGACGCGAGAGCCGATGAATCTCGTCGATGACCACCACCTTGTAGCGGTCGCGAGCGGGGCCATATTTGAGGCTCTCGGTCAACTCGCGGACCTGTTCTACCTTCGAGTAGGTGGCGGCATCCACCTCGAGGACGTCGAGATCGGCTCCCGAAGTGATCTCGGTACAGGTCGGACAATTGTTACAAGGGTCGGCGGCGGGTCCGTTCTCACAGTTGAGGGATTTGGCCAGCACCCGGGCGACACTGGTCTTACCGACCCCCCGAATTCCTGAGAATAGATAGGCCTGGGCTATGCGCCCCTCTTGCAGGGCGTTGCGAAGCGCGGTGACGGTGGACTCCTGACCGACGACGCTGGAGAAATCCTGCGGGCGCCACTTGCGTGCGAGTACCTGGTAGGTCATATCTGAGAAGAAGAAAAATGGCAGAGACCGACGAAGGGTTCCGGTTTGTCTGCGGCACCCGGCGCGGATGCCTTATCGCTGCTCCCTTCCGGGCCTGACGAGGTTCGGTAACGGCCAGTGCACAGGACCCGAACCCTTCGTCAGCCTCTGCCAAGCTCCATGCTACGCGCTGCTCCGAGCGATGTAAAGATGAGCAAGAGGGCCTTGCTAACATACCGACTGAGCGTGGTCACCCATCAAGGGAGAGCCCAGAAATGCCCACCGAAGAAGAGAATTACCGACTCGAGTCGGCCTGAGCTTGACGATGGACGAAGGGGTTTGGATGGAGGAAGCGCTCCTGGAGGCTCAAAAGGCCGCAGCCATGGGCGAGGTTCCTGTCGGTGCGGTGGTCGTTCGCGGCGACCAGGTCATCGGGCGTGGATTCAATCGGCGGGAAAACGATGGCGATCCATTGGCCCATGCGGAGATTCTCGCCATTCGACAAGCGGCGCTAGAGATCGGCGGTTGGCGACTGGTCGGCTGCGATCTCTATGTGACCCTGGAACCGTGCGCCATGTGCGCGGGAGCATTGGTCAACAGTCGCATCGAACGATTGATCTTTGCGACTCGCGACCCCAAGGCCGGCTACTGCGGCAGCCTGGGGAATGTTGTCCAGGACGAGAGGCTCAATCATCGACTCGAGATCGTCGAGGGGGTCATGGCCGACGAATCCGGCGCACTCCTGCGCCGATTCTTTGCTAGGCTTCGCCGGAATCGGTAAGGGTGGCCGCAAGCGGGCAACCCCCGAGAGGTTCTTTGACCCAAGAGGATTCATGGAGAGGTGACCGAGCGGCCGAAGGTGCACGCCTGGAAAGCGTGTGTTGGGGTAACTCAACCGAGGGTTCGAATCCCTCCCTCTCCGCCATTGCCCCCACCCGCCCGGTAGTGGGCAATGAGCAGTATGCAGTGAGATAGTAAAGCGGTAGGCGAAACTCGCGAAGAGACTCTCGCAGAAGGGTCGCGCCGGCCGATTTGTTTCCGCAACACGGAGAGGTGCCAGAGTGGTCGAATGGGGCGGTCTCGAAAACCGTTGACCGTTCACGCGGTCCGTGGGTTCGAATCCCACCCTCTCCGCCATCAACCCTGCCCG
>Ga0316192_10003993_pt1 | contig 10717 bp, 7 predicted proteins | sample MerIslwburrow_MG_FD_204931 | JGI IMG/M metagenome (GOLD analysis project Ga0316192, IMG submission 204931) | Coastal sediment microbial communities from Maine, United States - Merrow Island worm burrow | ecosystem: Environmental > Aquatic > Marine > Coastal > Sediment | place: USA: Maine...
CTTTCCAGCGGTCGACCCCTGTAAACGCTGTTGGGAGAAAACCGCCGGACGCTTCCCGAACCTGGTGGAGCACCTTCCGACATAGATGCACCGCCGCATGGACCTCATTGATCGATGTAAAGGAATTTTCGATACCCCTGCGGTCTGCGGCTTCCGAGCGGGTCTGTTCGTAAAATTTAAAGTTCAGTGTAATCCGATCGTCCGGCCAGACACCCAGGGTGAATTCATTCCAGCGCCTTTCGATTAGATCTGCCATCCGGGCACCTCTCTTGCCGATAGGAGAGTAGAGGTTCGTGTTTACCGAATTAAACCGTTAATGCTCTACTCACCGGTCTGCCGTCCGACCCTGAACGAATATCGTCTGACCTCACCGATCCATTCCTTCATTGTGCTGATCTGCACAACCGAGGCCTCATGGTCATCGGTCTTCTTTGTCAGGGTGTCCAGAGCGTTGATCAGTCGTTTGCTTTGCCATCGATCAGCTTCGAGCACCGGGCCGATTTTCTGAGTCAACTGGGCCTTAAAGGAAGATAGCGAATCATTCGCGTTTGACTCCTCGATTACACTAAAGACACGCTCCACAATGGAGGGCGCACCAATGATAATACCTAAAAGCAGCAGCACCGACTCATATTGCTTTTTTTCTAAATAGTTTGTCAGCCGCTGATCCCGAATCCCAGCCCGCAGCAGCCGATAGACATTCACGAAACGCTTAACGGCGCGCGGCGAGCGACTGATCAGTGATGAGAGACGTTTCATGAACTTGTGTTCTTCTTCTGTGAGTTCCAGCTGCTTCGGGTTCAGATCGAATTCGAACGGCGGTTCGTCTTCGACAATGGATTGACTTTCACCCTTTTCGTCTTTCTGTTGAGTGCCGGAACCTGCCGGTGCAGCGCCTTCCTGCAATGATTCCCGACTCGATGGGCCAAGTTCATCATGCCCGGCCGTTGCTGCAGCTTCCCGCTTCTCATCGTCGGAGGTGACCTTTTCGGTGCTTTCTTGCACGCCGAGGCCTGTTTTACCCGCCTCCAGTTCAACCGTTTCCTCTGCATCCTTGCGCGTTGCTTCCGCCGCCTCATTAACCTGCTGATCCGTTTTCGTTTCGTCTCCGCCTTCGGAGGAGGCTTCATGCCTTTCTTTGGGCAATATCAGGACATCCAGATAGTCCTCGGTCGCCTCCTCTGTCATTGGGCGCAGCCAAAAAGGGATTTGGAATATCTTTTCCAGGTAGTCCTGGGGTTGGGCGGCCGTGTCTCGCAGTTCCCCTGTTTCGGGGTCCTTGGCGATCTGCTGGTTTTTAATGCCGTCGTGCCGCCAGAGGTCCCGATACTTATGCGCCAGAGAACGGGATACCCACCGCGCATCCACCCCCACTACCACCACGAAGAGCGGAAAGGTCAGCAGCAGATGTATCGCCTGCAGCACCTCTACCACCCGCTCAGGCGGACATCGATCCAGATCGTCGATGTAAAGCACAATCCGGTCGATCTTTGGAAAATGGGATACGATGGCGTGCAGTTTGTCCTGCCCGTTCTCAATGCGCAGCATGACGTTAATTTGCCGGGTGTTCTGCCCGTCATGAATTCGCCAGGCTTTTCCGGTCGCTATCCGCTCGACCCAAGGCGGCGTTCTATGTTTATCCGATTTATCCAGGACCGGCATGCCCTCCAATTTGTCCAAAAACGGCATGTCCACCTTGGTTACATTGTTGCGCAGCAGCTCGGGTATCTTCCCGCCGTCCAGATCCTCGATCGCCGCCTGCAGCCCTTCCGCAGATGACATCGAAAATTCGTTGACCATCAGGTTCTGCAGCCGTTCGAAGTCGCGGCGGATGATGGCGGGCAGCCCCAGGTGTTTGCGGTAGTCTTCGCTTGTAGCCCGATCCTGGAGGAAGTTGCTCAGTCTTTGACTCGGACGCAGTTCCTCCATCCTGACCCGCAGATCCGCGATCTCCTTCCGGCGGCGCTCAACCTCATCCGAGGCCAGCGCCGCCTTCTGTTCCGCCTCACGAAGCTGCCGATTGTCTTCGTCGGTCAGACCCTTTACGATCGCATTGCCCGTCTCTTCAATCATCCCGATAGTACGGTGCGCGTACTTCAGCGCCGACCCTATCCACCCCGAAGCCGCCGCGATCAGTGCCGTGATTTCGGCGACCCCTGCCGAAGTCGCACTTAGGAACTGCTGATCCGGGAAAAGCTTCAAGTAAACGACCACTGCAATAACGACCGCTGCGGGGACCCCAAACCAGCCGAGTGCCCGCATTTTGGATACACCCTGGAGCAGCGTCCGCGCCATTACCGACAAACGGTTCGGCAATTGGGCGATCGATTCACGCTGCAGCAGAATGTTCTCCTTGAGCTCTTTCAGTTCTTCGAGCTTGAAGGTCTCCTCGATTTTTTCAACATTCGCTTTGGTTTCATCATTCTCCTTCAGCCGATTCCAAATATCGTCGATCACCCGTGTCAGGACATGATACTCTCCCTTCTCACGTTTGCTCGCTTCGGTGAGTTGCTCTTCGGCAATTTTCAGGCTCTGCCCTGCATAAGCCAGAAGCTCGATTTTCTCGTCGAGTTTGCGCAGCAGCTTGCCCCACTGCTCCTTGACATCGTCTTCCTGACCTACAAAATGGTGATGCAGCCGGTCGAAGATGTGGGTCACCAGACTCGCCCAGAGGTTGGCCTCGACATAATGCCAGGCGTTGAACTCGATCTGGACGATCTCGCTGTAAAAGGCGGTGTTTTCCCTGCGTGCCGCCTCGGCGAGATGCTGAATTTGATTTTTGAGCTTGCGCATGAAAAAGCTTTTGCCCGATCCCCAGTCCCCGAAAAGTCCGATGGACAGGGGCGGTTCCAGGGACCGCGACGCCATCAGCATCGCAAAGGAATTCACGTGTCGCATGATCTTCAGGCGATCCGGCCCCTCGAATCCCTCCGCATCGAAGCCGGGCAGTTCAGAGGGGTACAGCGCACCATCATCCCGGGATTTCAGTTTGAAGAACGCATACCACGCGGAAAGATCATCCGCCGTCTCGGACGGTGCGCTTTTTTCAAGGTACGCGAGCAAGCCTTCGATCAAGGTTTTGCGGTCGCGGCCGATTTCTTCGATGAATTCCCAGGCACCGGTCCTCCCGCCTTCTTCGGCAGGGTAACCGAGCAAGGCCCCAACCAGATGACGGGCATGGATCATATCCGCCCCGGTGGTTTTCCTGGCCAGTTCCATCGCGTCGTTCAGCAACCCGGCAAAGACATTCGACAGCCGGCGCGAGGTCCGGGGAAGGGATTCAAGGGGATGTTGCTGATACCTTTTGATCCAGTCGTCACGGGCTTCCTGGTATCTCGCCCGGCCTTCATCCGAGCCGCCTGTCAGCGACTGATACAGGAACCAATGCGAGTTTTGATCCGTTTCGTTTTGGCCGAGATCCGCCATCGCAATCAACATCAGGCTGGTGCGCAAACCGGCTCCCCCCAGTATGGTTTCGTCCACGAGCCCCCTGGCCTTGTCTATCGCCACCTGGGCGAGTGAAGAAAAGCTGAAATCTTCGAGGAAACGGGCTCCCATCGCACGTTCGATGCGGGCGAGACCATCGGAAGCGTCGATTCCGGCCTCTTTGAGCCGTTTGCCGACACGGCCGCCCTCATCGGCGGTTGCAAAAATTCCGTAAGTCAGGCCCAGTGCATCCAGCATACGTTCCGGCCAGTCGGCAGCGAAACGCTCGATTGCAGGTCGTACGTGGACATCGACCTCGAAGTGCTCTTCCGCTTCGAGACTCGATTGATCAAACGATGAAATGCTTTGGTTCTTGACAAACTCCGCAGATTTTATCGCAGAGCGTTGCTGAATATCGGACTCAAGGTTATCTTCCGTTTTTAAACGCAATTCTTCGAGGTCGGGGATCCCTCTATTTTTGAGAAAAGCATTTATTTCATTCGGAAACAATGATTTGACGTGGGAATTGACCATGCCGATCGCTGCGAAAAACGCCGAGCGGCTGAGGGGACGCCCCTCGTCCTTACGCTGGTTCGCCAGAAATCGCTGGATTTTCCTGGCGAGCGGTGCAACCTGCTCCAGAATCTCCGACTCGATCTCGATTTCCAGCGAGTTGCAGATTCCGCGAAGCGTTTCCAGTCCGGGCCTCATGGTGTTTCCCTCCATCGCCGATAAAGTGGTTGGTAAGATATATATCGAGGTTTTTCGGCAAAGTCACCGATTGGATTCATAAGTATCGGAACGTAAAGTTGAGTATGGTAAAATCAACACCATGATTTGAATCGGAACAATTCGTTCAGATTGGTCTCATGGCATCTATGGTTGGGTGTGTGTAATTTTTACGAGTCACTCTTGTTAAAAATCGGTTTTCAGTAAGTAAATTCGAAATGAGTTGAAAAAAATCCTCCTTGTAAGGCAAGGTTATGGTGCCCAAACCAATAACCGGCAACGCCCAACAAGGGCCTATGGTACGGCATGCAAGCCTGTTCAGTCAACTGATTGCGTTGGTTAACCGCCAAAAATTTTATGAGCTCGTTTATCGGCATAGTTCCGAACGTTACGCCAAGGGCTTCAACTCATGGGATCACTTTGTGGCCATGCTGTTTTGCCAGCTGGCCCAGGCCAGGAGCCTGCGCGAAATCTGTGGCGGCCTGGCCAGCTGGCTGGGAAAGCTGCGGCATTTAGGGATCAAAACCGCTCCAAACAAATCCACGCTTTCCTATGCCAATGCACACCGGCCCTGGCAAATGTAACAGGATCTGTTTTACCAGACTCTGGGAAACATGGGTACAGTCATGAAAATATGCATTTCTTTATTATAGATCAATATAAATGCAAAATAATATAAAAAAGAAAAATTTATGTTTAATTCGGATTGCTGCCATACAAATATAAAATCGGATTAATTTATTTTAATCGCGGCTAAAAGCCGCTCCCACCTGCTTTAGCCCCTTGCGGGAGGATCATACCACATCTTTCTTCTCCAAAAATATTCAATCATTCACCCTCTGCCTCATGCCCTTTGCCTTATATTTCCCCATTCCCACTTCCCTCCGGGGCGCAGGCCCCTATGGTCCCTACGGCTTCCGTCTCGTAGAGCCTACAACTCGGAGAGGCCGGAGGCCGCATTCAATTCCCTCTGCCCTATATTTCCGCCTTCCACATTCCCTGGCCCAGACCGATTGGGCGGAGATCATACTTTACACCACATCAATACGATCAATTTAGACGAAAGTAGTCTAAACCCATTAAGTCGCACCAGGGCAGGCCGAATTTCGACTTCAATTTATTCCGCATTCCGAATTCCCCAATACCCAGTACCCATTACCCATTGCCCAATCTTCATTCCCGCAACAGCGTCGCCGGCGGCTGCCGAAAAACCATATTTACAGCCGGAAGCGCCGCGGCCAGGGCGGTCAGAATAATCAAGGGCAGCGACATGCCCAGCGCCCACCAGTCCACCCCGTATAAGAACGTCCAGCCAAATGACTGGCGGTTGATCACGTACACCAGTAAATAAGACAGGACGAAGCCGCAGACAATCCCGCCCAGCTCACCCGCAACCACCATAAATGCGGCCTCCCAGAAAATCATGGATCGGATCTGACCGAAAGCGGCTCCGATCGCAAACAGCGTATTAAGCTGCCGGGAGCGTTCCAATACCAGAACCGTCAGGGTCGTGGTAATCCCCAAGGCCGCTATCACCAGGGCGATGAGCAAAAGCACCGTTGTAACGGCAAATGTTTCATCGAAAACCCGCAGGATGGACGCCCGCAGATCTTCGCCGTTGATCATATCCAGGTCGCCACCCCAGCGCTCGATTATTTTCTTTCGCAGATCGGTAACCGCACGGCCCAGATCCTGGTTTCGATCCCGGAAGTACACCCGTAATCCGCCCCAGCGAGGATCATGATAGCGTGCCTTGAAATGCCCCAGGGAATAAAAGACCACACCGCCCTGGGTACGATAATCCCGCACCACGCCCAAAACCGGCAATTCAACGAGGGACGTTTCGATCCGGGCCTTGAATATTTCCCCGACAGTCAACCCGGTGCGATTTGAGAACACTTCGGAAATAACCACCCCTTCTCCGCGCCGCAAGCGCGATCGGAGTCTATCCGGTTTACCTTTCATCCAGAAAAAATCCGCGTACTTTAAAAAAACATCTAGATCCAGGGCCTCGAATTCATATGGAAAATTGTCATATCTGAGAAAATATCGACGATTGGGTACAATTTCGATTTCACTATCCAGGGTCTCAAACCAGGCCGCCACCTGATGGGGAATCGGCTGACGGAATTGATTTATCTCATTGAGCTTGGGAGTCAAAAACAAATCACCGCTGATGGTCTGATAGGTCCAGATTTCCACCGTCCGGCGAAAGCTGTGGATCATAATAACCAGCGATGCAAACAATGCCACGGCCGTAATGAGGGCACCGACGGAAACGGCGGTGCGGGTTCCGCTGTCACGCACATAGCGGGCCGCCAGATAGGCCGGCACCCCGCCAAACCGACGCAGCAGGGGCGAAAGCCTATTGCCCATCTGTACCAGGAAAGAGGGAACGAGCAAAGAAAATCCCACAAAAAGAAGAATAAAAGCCAAATAACCCGGTAGCGGCACACCCAGCAGGCCCGGAAGCCGCGACAACGGTAAAACCAGGATGATACAGGTCAAACCTGTCAGTGTGAGGTTGCGGGAAGATTTTTTGATCGGCATGCCACGCTGGGAGTTTTCCAGAGCTTCCTTGGGTGAAACCTGCATGGCTTCCCGGGCAGGATGCAGCGCCGCCAGGACGGATATGAACACCGTTACGCCAAAACTCAATACGATCTCCCATATGTTCAGCGAAATAGCATCCACCTGCACGCGGACAAACAGGGTAGAAATCGTCTGGCTCACCCCGTGCAGCAAATACTTCACCAGAAGGCTGCTGACGGGTATGGCGGCAATCCAGCCGACAATGCCAAAAAGCGCACCTTCTGCCAGAAACACAAGTAACAGCAGGTAGGCCGATCCGCCGGTGGATCGCAGAACCGCCAATTCGTGGCGACGCGAGGCGGCATTCAATGCCACCAGGCTGTAGACCAGAAACATGCCCACAAACAAAGATGCAAAACTTAAAATGGAAAGATTGAGCTGATAGGCCCGTATCATGGCCTGCCCGCTCTCTTTGGCAGCCAGAGGTGAACTCAGTACAACGCCTTGGGGTAAAATTTTGTGAATTGCGTCCAGATCGCGGTCCGTGACACCGGGCTTAAAGCGCAAATCAATGCGATCCACCCGCCCGTAGTCCCCGGTGAACTCCTGAAACGTAGCAATGTCCGTGAAAGCCACGCGGCCGCCCTCGGCCAGAGCCAAACCTTGCAATGCCAGAGTTCCGGCAATTCTAAACCGGGCGGTCTGCCGGGCATTTTCCAGATCAATGAAGTCGCCTTGACGCCATTGATATTTGTGCGCCAGGGGTTTCCCGATGATCAGGGTGTAGGGGTTTCTTATTAAATTCAGCCAGGAATCGGCTTTTTTTTCGGCATTCCCGGCAATTTGCCAGTTACGAAAGGAGCGGTCTAAGAGAGGGTCAAAACCGATCAGAAGGAAAGGGTCTGAATTTGGCCGTCCGGGCCGAATGTAAATGCTAAGCAGGGGAGAAACGCTCTCAATGAGGGGATGTTTTATTAATTTCGCAACCAGTTGCTCCGGCACGCTTCCCCCCGGGCGGGTCAAGACCCGATCGGCCTGTCCGGCAATCAACTCCATGCTTCGACTGAAAGAATCCAGCGATGCATGGATGGAGAGTCGCACACTGGTAAATACCGAGGCCCCCAGGGCGATCCCGAGAAGTACGGTCAGGGCCCGGCCCGGGTGATTTCGCATGTTGCGCAAACTGAACCAGACAAAAAATTTCAAGAAAAAGGATATGCGCTGCATGGTGGGTATTATATTTAAACAAAACTGGAGCGGGTCCAGGTTCAGGGTTCAAAGGTTAAAACCGATGGATACTGATCATAATAGAAATTCCGATACATTGAACTCAAGTTCGGCATACCCATCGGGTGAAATGGATTTATAACCAGATGAAGTCGCGATCCCTTTTGATGCTGAATGTCTGGATTTTCTCAACCCTGAACGCTGAACCCTGAACCGCTTAACCCTGGTTACCCATCAGATATCAATCCGTCTTGCAGGTGGATTTTAATGGTTGCCAGAGAGTCTGCCAGGGAGCTGTGGGTCGCAATGATAACAGTTCGCTTCCATTTCCGGTTCATTTCGGCCAATAAATCGACCACGATCTGCCCGTTGCGACTGTCCAGATTTCCGGTAGGTTCATCGGCAATAATAATGTCCGGATCATTGACCAATGCCCTGGCAATCGCTGTACGCTGCATTTCACCACCGGAAAGCTGAGCCGGAAAGTGATCCCATCGCCGGCTGAGGCCGAGCCAGTCCAATAATTCTATTGCCTTGGACTTGACGGCCGCGGTTTTCTTCCCGGCCAGCAATCCGGGAAGGCTGGCATTTTCAAGTACGTTTAAGGTCGGCATCAGGTTAAAAGCCTGAAAGACCATCCCCACGACTTCCCGACGAAAATGAGTAAGACTGGCAGGTGTCGCTGTAGTGAGATCATGATCCGCCACGGTCAATTCTCCACGGGTCGGTCGATCCAGACCGGCCAGCAGAGACAGCAAGGTACTTTTGCCGGAGCCGCTGTTGCCCTTCAAAATCACCAGCTCGCCGGCAGCAATACTAAGATCGATCGTGTTGATACCGATGACTTCACTGCCACCCAGTGCATATGTTCGGGTAAGGTTCCTGGCAGCAATTATGGTTTTAGATGATTTTGGTTCCATATTTACATGGTTTCTCCGGCTTTATTCAGCAAGAAATCCTTTTTTTACCCCATCATCAATCAAAGAATTCACATAATTCCAGAGAATCGGAGCGCCGTCATCGACCGGCTGCATGCGTGCTTTAACCTGGGCGCTTTTTATGTTGTTTTCCTGCCAGGTTTGCCCCTCGGTAAAATAATTGTGCAAGAAGGGCTGCAGCCGATCCAATGCATTGGCAAACCTTGACTCGGCCGTTTTTCTTTCTTCAAATTCATCCCAGAGTTCCCGCAAAGTTGTTGCCTGATCCGCCGGCAGGAGATTAAAGATTCGATCCGCCGCTTTTTTTTCTCGCCGGGCCTGATCCTTTCTTCCCTGATCGTCGTAGCAGTAAGTATCACCGGCATCGATCTCGATGAGGTCATGGACCAGCAGTATTTTCATCACCCGAAACAAATCGACAGCCGAATCTTTCACATATTCAGACAGGATAAGAACCGTTAAAGCAATGTGCCAGGAGTGCTCGGCCGAATTTTCCCGCCGCGAGCGATCCATTAAAATCGTCTTTCGCAGCACATTCTTCAACTTATCAACCTCGAGTATAAATTCGATCTGCTGCCGAAAGCGATCTTGCTGATCAGGTGATAATATATCATCTAAGTTATTCGGTAAAACATGCCCTCCTTTCGAATCCAACAACATAAAAAACCTCCCCTCAAATTTAGACTCTAGGCAAACCTCAACACCCTATCTTCGAATCAAATCCCTTAATTACCATAAAGTTTAGCCATTTTTTCTTTTTCCTCAACCGATAAGGACTTGAGATAGGACTTCCAGCCCGGACACCAGCCGATATGCCATTTCCAAATTCGGCCCAACAAAGATCGGGGATTTTTATCGTATTTTGCCCTGAATTTGCATTTTTCACAGCTCTTCATTTTTAGATCTCCTTATTTCTCTTTTTTGATTTAGCAATAATTCAGGCTTGTTCCGAGTTGCTCTCTCAATCACCTCCGCAGCCCGGGCCTCTAAGACCATGCAAAATACGGCTGTTCATAGTGTGCCACGCGGGTATCTTTGCCCCGGATCGCAACCTCCCGGAATTGATAAATCAACGCGGCCGTTGGTGCCGCAATCCAGGTTATTCCCACCGGCATGAGTAAGACGGGATGCCTGCTCTCGGTAATTGGTTGCAGAATGGGCGCATCTTCACGCATAAACTCAGCGATCGGGATTCGATGAACAGATTTCACTTCGGCGGGATTCGGTCTGAGATCTAGACCGGGACCTCCCCAGATTACCACTGGAGTGATGGCAAATCCTGAACGGGTCGCGAAGTCATCCAACCGTCCAAGAATGCTGTCTCGATTCAGGTTCAGGCCCACTTCTTCCTGAAGTTCTCTCAGTGCCGCATCCTCCTCACTTTCCCCTTCTTCTATATGACCTCCGGGAAGCGCCCATTGACCTGAATGCTGCCTGAGCTGAGAAGTTCTGCGGGTGAGGATCAGCGCTGCATTTTTGTCCCAATGATCGGGTTTTGACAAACCATTTAGATCCGGTCCATGAAATACATCAACGATGGCTAACGCCACGGCAGCTTGTTTAAGCCCACTGTTTTCATGGGGCAATACGGTAAATTGCGCCAGATTTAAACGAATCTGTTGAAAAAGTGCATCATTGCAAACAAAGTCATCGGCCTGTGACATATTTAATGATCTTTTGGGTTTTCTGGGTATCCAGAAAGAACAAGTGGTTTTGAATCCGGAAGCCGCTCCCACAGGAATTTTATCTAATGGAACTGGGACTTTCCAGATAAGCAGATTGGGGTTTACCCTAACGATGCAAGATTGGGGTTGAATGGGGTTCCTGACTAATATCAATAATTTTTACCGTCAGTTTCTGTCGAC
>Ga0316192_10003994_pt1 | contig 10715 bp, 26 predicted proteins | sample MerIslwburrow_MG_FD_204931 | JGI IMG/M metagenome (GOLD analysis project Ga0316192, IMG submission 204931) | Coastal sediment microbial communities from Maine, United States - Merrow Island worm burrow | ecosystem: Environmental > Aquatic > Marine > Coastal > Sediment | place: USA: Maine...
TGGCTTTTGAATATTCTGATAGTGAGTGTTGGAAGGAGTTTCGAGAGTGGCCGGCAATCATGTCAGGAAAGGATATGGAGATTGATCCGCAAGAAGTTGAGATTGTGCTATTCAAGGTTGGTGATAACGGAGAATTGATTAACCTGGCGCAACGAAACCGAATTGAGGCAATCAATAAAATGAAGGGTGGACCACAATCTATTCGTGCTGCGAGATTATGTACGGATGCAGAGTTTATGGACTATCTCATGGAAAGCAGTTTGGTTGAGAGTTCGTCACCGGAAATGGCGGAAAAGTATATCAAGAAAACGTGCGTCATTAAGAGTCGCAAGGAACTGGACAATGATGATGTAGCACTGGAACGTTTCAACACGTTCATCATGTCACCGTTCAATAGATGGAGAGCATAATGGGTGAAGCAAAACGAAGAGGTACATTTGAGGAGCGCAAGGCGCGATCTATAAAAATGCAAGAATATGAAGACAGGAGGGAAAAATTGCTTAGTTACAGTCTCAATGCGAAGTTAGAAGCAATGGCAACGGGTGTTGGAGCAACCGGTATGGGTTCAACAGTTGTAGAGGAGTCTGATGATGTCGAATAAAGACCCGAATTGTGATTGCTCTAATATTGTTGATTGGGGTGATGGAACAAAACGATGCAGGATTTGTACGCAACTTTACAACGAAGCAGTGCCATGTGAGTTTGTTGATTTCGGCATGTTCCAAATTATTTATGATGAGGCAAGCGATGTTGATTGGAATGCAATTGCGCATCCGAACTTCATAGCAGATGTTGAAAACAAGCTTGGTACTAAGCGTCTTGATAACATTCCGTTCAATCCCGATCCTCGATATAGCGTGAAGTCAAAATGAACCATATAGAGCATTGGAAAAAAGTCCGTGCCTTGGGGTGTTGTGTGTCTAGTACAGATCAAGGTGTTCAGATACATCATTGTCACGGGGGGTCGATGGTCGATACTTTCGGTGAATTGTGCATGCCAGGTGAAGGGCAAAAGCAGAATCATTTTCTGGTGATACCGTTAGCAGCAAAATACCATGTGGGTGATTTCGGGATTGATACCGGTATGGGTGCTTTCAAGGGAGTAAAGGATTGGGAGCGGGTAATGGGCAAGCAGGTTGATTGGCTCAATTGGGTTAACAAGAGGTTGTACTACGATATATTTGAACTTGCCGGTGTACCTGCTCCTCCGGTTAATGGTTATCACGATTGGTGCTTAGGAATGGATTGGTAATGGCAAGAGAGAAAAAGAATTATCGGAAAAAGAGATCCTTGAATATGGATGGTGCAGCAACACAAATGGTAGTGGACAAGAATCCTGCGAGGAATATCAGGTATCACGAGATAGCAAAGCAGTTTGTGAACAACGGGTGTAGGCAAACACTTGCATACGCAACCGTGGTTGGCAGACCGGTAGGTAAATGCGGAACTATGGCAACGAGGTTGTTTAGAAAACCTTTCATGGTCGATCTGATCCGTGCGTACATTGTCGGTGATCATGAAGTGCCGAGGACAAAGGATTGGGCTATAAAGAAGTGGACTCAAATGGTGGAAACCAATGTCCTGAACTATATCAATGATGATGGAGATTATTTGAGTATCGCGGAATTGCGTGAGTTGCCGGATTATGCCCAACAAGCAATTAAGAAAATCACAGTTACCACCAATCGTGAACCGATACTGGTTAAAGGCCAGATGGTTATCGTTGATGGCAAACCGATGATGGAAGGTACTCAGAAGATTGACATCGAGTTGGTTGACAAGCAGAAAGCACTGGCAGATTTGGCTAGGGCTGAGAAGTGGATTGAAACACATATGAACGTGACTTTGACTGCGCCGGTATCGGCAGAGCACTTGATTGATGCTCAGATAAAGAGGCAGAAAAAGCTTGAGGCTAGGACAATCGAAGGAACAGTGGAGAGAAAGCATGACAAGTAAAATCAGGATAGTTGAAGCAGAGAAAAATCAGGACTCTAGGCCGGAGTATGCGTTGAAGGTAATACGCTCACTCCGGCAGCAAGGGCATAGTGACAGAGGCATGGCAAGACTTTGTGGTGTTCATGTGCGTACAGTGTATAGATCGCTTGAGGTTGGGTTCGTCAAATACCCAGTTCAGGTTACGTTTGAATTATTGGCAGGGTTGCGGTAATGCCACAACACGAAAAAATAACGGGGTTCGATACAGAGGAGGACAAAATAGCATTCGCAGAATGGATCATGTCATATGAAAATGATCCGTATGGTTGGGTGCTTGCTTGTTATCCGTGGGAAGAAGTTGGTACGACACTTGAGGATTACAGTGGACCTGATTACTGGCAGAAAGAAGTCCTTTGTCTGATAAGGGATAAGCTTAAAGCTGGAGAAAAGAACATCAGGATAACTGTATCTTCCGGTCATGGAGTTGGAAAGACGGCACTGTTCGCATGGATTTGCCATTGGTACATTTCAACGCATCCGAATCCACAGTTGGTTGTTACCGCGAACACTAAAATCCAGTTGACCACAAAGACCTGGCGCGAGTTGGCTAAATGGAAAAATATTGCAGTCAACGGGTTTATGTTCCATTGGTCTGCGACAAGCTACCGGTTGATTGGTCGTGAGGACACTTGGTACGCATCTGCAATTCCGTGGTCTGCACACAATCCGGACGCATTTCAGGGTACGCATGAAACTAATGTGATGATGGTTTATGACGAAGCATCCGGTATTGACGATCCGATATGGGTAGCATCCGAGGGTGCGTTTACTTCCCATGGCGGAATCTGGTTGACGTTTGGAAACTGTACTCGAAACTCCGGACGGTTTTTTGAGAATACATTTGGTCGAGGCATGAAGCGTTGGGATCGAGTGATCGTTGACGCAAGAACTGCATTGATGCGATCGGATGAGCTGATTTCTCAGTGGATTGAGGATTGGGGGATTGACTCCGATTTTGTCCGTGTTCGTGTGCTTGGTCTGCCTCCTAAGCAGGGTGATCTTCAGTTAATTGCGACAGATGTTGTTTCTCGTGCAGTACACCGTGAAGTGAACCTTTATGAAATATCTGATCGAGTACCGAAAGTCATGGCAGTTGACGTTGCACGGCAGGGTGCAGACTCGTCAAAAGTTGTTATCCGGAAAGGCCGGAAGATGTACGAAAAAATTTGGACATTCAATGAACGTGATACGACCATGCTTGCGCAACATGTGAGTAAGATTATCCATGACAATTATCCTGACATGGTTTTCGTTGATGGAGTTGGTATCGGTGCAGGAGTTGTCGATATGCTGATAAGGATGGGTCACGACAATATTATTGAAGTGCAAGCGGGGAGCACTCCATCCGATCAGAAATTATATTGGAACAAGAGAATTGAAATGTGGGATCGTATGCGCCAGTGGTTAGAGGGAGCAGACATTCCTGATGATCCGCAACTGCAGGTTGATCTTACGACTCCGGAGTATTCGTTTGAGGCGAAATCTGACAGGATGAAGTTGGAAAGCAAGGATGATATGCGCGCGCGAGGATGTGCGAGTCCGGATACCGGTGATGCCCTGGCAATGACGTTTTACCATCTTGTCCCGAGCAAATCTCAGTTTGTGAATGAAACGAGTTATGAACCGGAAGTATGTTAGGTAGGGTATAACACTGACCTTCTTGGAACTCCATGTTATAGGCAAAAACCCCCGCTTGATGCGGGGGGATGGGGGTGGCGAAACTGTTAATCCATTTCGGCTAAGTCTGCATCATTTATTTCGAGACAGTCAATATCTTCCCGTTGGTCACTCAAATATATATGCAGGAATGGGTTGTTGATCCGTGGGCTAATTCCACGGACTAGCGTGTTGCCATGTGGGTCGAGATACTTCCATACGGGTACGTTGAATGCTCCGTAACCATACTGACCAAAACCCCAACCTCCATCATCCTTGCTGATGCTGTCAAATATCTTGATCCGGAGTTCTTTTTGATATCCCAACCGGTTGAACCCTGTTGGCATGCCTAAGAATATGCGTCCAGTAGGGAATACCGTTGTACCAGGTACATTCTTCCCGCATCCAACTCCATCATCATCCGGCTTAAAGCATGTCGTGTTCGATCCGCATACGCATCCTGAACACTGGTATTCCTCTATCGCATTTTTGTGGGTATCTTTCATTTGGTCAACCTCTCCTTGGACTCGATCATCGCATCATTCAACCTGCCATAGTCATAGTCCTGCAAGGCGCAATTGCCTAACGGCCATGAACAACAGTCCTGCAAGGCGCAATTGCCTGTGTTCGGAAGAAAGTCTTCAACAACTTCCGTGAGTTTCTTAATCAGTTTGCTATCAGTCTTTTCCTTTTCGACAAGCAGTTTGTTCGCGCGTTGAAGTATTTTAATCTTTGCGTCGCGCTCGATTAGTTTCGCCTCATAGTGGTCTTTAACTTTTGGGTGTTTAGTTCCTTCTTTTGCAAGATATTTCATGACTGCTCCTCCTCGCTTTTCTCTTCAAGATAATGACCATCTGCTCGTAGCAGTTCGACATTGAAATCGTACCCGTGCTGATCCGCATAGTGCATTAAGTCGCAAAGCAAATCTGCGAGTGCGTCCTCGATGTCGCAACCGGTGCGCTCCATGAATGTTCCAAGTGAATCGTATGCCCACTCTGCTCTGTCTTTGTTGGTTGGTTCTGCCATTATTTTTCCTCCTTAATAGCTGTTATGAATTTATTCCATGACTCGGTTGATAATTCAATCAGCGTACCATCAGCAAGCGTGATGGTCGTGTCCGGTATAATGAGCTTTCGCAAGTCATAAAGATCGTCCAAAGTAACTTGTTCGTATTTGTAGTGATAGACCCAATCTTTATGTGCAGTAGAAAATCGCCTGTTTCTGACAAAGATCATGTGGTCAGGTTTCGCTGATACGGTTCTGACTCCCTCTTTAATGAATCCAAGATTCAAAAGTTTCACTATGATTGCATCATGCAATGCAGTCTCACCCCTGTAATCAAGTTTCAGCATTAAGTTTTCAAGGTCACAATTCTTAATCTTTTTCATACGTTCTCCTCGATGTGCTCAAGCAATCCCTGAATGATGTCCAATGCACAATCTAATTTGGTTGGTCGTGGTTCATAGGGTGGTTTGCCGGTAGCCTGGTAAACTGCTTTGCGTAGCAGTTCAGTCAATCCGGTGCGTGGTGTGTTGTGTACTAGCGTGTGACGTTTCAAAAACAGTTCACCGATCTCAATCCAATCGGGTTGATCGTCATACGGGTTTGAATCGGATACGCATTGCATCATTTTATTTCTCCTCCAGTGCATCAGTATCAAGGAATGCAGAAAACCGCGACCATAGTTCCGGACGTTTCTCTATCAGTGCTCTCAACTCTGTTTTGGTGATGGCATTTTTGCCTTTGATCATGTCCATAAAAGTGCTATTAATCTCGCCGGACAACCTCACTGCTTTTTGGTGCATCTGCCATTGCGTAGGCTTTAGATGAACCGTGTGTCGTTTGTCTGCCTGAACCTCGGCATGGGTTAGTTCCTCGATGCTCGTTATAGCCCATGTGCAGGACTCTTCTTCGAATTCTGAAGCGTCCGTTTCTTCAACACGTTCCAGTGCGTCACCCGCATCTTTTGCGAGTAGCAGATAAGAAAGATCAGTTTTCATAGCAATGGTTGCTTTGAATATGCCGGTACTGTCTTTGCGTTTGTTCATCGTATGTACTCATTTATTATGTGTTCGTGGTGAAGCGGAATGAGTGAGTAACCGTCCTCTTCAATTATGCGACCATCATCTGAATTCCAAGTGTTGTCCTGATGTTCATCCGGTGTGAAGGTGTTGTATCGAACCTTCAATGACGATATATAACTCTCGTCTGAATCATCCTTTGCAGACCAAAATAGCCACTTGTCAGAGTAGATTGTTTCACCATCGTTGATCCATATTTTGCCGAGGAACATGGAACTTCTTAATTGAACCTCATCCGGATGAAATCTCCGGATTTGCGGGTAATGGTCACGTTCCCATGTCACTGCATAGAACAGTGTTTTCTCCGGCATTTCGAGCATTTGAATCCGTGCCAGGTTGTCGCGCGTTTCGCGTTTCCGGACAGGTCCGAGGAATCTTGGGGGTGCATCTTCCGGTATCACGAGCAAGCAAAACTTAGACTTGATCAGATCAGGCATTTTCTCGCCTCCGTTCAAGTAGTTCACTGCTTGCATAGCATCACCCTTATCACCAAGGATGTCGTGCATAAACCATACGCCGTTGACCATTGCTCCGATCTCGTAGGCAAGGGTCTTGTCCTTTCCAATCCGTACATCTTTCATTACATGCATTAGAGTGCTCCTCTCTTGTTGTGGGAACGTTCTTGAGCGTCAATAGCGTTGTTTTCACGCTTCGCTATGTCCTCGTTTGACTCTTCTTTTGAGTCCAGTTCTTCACCGCATCTGCTACAGACGGTGTAGCCTCCGTAATAGTGAGTCCAGATATGCAGACCCAACTGTTTGCACTGAACATCGATTGCCTCTTGCCTTTCGGCCTCCAACTCATTTAAGAATTCCTGATACTCTGCTTCGACTGTCATTTCATTCTCCGATTTTGATATAAAAATTTGTACCGTTTAACTTGTTGGCATACTTTGTACCCTCTTGTCCGTGCAAACCAATGCAGTAGTCATTGAAACCACACTTTATAAGGTATTGCCCAATACTGTCTTTTATGACCTTGTAGGAGTCACTGGCAACATAGACAATCTCTCCTCGGTCAACTGCTGCTTTGATTTCTGGAATTGTGGTTAATTGGTGTTTCATTTCATTCTCCTATGTAGGTAGTGGTGTACTTGCTTGAACTGTTTGGTGTTGTGACTTTCCATTCTTCAACACTGAAATCAAACAGTCCTAGCTCACCCTCACCATCAACGGTTTCCCTGCCGGATTTCCATTCGTAAAAATTATCCACTTTGCCAGGCGTATAGCAGACTGTTTCCTGCTTCTCGTTAATGAATGCCTCGATCTCCTTGTCCGTTTTCATGCCTCGCAATTTCAAATAGTCCTGCTCTAGCAGTTCCATCGTCATTTGAACGTGGGTGATCTCCTCGCGCGTAAAGTTAATGTAATACTTCCATTCTGGTTCGTTTTTCATATCAAGAACTCCCTAACGATAAATTTGAACAGCAATAGTGCTGCTGCAATAGTGATAAAAAAGAATAGTGCTGTACGGTTATCTCGTTTCATATTGCTTGAACCCTTGTGGTGGAGGCCAACTGATTAGCCGATTAAATTCGTCACGTTTTTTCATTGCTACTCTGTCCCGTTGCTTTCTGCTCAAGCATTCCTTGCACACATAACGTTTACCGTCCGGTGCTTTGCTGTCCTTGCTGAAGCAATTACGATCTAGTGGGATTTTGCACCATACGCATATCTTTTTATTTGTCATGGATGTGCTCCGCAGTGTATTCCGTGGTAAAAGCAACTCTCCTGTCTCGCCAATGTCCGATCCGATTGCACCCGTGCCACTGTGGGCTTAGTAACTCGTTATTGTTCACCCTCGCGCCAGTTTCCGGTGCTCTGAGTGCCTTGTTACCAATGGGAATGTCTCCGGTGATGTCGTACATCAAACAGCCAGGTTGAATGGTGTACTGATCGTGAATTTTCAATTCTCTGCGTTTCTGTGCTGTGATTCTCTTTTTTACGGGCATAACTTCCATACCTCCTCGTGGACATAATGTGGGAATTTCGCGGTTGCCGGATCGTAGTGAATCTGACCGGTAACGAACTCTTGCGCGTAATGCCGTTGAACGTTACCGGTGCGAGTGTTGGTTATCTTGAACCAATAGCAATTGGTAAGGGTGTTGTGTGGCTCTAGCTCAACCGCGAATACCCTTGTGCCGTATCCTCCGTATCCCATTTTATTCCTCCTCGACATCGACCTTGTTTGCTTTCAGGAATGCTTCCAGTGACCGGCGCGAGTCATTCATATAGCGCGCTATCGTGCCTCCATCATGGTATTCGAACGGTTGCCAGGCATTTTCCTCAAGGTACTTGTCCTGTGCGTCCTCGTCTAAGTCGTGCCAGTTGCTAGGCAAGGGCATGCAAAGGTAATGCCCCGCTACATGTTCTAAAATCTGCTGTTGAGTAATCATTCTAATAACCTCCCTCGTCATGATCCGCGCAAGTGTCGCACTGGTATCCGAGTTGCTTGTCTTTGGGTGTTAACCGGTTGGGTTGCTTGCATGTTGGGCAAGGTAAATTGCGAGGGTTACGCTTGCTGCTCCGGCGTAACGCGCTATTACCGTGTGGTTCTTCGAACATGCTGCGATCATCATAATCATCGTATCGGTTCATTCCGTGCTCCCTGATTGGTCAAAGTGTGCGATAACTTTCGCGCCTGAATACCATGTGTCTAGATCGAATTCTGAACAGTGGTCATAGTCTCGATCTTCGACAATAACGTACCGGTCTGACCGATAGCGTTTGGCATGCTTTTTTGCTTTCTGAAATGCTTGGGCTTTTCTCATGACTTGCACCCGTGGCGCAAGCTATGTGCAGCTAACCTGCTGCTCTTGCATTCCTGCTCTTGTAATTTGATGTTGAGGTAATGCCAGTGATGCCACAATGTAATAGGCAGAGTGCCAGGTGAATCAATTTTACAAGGTAATACCCAAGCAAGTTGACATGCCTCGCATTCCTCGATGATGTGAAAACCGTCCGGATGTGCATGGGTGCTAGTCCTGCCATGTTTCTTGATGTGTCTTTCGTATGGGGTGCTCATTTGTCGCGCTCCTTGTGCTTGTGGATACAATGCGCAATGCCTCCGGAGAGGCATGCGACTGCTAAGGATAGAAAGATATAAGGGATCATCTGACTGTTTTCTGCTTGATGCGTGAATGGATCACGCGACCCACATATGCACACTTCTCGCTGATCAGTTCTTCCGGTGTGTCGTTGCGTCCGGCCTTAAAAATACACTCTTTGATCAAAGCACCGCATACCCAAAACTGAAAACGGACTAAGCGAACATCACCCGACCAATACGCCTCGCGCGTTGTCTCGTGAGATATAAACCGGTTCGAATTGCTCTTGCTGCTGCCTACACTGATAACCGTGCTTGCCTGATCTTTCGATCCGTACGATTTGCTGCTGTTGTAGTTGCAAGCTGTGACCTCGTGCCAAATTGGATAACTGTGGCTCATTTGTTTTGCTCCTGTTGTAGTAAAAAGTAACGCACCATTGCGACATGTATAGGATCGGACGCACCGCAAAAAGCTAAAGGGTGTTCAAGGTGGAATGAATTGTGGCTAAGGTATTCGCCAAGTCTAAAACCGTATTGAGCACCAAATGACAACCCGAATGTTGTTGTAACCGCATAGAGGACATAAAAATTATGTCTGCGGGTATCGTGGTCTTTGACTGAATACGTTCCAAGCTGAATGGTGTCCGGCAAGCGTAACCAATCATTCGCATTAATCAGTCGCGCTTCGATTTCTGCCGGTATGCTGCTATACGTAGATTTCATGATTGCCTCCCGCCTGGCATTTCGTGCAGTGTCCGGAATTGCTCGGGTGTGAGTAGGTGCTTTTCACCGTCCTCGATGCGTACCAAGTAACCGGTATCAATCTCACGCTTGCCAGTTATAAAACGACTCCATTCATGTTGGGTTAACGTTCCGATACGCATCGTGCAACGCGAACCATTCAGGAAAGCATCCGGCCATATAGACCGGATGTGAAGCGATTTATTAAGCTGTTGCAGGGTATCGGCTTGCTGCCGGTGCAACTTGTCAATCTTGGCAAGAATTTCGCTTGCTTCTGGTAAATGTCTCATCACTTCACCCCCATGTGTTGAGTCAGTGTGTCAAATGACGCAAGGAACATTTGTTCCTTGTCCTGTTGGGTTAGCGCATGCTCCGGATCGTGCTGTTGCCAGTTCTCGATCTGTTCACGCCGGTTGATCAGGTCGCGCAATATTTGTGCGCATAGTTTGACATCGTGCATAGTCATGCAATCGGGGTTAAATTCTAGGATTGTTTTGTTGCTCATGTGAGATACACTCCTGCGCTGACGCATGCCTCTACAATGGCAAGCTTTAACGAGCGTTGATAGCCTGACCTCGGTTTGTATCCGAGTATCCACGGCATGCCCATGTCATTGAGTGCTGCCGATATGTTGCAGCATTTCATTTCATAACTGCCACCACTCCGACCGTCTAACAGTGGGAGTGTCTCGCGGCGCGCTTGCGCCTTGTTAAACTTCTCCTCGTTTTGCTCCTTCGCAAGCATGGTTGCATACACATTGCAAATTGTCTTGATCTCGTTCTCTGTCCAAGGTTTGCCGGTAGTCATTTTGTAACCCTCCTCAATCGGTTAATGATGTTTACAGTCTCGTTAGTAACAACACCGTGCGAGGTGCGTTTGTAAACACTGACCGGTGAATAAGATTGACTGTTAAGCATGCGCCTCCACTGCCTATAAGATATGTCCTCGATTGTGCCAAGGTGATAACGGGATGGTTGATAGCTGTTATCAGCGGGGGGTGAGTTCTTGCGGTCTGCCTTGTTTATGGCACTGCACACGTTACCGGTGCAACTGTCGAAAATAACAGAGTTGCGGGTGCGTACATGGGTGACACATGTCAAGTGGTAGGAATTGCCATTGGTCTTGTCCCAATACTTCCAACCGTCAACAATCCATAAAATTGATTTGTTCATCTTGCGGTGCTCCTTGTGGTTGTGG
>Ga0316192_10003997_pt1 | contig 10713 bp, 11 predicted proteins | sample MerIslwburrow_MG_FD_204931 | JGI IMG/M metagenome (GOLD analysis project Ga0316192, IMG submission 204931) | Coastal sediment microbial communities from Maine, United States - Merrow Island worm burrow | ecosystem: Environmental > Aquatic > Marine > Coastal > Sediment | place: USA: Maine...
CACCAGGCCCTGCGCCAAGTCCTGCATCTGCCCTTCGCCGCCCTCAAACGTGTACTGATTATGCCTCATCCGACGCGGGCATCATCCGACGCGGGCATCATCCGACGCGGGCATCATCCGACGCGGGCATCATCGGACGCAGGACCTCAGTGGACACGGGGCATCAACCGATGTCGACCGGGGGTGTGGTCTCCGAGGCCTCTCGCCAGACGACATCATCAGGCATGTCCATGGTGGCCTTCCATCGACCCGGCGGCTGCATGTGGGGCAGGGCCGAGTCGAAATCGGGTTGCGGTACCGGTTCGGACGAAGACTCGAAGGGAGCGGGATGCTTCATGGCTTCGAGTTCATCAGCCGAGATGGCGCACAGCCCCTGGACCTCGGGGTCGATCCAGGACTCGGCCGGGATGTCCGAACCCGTGGCCACCTCCAGGCTGAGGCCCTCGGGGCCGGCAAAGTAGATGGATTGGATGAAGCCGTGGTCGACGGGGCCCCAGACCTGCATGTTGCGGTCGCGGATGCGGTCGCGCATGGCCAACAACTCGTCGAAGGTGTCGACGTGGAGAGCGACGTGCTGCATGGCCCCCACCGTGACCGGATTACCGGGACTCCCGGCATGACTGACCCCCCACTCGATGTTGGTGTTGTTGTCAGGATGCTGGACAAAGGCGACATAGCTGTCGGCCGACAGCTCAACAAAGCCGTGATAGGTACCTTCAACACCGTGCATCCAGTACAGAGCCTTCAGTGGACAACCCAGAACGTCGCACCAGAAACCGAGTTGAGCCTTCATGTCACCCGTTGACAACGCCAGGTGGTTGACCCCTCGGGGGTGGAGCGTCGACATCATCTGCCTCCTTGGTGGCGGGCCAGACTGTGAGCGGCCAGCGATCGTGTCCCCCAGTCGACCATGATGCCAGGCCCGATGCCAGCCCCGAGGAGGGGAAGATACCGGCCAGGCTGGCGCGCCACCGTGCTCATGTCGGCGATGATGATCGTGGTGGTGAGTGCCTGCACCAGCGCCGGAACGTCCAGCGCCACAACTTTTTCCGACACCCCATCGGCGACCACCGAGTCCGACCCCGAGGATGCCGGCCGGACCGAGGGGTCCAGCGGCGAGGGGCCCGGAGGCGCCTCGATCGGGGCAGAGCAGTGGGCGACGTTCCGCCTCAACCCGGCCCGCTCAGGATCGGAAGCCGCCACTGGGTCAGGCACCGCAACCGGATCGCCGTCAGAACCCAACGCCGAAGCGGCAGCCGAGGCCGCGACCGCCCCCGAAGTGGTGTGGACCTTCGACACCGGGGGCCCGGTCGAATCGTCGCCCGCCGTGGTCAACGGGGTGGTCTACGCCGGGTCGTTCGCTGAGCGTCTCCATGCCCTCGACGCCGTCACCGGGGCTGAGCGGTGGTCGTTCCCGGTGGGCGGGCTGCTGCGGGCCTCACCGGCCGTGGTCGATGGGGTCGTCTACTTCGGGGCCGACGATGACGTGTTCTACGCCGTCGACGCCGATACCGGAGCGGAGCGGTGGCACTTCGACCTCGACTCCGGAGGTCAGCAGAGCTCGCCGGCCGTTGGTTCGGACCTGGTGTGGTTCGGAGGCCTCGACGGCAACATCTACGCCCTCGATGTCGAGACCGGGGCCGAGGTGTGGCGGGTGCAAACCGGTGCCGGGATCTTGTCGTCACCCCTGGTGGTCGACGGCCGCCTCCACATCGGTTCGATCGACGGCAGTGTCTACACCCTGGACGCCATGACCGGGGCCGAGATCTGGCGCCTCGACACCGGCGGGCCGGTGTTCAGCTCACCGACCCTGATCGACGATCGGATCTTGATCGGCTCCGATGACGGCAGGCTCTACGCCCTGGAGGTCGAGTCGGGCGCCCTGGCCTGGTCGGTGGAGACAGCGGCCCCGGTGTTCGCCACCCCCGCCGGGGCCGAGGGCATGGCCTACGTCGGATCGAGGGACGGCTCGTTCCTGGCCGTAGAGGTGGACACGGGCGAGGTGCAATGGCGCACCGACCTGGTCGAGGTCCTATCGTCGGCCGCGGTCACCGCCGAGCATGTGTTCGTCGGTTCCAGCGACGGCAACCTCTACGTGCTCGACCGCGCCGACGGATCAATCGTCAGCCGCCTACCGGTGGGCAACCTGGTCTGGACCTCCCCTGCGGTCGTCGACGGCTGGCTCTATTTCGGCGCCCACGACGGCCAGATCCACGCCTACCACCTCGGCTGACGAAGCCGATCAACGCCGGCCGGCCGGCCGGAACAACCGGGACGCAGCGCCTGCCGGCCGGAAGAGCGGGACGCGGCACCCCGCCACCGCTGGGCGCCCGCAGCCGCCGTCACACCAGGGCGGGGGTGGCGAGCGGCTCCAGGGGTTCGGGCCGGAGGTCAAGGCGGCGCAGCAGTTGGGCGTTGGCGGCCACGATCACGGTCGAGGCACTCATGGCCAGGGCGGCCAGGGCCGGGGGCAGGCTGAGGCCGACAACGACGAACACCCCGACGATGATGACGACGATGTACGGCTGTTCATACAGGATCGGCTGAAGTTGACCCACCGTGGCCCGCAGGAGAGCGTCGAACTCGACGCCGAAGATGAGTCACTGGGCACGATGGTCTGGATCGGTCTGGATCGGTCTGGTGGGACCACTACTTGACGCACTCGACAGTGGCAGCATCCTGTTGGCCGATGAACTGGATGCCAGTCTGCATCCCCACCTGGTTGATCAACTCATCGCCTTGTTCCAGAATCCGGAAACGAACCCCCACGACGCCCAACTCATCTTCAACTCCCACGATGTGACCCTGTTGGGTGACTCCAAAAACCGACGGCTGGGCCGCGACCAGATCTGGTTCACCGAGAAGGACGTCGACGGCGCTACCACCCTCTACCCACTGGCCGATCTCAGCCCACGCAAGGACGAAGCACTGGAACGCAGGTACCTCCAGGGCCGGTTTGGAGCGCTACCAGTCTTGGATCCCGGTGGATTCTCTCATGCCGTCCAACCAACGGCAGCCGTAGAACAAGCCTTACCTGTCAGCCAATGAAGAAGTCCTCTGGACGGGCCCCGAGACGGCCAACCAACCGGCGAGCCCGGCGCCATGTCATCCGTGTCTTCACCGAAGGCAAGGTAACTGAGCCCCCAATACCTCACTCTGCTCGCCCGCCGACATCGCAACACCGTTACCCTCAGCCTGCCCACCAGTCGGCTGGCTCGACGCCGCTAACCCTCGTCGAGCGAGCACGGCGGGAGCAGCGAACCAACCGCAAACACAGCAAGGCAGCCGGGCCCGACTTCGATGAGATTTGGTGCGTGTTCGATACCGACGAGCACCCGAACCTGGAGCAGGCGGTACAGGAAGCACGAGACTCCGGCATCAATATCGCGGTCTCAAATTTATGTTTCGAGCTTTGGCTGATCCTCCACCAGGAACAGTGGACGGCACCGATGCACCGTTACGAGATCCAGCGCCGCTCACGCCAGATCGGACTCACCGACGGAAAGTCGATCTGTGGCGGCAAGGCTGAAGATCAGCTCATGGCGGCGATCCCAACGGCCATCAAGCGGGCACAGGATCTCGACGCCCGACACGAGACCAACGGTTCACCACCGCGAAGCAACCCGAGCAGCGGGGTCTGGCGCCTTGCCACCTCCTTCGGAGAGCGACTGATCAGCGCGGGCTGAGACGCGCCGAGGCCCGGCCACGACGCTCGCCGATCATGGCGTAGTCTCGTCTGGACGCCAGGCGCAAGCGCAACACACGGAGGGACCCGATGCCAGATCCGGAGCAGGAGAAGGCCATTCAGGCTTCCGGCGATTCAAAACTCCACCCGCGGCTTCGCTCGATGCTCAACATGCACACCGGTCCGCTGACGGTCCAGGCCGAGCTGCACGCCGGGATACGCATACCCCATTCGACGTTGACCGACGCCGTGTTGCACGAGCACTACCCGAAGGCACGAACCCAGGGCGACCCCCGCCTCAGCAGCGCCGACACCGTCAACTTGATCACATCGACCGAAATGGACGAACTCGACCGTCAGCGACGGGCTGCCGCCGCGTCGAGCAGGACAAGGGCCACGCCCGCCGCCGGGACCGGGCCATCGGGAGCAGACCCACAGGCTGGGCATGAACCACGGCCCGAGCAGGAACCGGAGGCGGACCAGCCCGAGGAGCCGCTGCCCCCGCCGAAGAAGCTGGCGGCGTCGCCGAAGTTGAAGGGCGAGCAGACCTCGTCGGCGGAGTTCAGCGTGTTCGTACAGCTGGAGCCCGACATCGACCACCGCGTCACCGCCGACGACACGCCGGGCGGGGTCACAGCCGACGTCTCCGCCCAGCTCCTGGCCGACGTCCACGCCCACGGGCCCCCAGGGCACACCACCTCCCGGCGCCGGGACCTGCTGGTCATGACAGCCCGGGCCAGATCGGTGCGTGACCTGGCCCGACTCGACGGCGTAGCCTCGGTGGAATCGGGTGACGGGGTGCGGAAGCTGCCGGTGAGTTCCGCCGGAGCAGCGGCGGCCCCGTCATCGAGCGAACGGCAGTTCCCGACCGAGAAGCGACACCACGGTTATGGCGCCGATGTGGTGGTCGGCGTCATCGACGTCGAAGGTTTCGACTTCGCCCACCCCGATTTCAGCGACAACGGGCAGACCCGGTTCGCCGCCATCTGGGACCAGGGCGCCGACCCCAGCAACGGCGCCCGACCGTCGCCGCACGAGGTGCGGGCCTCCACCCTGCGGGTCGACTACGGCTCCGAGATCACCCGAACCCACATGAACGCCGCGCTGGCCGCCGCGGCCGACCCGGCAACCCCGCCGATCCCGGCCACCACCCTCGAACCGCAGACCTCGATGATCCCTGGCTCGCACGGCACCCACGTGGCCTCGATCGCGGCGGGCAACCATGGGGTGTGTCGGGAGGCCGAGATCGTGGGGGTCAGCCTGGCCCTGGCCGACGGCGATCACGACCGGCGCCGCTCGTTCTACGACACCAGCCGACTGGCCCACGCCATCGACTACATCATCGACTACGCCGAACAGGCGCAGAAGCCGGTGTCGATCAACATCAGCCTCGGCACCAACGGCCACTCCCATGATGGATCGGCCGTGATCAGCCGCTGGATCGACTACGCCGTTGCCACCCCCGGGCGGGCGGTGACGGTGGCCGCAGGCAACGCCGGTCAGACCGTGCGCTCGGCCAACGGCGGGATCGGCCACCTGCTGGGTCGCATCCACGCCTCGGGCCGGATCGCCGGGGCGGCACTACGCCAAGAGCTCGACTGGCAGGTCTTCGGCAACGGACTGGCCGACGTCTCAACCAACGAGATGGAGATCTGGTACCCGGCCCAGGACCTGATCGCGGTGCAGCTCACCTCGCCGGATGGTCAGGTGTTTGGGCCGATCAGTCCGGGCCACGAGTTGGTCAACTTCGAGCTGTCCGACCACACCCGGGTTTCCATCCACAACGACCGCTACCACCCGGTCAACGGCTTCAACCGGATCTCGCTGTTCCTCACCCCCTTCTTCGCCACTGACAATCAAGGCATGACGGCGGTCGTCGGGGTCCAGGCCGGCACGTGGACGGTGCAACTCATCGGCCAGGAGATCCGCGACGGTTCCTGGCACGCCTGGATCGAGCGAGACGACCCAAACATGATCGGCGATCAGGACGGCGTGGTTGTCGCCTTCTACCCCTCGGCCTTCGCCGAGGGAACCTTCGATGCTGGAACCCAGGTGTCGACCCTGGCCTGCGGCGAGCACGTCAACTCCGTCGCCAACCTCGACGCCGGGCAGCGCATGGTCAACGGCTCATCCAGCCGGGGTCCGACCCGCACCGGTGACCCGAAACCCGATCTGTGCGCCCCCGGCACCGACATCGTGGCCGCCGCCGGCTTTACCGACAGCTCCACCAACGGAGCGTGGACGGCGATGACGGGCACCAGCATGGCCTCCCCCTACGTCACCGGGGTGGTCGGCCTCATGCTGGCCATCGACCCCAAGCTGACCGCACCGCAGATCAGTAGCATCCTGCGCCGCACCTCGTCGCCCCTGCCCGGTCACACCTTCGAGTGGCAGGACGACGCAGGCTTCGGCGAGATCGACCCGGTCAAGGCCCTGGAAGAGACCGCCGCGTTCGAAAAGCTACGTTCGAGGAGCTGAGGTAACCGATGCGGATCCGAACCTACGACGCCACTGATGGCGACTGCCTGCTGTTCACCAGCGACGACGGCCATCACATCCTGTTCGACGGTGGCCGCAAGGGCTCGTTCGTCGACAACACCCTGACCGATCTCGGAACCTTGGGCGGCACCATCGATCTGGTGTGCGTGAGCCATGTCGACAACGACCACATCCAGGGGGTCGTGCGCCTGGTCGACAGCCAGATCGAACACGTGGTGCACACCCACCAGGTGGCCACCGGCAACCCCAACGCCAAGGCGCCCGCGGCCCCACAGGTAGCCGTGTCGGAGGTGTGGCACAACGCCTTCGACGCCCTGACCGACGACGATGACGGCACCATCGCCACCGCCTTGGCGGCGCAACACCGGGTGCTGTCACAACTCGTGACCGCCGAGGGCGAGGCGACCCCGTTGGGCACGGCCGTTGCCGCCGAGATGCAAATCGATGTCGAGGAACTGGCCCGGGGTGACCGACTCGCCACCGGGTACCTGGAGGGCATCGAACTGGCCCGCAAGCTGAAGGGCAATTGGCTGGGGGCCAGCCTGAACTCGGGGTTCGAGCGGGGCCGACCGCCGCTGGTCAAACGGCCGGGCACGAGCAAGTCCAACGACAAGATCCCGACGGTTGCCGTCGGCAGCGCCCAGGTCGAGGTGCTGGCTCCCACCCACGCCCAGTTGATCGACTTCGCCGACGTGTGGCAGAAATGGGCGGCAGAGCACACCGAGCGCATCGCCAAACTGGCCCGCTCGATCGATGAGATCATGTTGACCACGTCGTCGGGTCAGCCCCGAATGGTCGAGTCGGCCAAGCGCAGCAGCCTTACTCCTCAGAACCTGGTCTCGATCGTAGCGCTCGTCGAGGACGGCTGCCGGACCGCACTGTTCACCGGCGACGCCCACCAAGAAGACATTCTGGCCGGGCTCCGGGCGGGCGGGCGGCTGGGTCCCGAATCTGGTGGCTCGGGTTCTGGCCTTCACCTGGATGTGGTGAAGATCCAGCACCACGGCTCGCCCAACAATCTCGACGATGAGTTCGCCCGCCAGATAACCGCCGACCACTACCTGTTCTGCGGCAACGGAGCCCACGGCAATCCCTCGGCCCAGGTCGTCGACTACATCATCGACGCCCGCCTGGCCCGCCCCGGCACCGCTGACGCCGCGCTGACGACCCAAACCTGCGACCCCTTTCACCTCTGGTTCACCGCCCACCCCGATCGCATCTCGTCCAAGGCTCGGACCGAGCACATGACCGGGCTGTACAAGCACCTCAAGGAGCGCCTCGATGAGACACCAGGCCGCTTCGGCGTGAGCGTATTGAACGGGCCCTTCTTCGACGTCGACCCCGCAACCCACGCCGCCGCCGACCTGACCGGATTCCGCACAGTGTGAGGTTCGGTCGCGCCACGACTTTTAGTGTCGTCGGCGGCATGCTTGGATCGTGACGACGCCGAGACGCGGCCTGCTGTTCCACTTCACCCACATCTCGAACCTCGCATCGACCGTAGGCAACGGTCTGGCGGCTGACAGCCAGGTTCAGGCAAGCGGTCTCATCACAACCGAGGTCGCGAATCTCGACATCAAGAGCCCTCGCCGAGACCGGCCGGTCATCTGCGGACCGGGGGGGCGTCGTCGCCGATTACGTCCCGTTCTACTTTGCTGCCCGATCCCCGATGCTCGGCTCGGTCCACAAAGATCGTGTCTCCACCTATCAGGACGGACAGGCCGACCTCATCTACCTCGTGAGCCACGTGGACCGTGTCGTCGACCTTGGCCTGCGGTTCGTCTTCAGCGATCGAAACGCCGTCAAGGACTACGCTGCGTTCAGCGACGACATCACGCGTCTCGACCGGTTCGTCGACTGGACGCTGATGGAGCAGAAGATGTGGAACAACACCGCAGCCGAGCCCGACCGCATGGAGCGTCGCATGGCGGAGTTCCTGGTCTACCGAAGCGTGCCGTGGGATGCATTCCTCGGAGTCGGCGCAATCGACGAAGACCGACGCCGACAGGCGAGCCAGATCCTCAGTGACGTAGGCTCAACAGCCACGATCCGCACCCGACCTGAGTGGTACTACTGATGACGACCATCACCGACGCCACCGGCAACCTGCTCGAGGCCGACGTCGATGCACTCGTGAACACGGTGAACACGGTGGGTGTAATGGGCAAGGGACTCGCGCTCCAGTTCAAGAACGCCTTTCCCGACAACTTCAAGGCGTACCAAAAAGCGTGCAAGAACGCCGAAGTTCACCCAGGCAAGATGTTTGTCTTTGACGCTGGCATGCTCACGCACCCGCGCTGGATTATCAACTTCCCGACAAAAGGGCACTGGCGGTCGCGCTCTCGCACCCACGACATCGAGACGGGCCTCGGAGACCTGCATCGGGTGATCCAGGAGCTGGGCATCATGTCCATCGCCATCCCGCCGCTCGGGTGCGGCAACGGTGGTCTGAGCTGGAACGACGTCCGACCCATGATCGAGCAAGGTCTCCAGGGGCTCGACATCGAGCTACTTCTCTACGCTCCAACAGGCCCGCCCGATGCCGGCAACATGGTCGTTGTCGGCGAGCGGCCGAAGCTGACGCCTGGCAAGGCCGCTCTCGTAGCAGTTGCTGATAGCTACGACACCTTCGGCTTCGGAACATCGCTCATCGAGATCCAGAAGCTCATGTACCTCCTACAAGAGACAGGCGAGGAGCTGAACCTTCGTTACGAAGCGCAACGCTACGGACCCTACGCCGACAACCTCCGCCACGTCCTCAAGGCGCTCGAAGGTCACCATCTCCAAGGTTTCGGCGATGGCTCGAAACGGGTGAGAGACGCCGAGCCTCTGGAGGTCCTCCCTGGAGCGGCTGAGGAGGCCCGCCAAGCGCTTACCGGCAACGCCAAAATCCGGGAGCGGCTTGACCGGGTGCTCGCGCTGGCGGAGGGCTACGAGTCGCCGTACGGAATGGAACTGCTGGCCACTGTCCACTGGGTGGCCAGCCGCGTCGCAAGGGATCCGGGCGACCTGCCCGAGATCATCGAACAGGTGCAGTCGTGGAGCAGTCGCAAGTCACGGATGTTCACCGCTGAACACATCACGGCCGCCTGGAAGCGGCTCGCCAACCAAGGTTGGATCGGCGCAGCGCAGCCGGTGTAGCTCGATCAGAGGCGACAGACGATCAAGCAGCGTTGTTCAAACAACACCTGCGAAGGTGTCCAAGGGAAGCCGACGGATGGAAGCCTCCGGGAGGCCAGCGGCCAGCGGCCAGCGGCCAGCGGCCAGGAGCGCAGCGAAGTCAGCGCTGGCCTCAACCTCAGCGCCAGGCAAGCCGGCCAGGGCCGATACCAATTGATCACCCTTCCCCTCTTCAGCCAAGGTCTCCAGTTCCTCCCACAGACCAACCTTGGCCGAGATGCCTGCCGTCACCTGGGGATAGAACGTCCGCAGTGCGGTCCATTTCGCCCCCGTAGTAGGCCATAGCCGTGAGATCCTTGGGTCCGTAGCCAAGTTCACTTCCTGGTGTACTCACAGCCACCTGAAGTTGCAGGCGGAACGTGTTGTCGAAACGCTTCACCGCTCAGGGTGTCAGCCGCATCGTGCTGAGCACCACTCGTTCTGCGTTGCGAACCTCAACCGCACGATCTGAGAGCAGCTCAGATCGACGGATGCGAACCGCAGCTCGTAGCGCCGTGAGGTCCTCCTTCTTGACCTCTTGAGTACCAAGCCCGTGGCGCCGACGATTAACAGTAAGGTCACCTGCCTCTTCGACCGAGATGTCTCGCTGATCTTGAAGAAACTCGTCGATCTGTCGACTGTTGTCTACGGCTGGCCCTCCGGCTTGGAGAAGCCGTTCAGTCGGCGGTCTTCTTATCGATTCAAGTCCGACGTGCAGCTGAAAGACCTTCTCCAGAAAATGGGCGCCGAGCAGGCCGGAGCGTTCTGGATTGACCTGCAGAAGCGATTTCCTCACATCCGCCAGCTCAGCTTCCATCACGCTCACAATGATGTCCATGTCGAGGCCAAGGACAAACGTGACAGCATCGTCCGCCCGCCGCCCGAATATCTCCGACACGGCGACTAACGCATCCTTGATCACCTCAACGTCACACCGATCCAGGTCGTCAAGGAAGACAATCAGAGCACCGTTTTCCGTCCTCGAGGTCACAGCGGCAATGAGATGTTCGATGTCGCGCTCGGCCTCGTCACTCAGGCCAAACGCGGCGTCGCACTTACGACCGGTGGCGACCAGTCGAAGCGTTCGATGGAAGGGGTCACGGAACCCAGTGACGAAAGATGTTGCCGTTGCGATCCCAGCTAATCCCGCACCAACAGCAGCAAACTAAGCGGCGGGGGTCATAAGCCTGTTCGGCGAAGATGACGAGGCCCTGCGTGCCCCTCCCCAGCGGGGCGAACGCTTCTACGAACATGAGCCGCCAACAGCCCCCTGGTTCCCGGCCTAGGCGACGACTCGAACCAACAGCGGAGACTGAGATAGGTTGAGCCGTTGTACGACTCGTCACACGGCGGCGTCGCAGAACTCGTTA
>Ga0316192_10003998_pt1 | contig 10710 bp, 8 predicted proteins | sample MerIslwburrow_MG_FD_204931 | JGI IMG/M metagenome (GOLD analysis project Ga0316192, IMG submission 204931) | Coastal sediment microbial communities from Maine, United States - Merrow Island worm burrow | ecosystem: Environmental > Aquatic > Marine > Coastal > Sediment | place: USA: Maine...
AGGGCGCCGGAGAGCTCGCCGCAACATGGTCCCCCTCGTCGGTGGACAAGCGGTGTCCCTGTTCGGCGACTACATCGCGTTCTTCTCGCTCCCCTATTTCGTGCTGGCGCTCACAGCCGATCCACTCGACCTCGGCCTCACCGCGGCGGCCGAGACGTTGCCAATGCTCCTCTTTGGGCTTGTCGCCGGTGTGATCCTTGACCGCTGGCGTAACCTTCGCGGGGCGCTCGTGGCTGTCGACCTTGCCCGAGCTGCGGTGTTCGCTGGGCTTGCGCTCGCAGCAGCCAATGGTGCGGGTACCCGGTGGCTCGTATTCGGCGTCGCATTCATCATCGGAACGTTGTCGGTGTTCTTCGACTCCGGACTTCAGACGTTGATGCCTTCCGTCATCGACGACGACATGCTCATTGACGCCAACTCGCAGCTCGCCGTGGCCCGCATGGCGACGCTGAGCATCGGCCCCCTCGTCGGAGGCATACTCATTGCGTTCAGCGGAGGTTTTGCGACCGCATTCCTCATCAACGCTGCTACGTTCATCCTGTCGGCGGCGTTCCTCACGATGCTCCGTGTTGTCCACGACCGGCCCCCTGCGTCGACCGAGGCGTTCCGGGATTCGTTGGTTGATGGTCTCAAGTTCCTCCTCGGCGAACCCAGGCTCAGATGGGCGACCCTCGGCGGAACGCTGACCAACCTGGTTTTTCAGCCGCTCGAAGCGCTGTTGGTGCTCTTCGTTGTCACCGAGATTCTCGACCTGCCGGCTGACACGATCGGAGATCTCACTACGGTTGGTGCGACCGTAGGCATCTTCTACGCGATCAATGCGGGGATCGGTGCAATTGGGGCTTCCTTCGCTCCGAGGGTCTCGGCCCGCATGCCACTCGGCACGATGTATGTCATCGGCCTCTTCCTCGTTGGAGGCGGGTTCCTCGCCCTGGCCCTCATCGGGACGTTCGTCGCGGTGATTCCTGCGGGCCTCACCTTCGTCGGGATCGCGTGGGTGAATGTGTCCTTGACGACGATGCGCCAGCGGCTTACCCCACCTGAGCTACTTGGCCGCGTAATCGCGGCGTCCCGAACTCTTGCGTGGATCGGTCTGCCGGTCGGGGCTGCGGTTGGAGGCATGATCGCAGGCAAAATCGGCGTGGTGCCGGTCTACGTGGGCGGCTCGCTCCTTGTGCTTGCCATCGCCACCTTCCTGCTCGGAACCGCTCTCGTTCGGGATCCGGTGATGGCCGATCCCGACGATGACGAGAACCCGCTCCCGGCGGCGGACGCGAGCTGAGCAGATTGTGTGCCAACTGGAGCGGAGACCGAACGCCGTCGATGGTCGGTCAGGTTCAGAAGCGCTTGCGCTGCTTCACGCGCATCCCGCGACGGCTCTTCGCCATCCACCCGATGGCGAATCCAAGAGCCAAGGCAACAACGATCCAGATGACGATCTGTGAGCCGACGTACAGCACCTATTCCTCCAAAGCAATGAACTCGATGCGACGATTCTTCTGCCGACCTTCTTCGGTCGAGTTGTCTGCGATCGGGCGCGTATCACCGTAGCCGACCGCCACGAAACGCTCGGGATCTTCCCCCCGGCTCACGAAGTAGTCCAGGACGGCCTGCGCGCGCCGACGCGACAGTTCGAGATTCCGTTCCGAGCTCCCCTGTGCGTCGGCGTGCCCGGCGATCTCAACCGGCACCGCGGCGAATTCAACGAGCGGTACGAGGAGTTCGTCGAGCAGCGCGGTCCCGACCGGGGTCAGTTGATCGCTCGCAAACTCGAATTCGACAACCTTGCCCTCGATCAGTTCTGCAAGTGTCCGCTCGAGTTCCTCGACTTCGGCCTTGGTGGGCGCTGGAGGTTTCGGCGGCCCAAGCACGCCGTCGGTCACGTCGAATCCGTCGGCCGCAAGCGCCACGACCAGATCTTCGGTGGCATCGGAGAGGTCGCGCTTCAATTGTCGTGTCTCGGCCTTGCCGGCGGTCGTCACGACATCACCCGCAGGATTGACGGTGACGGAGCCTTCGTCAAGACCTGCGGCGAGCGTTCCGATGAGAGCGGCCACCGTGCCGATCCAATCATCCTCCGGATCGAGGCCCTCGACCACCTCGACGCCGGCCAACTCGATAGCGTCGAACCGGGTGGCCGTACCGTCGCCAACGACGAGTTCGCCAACCGATGTCTCAAGAAATGTCAGTTGTTCCGCGCTCGATATCGTCCCGCTGACCGTGACGGTGTCTCCCGACCAGGACACCACGAGCGGTGATCCGGTGACCACGGTGTCGACCGCGTCGGGCGCGTCGATTTCCCACACACCCGTCGCGTCCACGGAGCCCACGCCCGACAGCGCTGCAACCGCCTGGACACCGCTCTCGATGTCCTGTCCCTCGCGATATTGGCCCTTCAACGAGACGGCGAAACCGTCCACGTCGGCGGTGATCTCCTGGAACCCGGCGATGCGCAGGGCCTGTTCCGAACGGACTCCGAGGTCTGATTCAACCGACCCAGTCCCTACGAGCACGGCGAGGACGAGAAGTATGAGAACGAGCAGGACCATCCCCGCAACGAACGCAGCCCACGATGCAGCGGGGTCGATTTCGGTCGGAGGCGTGAACCTCGACGTCATCGGTTGCGACCGCGTCGCGGACTTTCGATCGAGTTGCTGAAGACGCTTCGACATTTTGTTTGCCATGATCTCTCAGAATGCTACCGAGTGTGTTCGCAAGTGAACGCACCGCGGTTATGTATCGGTCGTCGGCTAGCCGACCTCAACCGATGATTCGTCGAGAACAACGCGGATCGCTTCGTAGTCCCGCAACGCGTTCGTGAGCATGTCACCGGTTGCTTCCTTCAGCGAGCGGAGACGGCGTGCAAGATCTTCGTACTCGTCACGGCTCTGAGCGAAACGCTCGATGGCTCGGCGGCGCTCGGCTTCGTACTCCTCCGAAGCGCGCAGTGTGGCCTCAGCGAGGATCGACTCCGCCTCGCTGCGTGCGGCGCTCACGAGGCGTTCGGCCTCTGACCTGCTCTCGGCGCGTGCACGGTCGGCTTCGCTCCGAGCCGTTGCGAGCTCAATCTCTCCGAGGCCTTTCGCCTCGCTCCGCAGCGCCTCGGCCTCTTCCGTGACGGTCGCAGCCTCCCGGGTTGCAGCATCGAGACGCGCCTGGGCCTGCATGAGGAGGCCCTCGGCATCCTTGCGCGCTTGCTCCGCTGCGGCACGCGGTTCGGACAGCAACCGAGCAGATTCGATCTCGGCATCACGAAGGATCAATCCGGCCCGTTCTTCGGCCTCGGAAAGCAGCTTGTGTTTGGCTTCGGCTGCTGCAACATAGGCGCTCTCGACCGAATCCTCGGCTTCGCGGTTGCCGACGCGACGACGGTCCAGTTCGCGGTTGTGGATCAACGTGTCGCGGAGGTTCTCCTCGAGAGCGGCGATCGACGCAGCCATCTCAGATAGGAACGCGTCGACCTGTGCGCGGTTGTACCCGCGTCGTACCTGGTCAAATGATCGACCTTCGACTGACTCTGCCAGCGAGTCCATTGGCGTCCTCCTCATTCCCGATGGAACCCTCCACCGGGGCGATCAGTCTATGCCGACTACTCTGCGCGGTCAACAAGTTCTTCTCGGCTACCCAGGGTGTTCACTTGAGGGTATTGAAACCAAAGGATGCGCGGTGCAACCTGATCGCTCGCGGGGAGTAGCCTGCCCCGATGCTCCCAGCATCAACACTGCCCTTTGGGGTCGCCGATTGCGAGATCGTCGGCGGAGGCTGGCTCGTCCAGCCCATCAACGCATGGTCGAGCCTGGCGTACGCCGCCGTTGGGATGGTGCTGATCACGTCGACGCCGCAGGCGCCACCTTCGGACCGCACCTTGCGCGTGGCCTTCGGCGTGCTCATGGTGGCGACCGGGATCGGGAGCTTCCTCTACCATGGCCCGCAGCCCGCCGCCGCCGGTTTCGCTCACGACATCACCTTCCTCGCGATGTTGTGGTTCCTGATTCTCATGAATCCCGCAGCGGCGTACCGCATCCCACGGCGACATGCGTGGATCGCCCTGGCATCGGTCACGGCTGCCGCTTCCGTCGTTCTGATCGCCTCGCCGGACTCGACCAACGTCCTCACCGGTATCTCAATCGTCGCCCTCATTACGTCGGACCTCTTGCTTCGGCGGATCGGCGGCGTCAACGGAAGGTGGTACGCCGCCGCCCTGATCCTGTTCGGCGCGTCGCTGACGTTCAACGTCCTCGGCCGCTCCGGTACCGCAACCTGCGATCCCGACACCCTCATCCAGTTCCATGCGCTGTGGCACATCCTTTCTGCGGCGGCGCTCGGTGCGTACTACGTTGCCACGACCGTTCCCCGAGACCAGGAGCCGAGCCCTTGACCCTCCCCGTGAGCCTTGCAGACGTTGAAGCCGCAGCCGATCGAATCAAGCCGTTCGTCCACCGAACCCCAGTATTTACATCGGCCACACTCGACCGAGAGCTCGGGGCACACGTCTCCTTCAAGGCCGAGAATCTCCAAAAGGTCGGAGCATTCAAAGCGCGCGGGGCAACAAACGCCGTTCTGCAGCTTCCTGCCGAGACCACGGGTGTGGTGACACATTCGTCTGGCAACCATGGTCAAGCCGTTGCCTACGCGGCATCGATCCGAGACCTGCCGGCGTGGGTCGTCATGCCGCGCACCGCGCCGGCACTCAAGATGGACGCCGTTCGTTCCTACGGCGCCGAAGTTGTCCTCTGTGATCATGCAGATCGCGAATCCACCGCCACCGAGGTAATGGAGCGCACGGGAGCCGTGCTTGTGCATCCATTCGACAACCCCCAGGTGATCGCTGGCCAGGGCACGGCGACATTGGAGCTCGTCGACCAGGTGCCCAACCTCGACGTGATCGTCGCTCCGATCGGCGGAGGCGGCCTCCTGTCCGGCGCCGCAACAGTCGCCAGCGGGCTCGAACCTCAGATCCCGATCGTCGGAGCCGAACCGTTCGCCGTCGATGACGCGTACCGGTCACTCCGGTCCGGCATCCGCCAACCCGGCGTCGAGTCGCCGGTGACGGTCGCTGACGGGCTCCTCACGGGAATCGGAGCCCGTGCGTTCGCTATCCTGATGGCTCATGAAGTCGACGTGATCCGCGTCACGGAGGCGGCTATTCTCACGGCGGCACACTTCCTGCTCCTCAGGATGAAGCTGGTGGTTGAGCCTTCGGGCGCAACACCCCTCGCCGCCATCAGAACTGAACCAGCGCGGTTCCAAGGCCGTCGGGTCGGCGTCATCATCTCTGGTGGCAATACCGACTTCTCCTGGCTGGCAGCAGCGGAAGCGCTTACATCGCGCCGGGAAACCAGTCCTTGATCTGGAACGTCTTGCGTGTTACCACAGCGTCTTCCATGAGCATGTCCGGGATGTTCCGCGCCGATCGTCCAACGTGATACGGCCGGGCAGCGGTCTCGACCGGCCGACCCTCCGAAAGATCGCAAACCTCCCGGGCGCGCCCTGAGATCTCGGCGGTACCGATGCGGCGTGCGTACTCAATGATCGCCGGCTTCGGGAGACCGAGCAGTGGTCGCAGGAGCGGAACGTCTGCCGCCTCCGAGACCCCAACCAGGTGTGGCAGCGTCTGCGATGACACCTGGCCCAGAGCATCTCCGGTGACCAGCGCCAGAACACCCTGCTCCTTGGCAATCTGCGACGCTGCTCGCGCCATCAACACCTTCAGCGCAACCTGGCGCATCCGTGCGTCGACATTGTCGAGCAGCGCCTCCTTCACCGCCTGGAACTCAACAACGTGCACCGTGGGGTCTGTCCCGTACCCCCAGCGCTCCCACAACAACCGGGCGACGGCCAGGGCATGGTCGGATTGGGAACACGACAGGGTGAAGTGGACGAATTCGACCGGCGATCCTCGCGACATCATCATCCATGCGGCAACCACCGAGTCGAAGCCGCCGGAGATCAGCACCAGAAGCGGCTCCTGGCTCCCCAGCGGCAGACCACCCGGTCCGCGATGACGCTTGACGACGAGGAAGGCCCGGTGGTCGAGCACCGTGATCTCCACCGGTTCCTCCGGGTCATCGAGATTGACCGATCCCCCAGCCTCGACGAGAAGATCCCCGGCCTTGCAGGCCAGATCGTACGACCGCCACGGGTGGTCTCCGCGACGCTTCACGGTGATGCCAAATGTGCGTCCGGCAACACGATCTCGCGTGTGGCGACAAATCTCAGAAGCGAGATGGTCTACGTCTCCGCCATCTAGTTCGACCATCTCGTCGACGGCTGCAACACCGAAGACTCGGCTCACGTGCTCGACGACGTCGTCGGTCTGGTCTCCCGCATCGATGGAGAAGCGGTGGGATCCGAGTTTCTCGAGCGGGACATCACTTCCGGCCTCGACGACCGCCAGTCGCACGTTTGCGAGGACGCGTCGAATCATCCCCGGCTGCGTTCGCCGGGACTTCAGGAAGATGTCACCCGACATTGTGATGTGGATCACAGGATTCCCTCGATTCGCTCACCGTCGAGGATACGGTGCGTCGCATCGTTCATGGGCACACCTCGTCACGTCCAGCGCGGCGACGTCCGGACCTCGACCAGTGACGGGCCATCCGCAACAGACAGCGCTTCCTCCAACACCGCCTCGAGCGTCTCTGCCCGCTGGACGCGGAAGCCGCGTCCGCCACACAGGTCCGCATACGCAGCGAAGTCCGGGTTCACCAAATCGGTCTGCCACACCGGACGCTCCGACGCCACCTGCTCGCGACTGATCTTCGCGAGTTCGTCGTTGTTGAGGACCACGTGGGTGATCGGCATGGCGTATTTCACCGCGGTCGTGAACTCCGCGAGGTATTGACCGAGGCCGCCGTCGCCCGAAATCGACACGATCGGGCGCGATCCGGCAGTGGCGGCATACGCCCCAAGTGCCGCCGGCAGTGCGAAACCGATCGAGCCCAGATACCCCGACATGAGCACGTCCTGGCCACCCTTCGACTCGAAGTAGTGCCCAAATGCGTACGTGTTGTTCCCCACGTCGACGGCCATGACGGCGTCCGCAGGCGTCACGTGTCCGAGTGCCTCGAACACCCGTGCCGGATGCATCCAGCCGCGGTCGTCGCTCAGACCGGAGCGCCGCCGTTTCTCCGTGCGCCAATCCTCCCATCGCGTGGCGAGAGCGTTCCGGACCTGCGGGTTGTCGCGAGCAGCCACCACCGCACTGACGTCTCGCAGGAACACCCCGATGTCCGACCAGATCGGAAGGTCAACGGGATGGAACTTTCCGAGCGTCATGCGATCTGAATCCACCTGGATGGTGGTCTTCTTCTCGGAGATCCCAGTGTGGTTGGAGAACGATGCCCCGAGCACCACCAGGAGGTCGGCGCCGGTCATCGTGGCTGCCGCGACGCGGGTCCCCGATCGGCCGAGCGTGCCACAGGCGAGGGGATGATCGTCGCCGATGAGCCCCTTCGCTTTGAAGGTCGTAATGATCGGGGCGTCGATTCTCTCAGCGAGTGCAACAACATCGCTTGCGAATGCCCGCGCACCGTATCCGGCAACGATCACGGGATGTTGTGCCCTGTTGATGAGGTCGATCGCCTCGCTGACCGTACCGGGCGCTGGTGCGATTGACGGGCTGGCGAGGCGGCCCGACACCGGCCGCGGCGGAGGATCTTCGAGACCGGGCATCTCCTGCACCTCGTCAGGGAAGATCAGATGCCCGACCGACCGATCAACGATGGCGTGTTTCAGCGCGAGCGCCATCAGCTCGGTCGCGTTGCCGGGTTGCAGGACAGTCTGGCTCCACGACGCCACGGCATCGAACGCCCGATCCAACGGGACCTCCTGGAACGCACCAGGACCCAGAACCTGCGTGTCGACCTGCCCGGTCAATGCAAGCACCGGTGACCGATCGACGTTCGCGTCCCACAGACCCGTGAGAAGATTCGTCGCTCCCGGTCCTGCGATCGAGAAACACGCCGCCGGGCGGCCGGTGAGTTTGCCGTACGCCGACGCTGCGAATGCAGCAGCACCCTCGTGCCGGATCGCATAGAAACGAAGACGCCCGGCATTCTCGGCTGCTCTCAGGGCGTCCGCGAGTCCAAGATTCGAGTGACCGACCATGCCGAAGACGGAATCCACACCCCAGTCAACCATCACGTCGACCATCTGGTCCATCAGCGTTCGGCTCTTTTCCACCACCGGAACGCCAACGGCGATCGCACCGTCGCGTTCTGAGAGCGGGAGTGGGGTTGCCACGTCACCATAACCCTCAGGTGGTTCGCCGGTGAGTGGGTCGTATTCATAACCATGCCACGGGCAGATGAGCCATCCATCTTCGATCGTGCCCTCGCCGAGTGGACCGCCTTGGTGGGGACAACGATTGTCGAGTGCGCCGAGACCGTTGGTGGTGCGAGCGATGCACACCGCGCGTCCTCCGACCACGACCGCTTTCACCGCGCCGACGGCGAGATCATCGGTGTCGATCTGATGCCAGGTGTAGCCGCCCATATGAGTCCTTCCGTCCGGGTGCCCAGGTAACGCCCGAGTCGCGCCCGCGATTCCATTCGTGCGCCGGTCGAGTGCCCGTACCGGCACTCGCTCTCCCAAAGAGGGCACACCCACGGAGGGGCCCAAATCAATAGGGCAGGTGGATCATCCCCATGGGTGTACCGACGCTGACTCTACCGCGCCCGGTGGCACGGGTGCCTGGCGCTGCCACGCGCGGGGTCCAAGACGTAGGGGCGTTCGCTCTCGCTTGTAGACTGCCGGCAATGTCGTCGACCTGGACCGGTAGCCCTAACACGCAACTGGCACTGGCCCTCGGAATCACCGGTGGAGGAATCGGTCTCTTCTTTGGGATACTCAGTCTCAGTTCGGACACGGACTCCGACGAGGTCGCGGTGGTGATCGTCATTTCTGCGCTCGCCCTCATCGGGGCAGCCCTCACCACCACAAAGCCGTTTGTCACGGCAATCCTTCTGCTGTTCGCAGGAATCGGAGGGTTCATCGCGTACTGGGACGGGACCTGGATGGTCCCCGGCATGCTCCTCGTCGGCGGTGCGTTCGCAGCGTGGAAAGCAGGGCAGAAGACCGGACGCTAGAGCGTCGAGTGCCGCCGCACGCGCGTGTCGGAGGACAGGGGACACGTGTCCCCCACAACGTGCAACAACCCCAAGGGGTGGTGCCCAAGGGGTTGTTGGTGTCGGAGAGAAGACTCGAACTTCCACGGGATTTCTCCCACATGGCCCTCAACCATGCGCGTCTACCAATTCCGCCACTCCGACGTAGCGGCCGGAAGTATAGGAACCCCGGTACCCAACCCGGCTGAGAAGAGCCCTGCGCCGCCCGGCGCATCATCGTGGTTCTCGTTGGCAGACACCTGCGACGAGCTAGCCGTCGGCGCGGTACCAGCTTTCGATGTTCCAGGTGTAGCCGGCGCGGGTCGGGTTGTGCTTGAACCCCCCGATTTCGTCTGCCCACACGGCCGCGGTCACGAGCCGCGCGTACAACGGGTGCAGAATGGCGTTGTCGGCAAGGATCGTCTCCGCCTCCTGGATGAGCGTGATCAGCTCAGCGGTGTCAACCGTGGAGAACATCTCATCGCGAACCTCTGCGAATCGGATCGAGCTTTCGTCGCTCACGGCTCCCGCTGCCTCGACACCGTAGAGGTAATTGTTCTGTCCCGCCGGCGGTGGGTTCTCCGGATCCCAGAGATTCGTGATGCCAATGAGCCCGGAGAGGCCGGGAGAACCGATCCATGCCCATTCACCGAAATCCCACGTCCCGTCGTAGAAGGTCTGGCCCCAGAAGAGCTGGCCGTCTTCGAGTTGGTTCTCAAAGGGAATACCAGCGGCCGCAAACATGTCGGCAAACAACTCAGACATCTTCACCCGATCCGGAACGTTGGACGTCGTTGTGAAGACAACCGTGCACTCCTTGCCCGTCTCTTCCACCGCAACCACGTACAGCTCGGCGGCACGGGCCGGATCATGGTTGTACTGCGCCCAAGCTTCCTGAGACAGCGAAGGGGTGAACGCATCCACGTACGATTCGAGCGGCTTGGGGTTGGTCTGCCAAACGAGTAACTCGTCGACTAGTAGCTGCTTGTCGATCGCATGGCCGATCGCCTGGCGCATGTTGAGCGATTCGTTGCATGACGTCGGATTCCGGTCGTAGCGGGTGTCGCCGAACTGGAATCCCACGTGCTCCCACATCGGACCCGAGAGGACCTCAACGACCGCTCCTTCAGGCTCAAGAGACTTGAGCGTCGTGATCGCTTCGGTCTTCTGTTCTTGGGTGAAACTGCCGCCGAGTTGCGTGATGTCCACCTCTCGAGCTTTGAAGGCGTCGATGACCGCCTCCGGGTCCGGAATGAAGGTGAAGGTGACACTGTCGAGATACGGCAGCTGCTGGTCGGTCACCGGGTCGGTCTTCCAGTAGTTGTCGTTGCGAACGAGCCTGACCGACTCACCCTTGACCCACTGTTCGAACATGAACGGCCCGCCGGACACCCACATGGTCTCGTCCCAATCGGCTATGAAATCCGAACCCTCGACGGAGTGCTTGGGAACGATCGTTCCGAAGATCAGCTCGTAGAACGCAGTCGGTGCCGCAAGCGTGTACTCAAACGTCTTCGGACCTACCAGGATCGAGTCGGGGATGATGTCCTCGTAGGTAGCCTTGCCGATAGCTTGGGTCGGATCCATGATGAGGTCGTATGTG
>Ga0316192_10004000_pt1 | contig 10707 bp, 8 predicted proteins | sample MerIslwburrow_MG_FD_204931 | JGI IMG/M metagenome (GOLD analysis project Ga0316192, IMG submission 204931) | Coastal sediment microbial communities from Maine, United States - Merrow Island worm burrow | ecosystem: Environmental > Aquatic > Marine > Coastal > Sediment | place: USA: Maine...
GATTGTATCAAACTTTGATTGGATAGATTCATCGGATTTAAAGTAGATATTACCACTGGAATTCACCAGAGCAAACATTTTACCTTCATGGAAAATCCCATATCCCCCAAACATTTTTTTTGAGGTGATACCGGGAATCAGACTTAATCTCTCTATCAATAAAGTACAGGTAAGATCTGCTTCTTGTGTTCGCTTAATTCCTTTTACTCCCATGTGATTGAGTTAAATGAGTTTCTAAAATAAACAATCCGAAGCAATATTGAGCGCACGAACAAAAGTTTAATTCAAAGACATAAAAACTGCGCAGGAAACAAAGTCCCTGCGCAGAAATTCATGGAAGTTGTGGAAAAGCTATGTAACTATACCAGTTCTGCTACCTTTTCTTCTTTAGATTTACGTGCATACTCCTCTAGCATTTGTGTAGTAACTGACTTAGGTCGCTCGATCGGATAACCTAGTGCGCGATCCCAAATGATATTAGAAAGAACGCCAATAGATCTTCCCACCCCAAAGAGTACTGTATAGAAGTCATACTCTTTGATACCATAATGCCACTGGATAACACCAGATTGAGCATCTACATTAGGCCATGGATTTTTAGCCTTTCCATGTTCTTTCAGAATGTCCGGAGCTACATCATACAGTACACTTACATATTTGAAAATTGGATCATCAGGTAAATGCTGTAAACAGAAGTCCCGTTGGGCAGTATACCTGGGATCTGTTTTTCGCAGCACTGCATGACCATATCCTGGTATTACTTGGCCGGAATTTAGTGTATCCCATACGAAATCTTTCATTTCTGCATGCGTTGGAATCTTATTATCCATTTTCTTCATTACATCCTGAATCCATCGCAATACCATTTCATTGGCAAGTCCGTGTAAAGGACCAGCAAGTCCATTTATCATAGAAGATATGGAATAATACACATCAGATAACGCACTTGCAACTAAGTGACCGGTATGGGCACTTACATTCCCGCTTTCATGATCACTGTGCAAAATGAAGTAAAGCCGTGCCAAATCATCGTATGGCTTTCCAATTCCCATCATTCGGGCAAAATTACCTCCCCAGTCCAACTTTGGATCGCCGGCAATAATATCTCCATTTTTATACTTCTTGCGGTAAATGTAGGAGGCAATTCTGGGTAGCCTGGCAAGAAGGTTTAGGGAATCTTCAAATGTTGAATCCCAAAGATTCATTTTATTCAGCTCACCATTTTTATATTTTGGTGTAAAAATGGATTCTTTTTCCATGGACACAACAGCCGCAGAAAACATAACCATTGGATGGCAATCACAAAGGTCATCAAGCACTTTATACACATAATCTGGAACATGTCGTCTGTGAGCAAGTTCATGCTGCACTTCCAACACTTCTTTTTTATGGGGAATATCACCGGTAAGCAATAGATAAAGGAAACCTTCTACATAGGGGATTTCAGCATGCGGTGGTTTTGGTAATTTCTCCAAGACTTCAGGAATTGTGTATCCTCTGAACCTAATCCCCTCAAAGGGATCAAGATAAGAGATGTCGGTCACGAGGCATTTAATTCCACGCATCCCCCCCATTGCCTGGGCAATAGTAACATCACTTATTTTTACGTCGCTGTACTCTTTGAGAAGTTTTTGTGTTCTGGGCCTCCACTCCTCGATCTTATTGGCAAGTTTCTTTTTTAATATTGACATGACAACAAATTTTAAGTAAACAATAAAAACTCGGGAGGTTAATAACAGGAACTAAAATATACCAAAAAAGCTTGCAAATTCCTAATAACTAAGGAGTTAATTTCCGTTCATTTATACAGTTACTCTAATGATTTTTAGTACAGTGAAGGGTATCAGTTGTTTAACTTATAAAGCGTGGATCAAATAAAAAACCAATAATCAATTACAGGTTTTTTATTCCACATCTCCAATAGTTTTCTGATTTCAATTTTTTGGGAAGGTGACGTAACCAAAATCATAATTTGTGGATTTAGCATGCTTGAAATGATGCTATAATCTTTCATCATGACATTGTATATATGCTTTCCAATTTTCTTTTTATTATCACAAACCCAATGAAAATCATCATGCTTTTCAAGGAGTAATTTTGCCATGTCTTTACCATTGTTCCCTGCACCCCAAAGCACAAGCGGTCTTTTGCGATCGCGATCGAGCTTATAAAAATTTTGTAGTTTAAGATCAAAGTACCTATTGTCTTTGTAACAATCCCAGGTTCGGGATATGCGATTTGATCGGTCCCTCCAATAATGCAATATCTTGTCTATGCCCACGATGTTAAGACCATGTTCATACATTCTAAAACACAGATCATAATCTTCAGGATAAATATCCGAATTAAAACCACCAATACGTTCGAAGTCTTCTTTATGAATCATCCAACTATGTGAAGGAATCACACATTCTGTATAAATCTCCTCTTTGTGCGTACTTTCTCGAGCTACATTATTTAGCCATGCTTCATATCTTCTAAAACCATTTCCAACCTCTCCTTCATCAACAAAATGTTCCGTTCCACCTGCTATAACTGTACCCTTGCCATATTTTTCCCATTCATCGACTAATAGCTCTATCTTATAATTTGGCATCTTATCATCAGAATCCATACGATTAAGTAAGGTCCCATTTACATGTTTGTACCCTTCCTGAAGCGCTGGTATTAGTTTTTGCCCCTGGCTCTGAAATACTCTAATTCTAGAGTCGCTCTGTGAATAGGCACTCAATATTTCTGGAGTACGGTCTGTAGAATGATCATTTACGGCTATAAGTTCCCAATGCTGATATGTCTGATTAATGATAGAATCCAGGCAATCATGGAGATACGGCTCGGTATCCTTGACGGCCATGATGATCGAAACTAATGGGGAGTGACTATCCATAGATTATAATTCTACCCCGAAAGTAGGGATAAATACTAGAGATTCACACTTAATACTATAATCTGGACTTGTAATTAAAATGTCCTGAAATGTGCAATCGGTTAAGCCATCCAGCTTCTTTTGCGTTCGAATTGCTGATCGTCAAGAATATCATTGAGAATATTTGCGTCTTCCACCACCTGGAAGTCAAACATGCCAACACAAGCGAAGTCTGCGCCATTTTCAAAAGCAAATTTGAATCCTTGTTTTGGATGGAAGGCTCCTGCGGCTAGCACTTTAAAAGCAATCCATGGCTTGCTAAGGCTCTCCATGAAGTCAACTGTTTCTTGAGGTTTTCTTGCCCAATAATTATCAATCGCATAATTATCAATGATCATTTTTTCTTTTGGTTCATCATCTCTCCATGACCAGTAAGAAGTATCATGAAGCGTCTTCATGTAAAAGTCAGCATCAATTTTATTATCCTCTAGTCCTTGGAAGGTGGCCAACTCATGACCTGCAACGCCAGATATCACTCCTTTACTTTTGGCATACTCAACAACATTATTGATCAATTCAAATTTACCTTCTCGAGCCCATTGATCTCCCAAATTTCCAATTAACAGGGTTCCCATTGCACCATTATCAACTGCTAAATCAACGATCGCTTTATAGTCCTTTTCATCAGGATAAATTGGTGCCAACCATTGAATTTTACCACCTTGTTTCCAGTGCTTTTGTAATATGCTTCGCTCAAGCTCCCCTGTTCCAATAGCAGTTGTGTTTATACCACTTGCTTCACAAAGAGTAAATGTTTCAATAACTTTTTCGGTAGTAAAATATTTCTTTAAAAAATTAGATACATAGATCAGATCTCGGCTATGTGCAAAGCCACTTATTAAATTACCTCCGCAAATCAATCGGCCTATATTTACATCTTTAATTAGACCTGAAGGTATTGGTTTTTTCAACTCTGAAATATCAAGCTGCCTCGCTAACTTTATAGTTGCTCCAGAATAACTGTCAGCAGAAACCTGATTTCTTAGGTGCTTTTCTTCGTGACTTCCCCATCCATAATTTCTAGCTACGCTGTATACAAACCCTCCCAAAAATGGAACAGCTATCAAATTTTTAATAAGGTTACGGCGATCTATTGCTTTGGGATTGAGGTAGTGATTTGCTTCTTTTGGTACTTTAACAACATTTGTTGCAAGGGTTTCCGGTTTACTTTTTGAGATATTTTCTAAACTATAAAACCTTGCTTTTGGCATAAATCCTAAAACCAATAGTGTAATCAGTTCTACAAGATTTTTATTTACGATCAAATAATGTCCCTCTATTCCATAACCAATTGGATTGATGGTGAAAGGTGGACTTGAAATATAAAATACAAATAGTAAAGCTGCTCCAGCAAAAGAGGCGGCCCTGGTTGCTATGCCTAAAAACAATGCAATCCCAATAAGCATCAGGCCAAAAATAATTGAATAATCAATCAGATAAACCAGAAACTGGTTTTCCGCCATCCCTTTAAATAGCCCTGCTAATGGTCCGCTAGAACTCAAAAGGTAGGAAACTGATGACCAATTTGGAGTAAAGATTTTAGCAATTCCTTCGTATAAAAAATGCCAGCCAATAACGATGCGTAAAAATGTAAATAGATACTTTTGAGTTTTGGAGGTAGTGCTTGTATTCATAAATTAATATTTTAATAAAAATACCCCTCTTTACGCGTACAATACAATGATCTAAGTCAGGTTTATGGTGAATATTGAGTTATCATATTTGGCTAAACTTTAAGCCGAATACTAACTTTTTCCAGCAATCCTGTCATGTAAATAATTAAGTATGCAAATAGCAAGGATTTAACAATACCAATAAACCCTGTCTTCAGAGCTTCTGGGAGGAAAATTCCAATAAGCATCATTACCGGGTAGTAAAAATACGGAACCAGGTAACAGGTAAGAGTACTACGACCGGCAGGAGCGAAAATAGAAGCCCACGATATTTTACCTAAAACATCAGATATAATATAGATTAAAGAAAAGGATAACATACTTATCCCAATACAAATTGAAGTCCACGAGGGTGTGGCTTTAATTTTTGATATTCCCCATTCGGGTCTGGTTATAAAACCATATACTATTGATAAAACAGCCATAACGAAAATAATCCCCAGGAACACGGGTATTTGATGTCGTTTACCGTATTTGATGTACAATAGTGTTGTCAACACACCTCCCATGACACTTGTATGGTTTGACGAACTAACCATAAGGTTAATATGGATTGGCATCCCAAATATTTCCTTAAATTCCATTACATTCAACACATGAAAAACTATCCAGACAATCCCTACATACAATATCCTTTCTCCAATGAACAAATATATGGTAGCACATAGCAAATATGCCCAGCCAATAATACCAAGTATCCCCCACCAATGAGGTTTCATCCAGGAAGGATCTTCGACGGTGCCTCCCTTATATACAATACTTAAAAAAACCAATATTGATATTCCTGTTAGTTGCATTACCCATTCAGGGATTCTTTTAAATGCTTTTTGATTGGGGTAAATATTCCAGATAAATACAATTGCCGTTGCCATAAGCAATTGCCATATATATTTTGAAAACGGCAGTAAATCACTAGTAATGTTTTCCAGGTTAACCATGAAGAAACCCATGATAATTAAGGCTAAACTTCGCTTAATAATATGCCAGAATATTTGAATTTGTGCCTCTCCTTTCTTTTTCCTCGCTTTTATAGCAAATGGAATGGATAATCCAACAATAAAGAGAAACCCGGGGAAGACCCAGTCAGACAATCCCATTCTATCTTCGTGAGTTTTGGCATGACCCAGCCACTCAGGGATATCTGATAGAGTCCAGAAGTCATTGACAAATATCATCATAAACATCGTCAATGCTCGAAAAATATCAATAGAAGCGATTCTGCTATTTTGGGTATTTTGCATAATTCTACTCTTGAATTACCTTTTAAAATCCTGATTCAAAATGGAATTTAAATCAGAATGATTTCAACATTTATGTTCAGCCTGGTTTAAGGATTTATAGTGGTTTTCTGACATTTATCGCGTAAGTTATCTACGGTACTTATTTCAATGAAGGATGGCCCGTGAGTAGGACCAAAATTTCCTGCCAATACTACCACTCGATCTGTTTTCTTGAGTTTGTATTTCCTTTGCAATGCGTTTAAGGCGTCACACAAAAATGCCTCTGTAATCAATGACTTTTCAGAATAATTTGGGTATACACCATATGACAGAGCTAATTCTCGCATGACTGCTTTGTCATAGCATTGGGCAAATATCACATTATTACCTCTGTATGCAGATAGAGCTCTTACTGTCCGCCCTCTATTAGTATCCGCTATAATGGCCTTTGTGTTTAACTCTATAGTAGCTTTTACAGCTGAGATAGCTAAAAAAGCTGAAATTTCGTTGTTAACGATTAGTAAAGGAGTCTCCTTGATCGAAGGAGTAGCTGATTCTATCTGCCGTGCAATATTTGCCATAGTTTCAACAGCATTTACAGGATAATCTCCATACGCAGTTTCGCCGCTCAGCATGATCGCATCAGTACCATCATAAACAGCATTGGCCACATCGCTAATCTCGGCTCTTGTGGGTCTTGGATTATGAATCATAGAATGCAACATTTGAGTTGCAGTGATTACCGGCTTCCTCCTGGCAATGCACTTATTAATAATCATTTTCTGGATGACAGGAATACGCTCCTGAGGGATCTCAACAGCCAAATCGCCCCTGGCGATCATTATTCCGTAGACATGGTCAAGTATTTCTTCTAAATGATCAACACCATCCTGGTTTTCAATTTTTGCAATAATTTTAATGTTGCTTCCTCTTTCATCCAGGATTTTCTGCACTGCGTGTACATCATGTTTGTTTCGTACAAATGAATGTGCTATAAAGTCAAGTTTGTGGTCTACAGCAAAGTGGATGTAATCAATGTCCTTTTCGCTGAGTGTAGGCAGTTTTACATGGACGGATGGAATATTAACACTTTTTTTCCCACTAATAACTCCGTTATTGGTGGCCTCGCATACCAGCGACCTTTTATCTTTTTCAAGGACTACCAATTCGATTTCACCGTCATCAATTAAAATTCTGCTATCAACAGGGACATCTTTGACAAACCCCTTGTAATTCACATAAACACACGTTTTAGAGGTAATCCCTTCAGGGTCACCTTTTATAATAATTTTATCCCCAAAAGAAACGGGTATGTTTTCGTTAGAAGTGGTTGTTCTTATTTCAGGGCCTTTGGTATCCAAAAGAAGTGCAATTTTTTCCGATACTGCCCGAACATTATTTACTACCTTAAGTGTATCTTCATGTGTTTGGTGCGCCGTATTTAACCTCACCACATTCATACCCGCATTTTTCAATTCCCGGATTAATTTTACATCGCATTTCCTGTCGGAAATTGTAGCAACGATTTTAGTCCTTTTAAGCATATGTAATTTTCAATTAAACCGCGAAAATATAAAGATTATACAATATAGCCCGATGCAATGTATTATCTGATAATTAAATAAATAAAAATGATGTGCATTATTTTAATAGCATCCCACTGAAGGACTTGTTGACTACCTAACTCCTTGAATTTTAACCTCTGTTTTTTTAACTCTTGATGCTTCATTGATTACAGATGAAATCTTAATATTATGTATCATTTTCTATGTATGTATTTATCTGCTATATTCAAAACTCAGACCTAAAAACGACCATCATGCAAAATCTGAGATATACTGTATTAATCTTACTCACTTTCATTAGTATTCAATCCTTTGCGCAGTTGAAAGTAGGCCTTTCAGGAGGAGTAGTATTATCATCCTTAATTCGTGATGGTAATTTGGCAGCAAATGATGGCACGGTAGGGTATCTGATTGGCGCAAACGTGAAATACAATTTAGGAGAGTTGGGTTGGTATATACAATCAGGAGTTGACTATACTAAGGAAGGTGACCACATACAAAACCTTAATTTTGTAAAAATTCCTCTGATACTGGGATTAAATGCCTCTGATGATGTAAGCATTTTTGTTGCATATAATCTTGCCTGGCAAGTAGGTAATCAGAACAACGTTCAGGACTTCTATAAAGATTTTGCCAACATACTTGGATTAGGGTTTGAAATTCATGTTTCAGAAAAGTTCTCAATTGGTACGCGACTAAATTATGGACTTTCCAACGTAGTAGAAGTACCTGCTGATGCTAAAAATTTCACTATAAAACCTTTTACTCTTGATTTATATTTAACCTATAGATTTTAATAATTAACCTTTAAACATGAGATGTAATTTTTACTTTTATGAATAGGCAATTGCCAACCAAAAGCAATCCATCAAAATCAATAAAAAAAGTATTTTTCTTGAGCATTGTATTGATGGCAATGAATGTAATAATGGCTTCGGGGCAGATTATGTATCAAAATGTGAGCAATAAAAATATTTCACTTGGTTCTTACGGTCGTGTAGGTGTTGATTGGTCTTTTAATAATGGAGGATCTATTGGAAGACGCTTAAATCTTAACAACATGGGAAGTATAGGAGGAAGAATGGAAGAGCAGGATTACCTTGAAGTGGCACCAGCTTTTCATTTTAATCCAAAGAAAGGTGACAGTACACAAATATATGCCCAAATGAGGCTTTCTATGTATACGACAAGTCTCACTTCATTTGGAAACAGTTCATCTAACAATTTAGGCGGTTTAGCATTTGCAATGCCTGAAATGTATGTAGAGGCAAGAAATATAAAAGGAAAAGAATTGAGCATGTGGGTTGGTGCAAGACTCTATCGTGGTCCTGATGTGCATATTGCTGACCATTTTTATTTCAATGATCATTCAGGACAAGGTTTTGGTGTTGAATTCAAGAAAACAAGACTTTCAGCTATTTTTGTGTCATCCACAGATACAACTGCCACCGTACCCCCATATTTTTATTTGAATATTAAAACGGGTACACCAAGTGCCGCCTTGAGACAAAGAACGGTGTGGATTGGTGAACATGACCTGGTTTTTAATAAGCAGAATACCCTTACCCTAATGGGCGAATTTCATAGAATGGCCGACGCAGATTCTGAACTAGAGATTGACACTATACCTCAGACTGTTAACTTTCCTTCAGACCATGGATTTGTAATTGGGGCAAAACATCAGTATGATTTTGAAAACATGTTGCCCGGGTCTTTTAATCACTTTTCATTAAGATATGGAACTGGCATTGCCAATGGTGGTGATGGAGGAGTGTCACGGACTTGGCTCACTTTCGGTGCTCCAGATACCGTCTCGCTAAGTTTTAAAGGAGCATATTCACTGGCTTTAGTCAACCATTTTGTATTAAATTTTGACAAAAAAAATACACTAAATGGATACATCATTATGACCAATAGCAAAGGAGCAGCAGATACCAACCATAAATCACTTACTTATTTCCGAAAGGAGGTTTACAATAGAAAACTAGACTTTACTGTTGGCGCCAGGCATGAACATTATTTCACAGACTATTTTCATTTACTTTCGGAGCTGCACTACTCACAACGAAAAGATGGTACTGATCCGCTTGCCAGTATGGTAAAAATCTCCATTGCCCCGGTATTTGTACCCACCGGTGACCGGGACACCTGGGCAAGGCCTCACTTAAGGTTTGTTACTTCTGTAGCCAGGTACAATGATTTTGCCATGGAAAGTCTATATTCCCCATACCTCCAATTTGTTGGAGAGAAGAGGTGGGGCTACTATTTTGGAGTAAAAGCAGAATGGTGGATATGGAATTAATACTTGCTTTAAGAGATAAACAAGTAGTACCGTCAAGAATCTAGTATGAAGCCCACTGTAGCTTCACTATTATTAATCATTTTTTTAAATTGATTTCTAAAATAAACTTCTTCATCGCATGAGCACAATGAAGGGCGTAATTTCAGCAGGGGATAAACTAACTGCAGAAGCTGGCGCAGAAATTCTAAAAGCAGGTGGGAATGCCTTTGACGCTGCGATCTCAGCTACTTTCATGTCCTTTGCCGCAAGTTCCTCGATCACTTCTGCTGGAGGAGGGGGATTTTTTTTGGCACATCAATCTGCACGCTCAAACGTGTTGTATGATTTTTTTGTACAAACTCCGATCGCCAAAAGGAAGGAGAGCGAATTAGATTTTTATCCTGTAACCGTAGATTTTGGAGACAAAACACAGGAATTTCATGTTGGATGGGGATCAGTTGCGACACCAGGAAATGTTGCTGGTCTGTTTAAAGTTCATCAGGAACTAGGATCAATGCCCATGACGGAAATCATGGCTCCTGCAATCGATCAGATTAAAAAAGGCATAACACTTCATAGACAAACAAAATACCAGATTGACATTCTCACTCCCATTTTGACCGCATCTAAAGACGGGAAGAAAATATATCAGAAAGATCACAACCCACTTGAAATTGGTGATGTCTATTTTCTTCCCCGAATGGTGGATACGTTTGACTACTTAGCTAGAACAGGTCCACGAGAGTTTTACGAAGGAGAAATTGCTCATCAAATTGCTAAGGCGTGTGAAGAAAATGGTGGAAATCTGAGTTACGATGATTTCAAGGATTATCAAGTCATCAAACGAAAACCCCTATTAACTCAATACCGAAATGCTTATGTTTATACAAATCCTCCGCCAAATTCCGGAGGGCCTTTGATCGCATTTTTACTTAAGCTAATTGAACCAGTTACATTTAAAAGAGAAGATTATGGGAAATTAAGGCATTTGCAGGCACTGACTGACGGCATGAGGTTGACCTGTGATGCAAGAGATTTACGA
>Ga0316192_10004004_pt1 | contig 10699 bp, 10 predicted proteins | sample MerIslwburrow_MG_FD_204931 | JGI IMG/M metagenome (GOLD analysis project Ga0316192, IMG submission 204931) | Coastal sediment microbial communities from Maine, United States - Merrow Island worm burrow | ecosystem: Environmental > Aquatic > Marine > Coastal > Sediment | place: USA: Maine...
ATTTGTCCAGAGGAGCGACCTGTGAAACAAAACTCCTGACCGCCGTACAAACTGAAAAATTACATTCATTACATCGGCTGAAGAACGCAATCAACGTCATGGACCGTTTACGATCTGTTATCCAAAGCGTTCAGGGTAGGCTATCACGGGAAGACCGGAGTAAAATACCGGTTCGTCGCGTCAATGACAATGCCGTCAAAGGATCGTCACAGCAAGCCAACAGTTCAAAAACGCTGCCTCGGCATGAGAAAGGCGGGTTCCATCTGGTTCTGTTCGGCTTGCTGGTGTTGTATGGTGGGCTGACATCCTCGGGATTTTTTTTCAATCATGTCGTTGTGACGTTTTTAAGCGCTATCGCGGGCATTTGTATGGGGATTTTTGTGATCATTGCCCTCGTTGAGCAGCATAACACGGATATGTCCAATGCCTTGCGAGTCATCACCTGGGCCTCCCTTGGTTTTGTCGCTATCACCTTTGTCGCGGGATACGGCGTCAGCATGGTATTTGCATTCAAGAATCCGGGCCTTGCGTATAATCAGTGGGAATTATTTAAATCCATATCCAGCCTATCACCCTGGGAAAGTCCTCTCGTACTGGCTATTGATATTTTTGCGATTTGCGGCGGATTTATTCTCGGTATTGCGGGACTGATAACGCTGAAAAAATCCGGTAACAGGGTAAAAGAACACACAACCACACGGGCGGTACCATCACACCGACCTGTCGTTTCCGGCAAGACAGCCGCCGGGGCAACGGGGAAATTGAGCTAAAATATATATTACCGTTCCGAGATTCAGGGTTCCGAGGTTCAAGGGTTGGAGAGCAATGAACACTATACGTTTTATAAATACTGTGAGGCATGGCATTTTTCCCGGAAGTAAGCCCTCCGGGACTATGTTCTGGAAAAAAAGACGGGCATTGTTCGCGACATCGGGTTGAAGGCGCAGATTCATTCAAACACAATATGGTGGAAGGGAACACTTAAACAGTGAGCCCTGAACCTTTGAATGCATTCAAGAGATAACCCTGAACGGTGAACTCTGAACCTGTGAACGCTTAATATTAAATACTCCTATGCAAGATCTGACACATCAACGTTGTCACCATCATCAATTCCGCGAAGCGGTGGCCCGATGTCCCGAGTGCGGTCGATTTTTCTGCCGGGAGTGCATTACGGAGCATGCGGATAAAGTTCTCTGCGCGTCCTGCCTGGGGAAGACGTCCGGGTCGGATGGAGCAAGCTCAAACCGGTTTCACTGGTTTTTCCGTCCCGCTCATTTTTTACTCGGGTTAATGCTTATGTACATCCTTTTCTATTATCTCGCTCAATTTCTGCTGGCATTCCCCTCATCTTTCCATGAGGGAACCCTATGGCAATCCGGGTGGTGGACGGGTTCATGAAAACGAGATCCAAAAAGCATTACAAAAGCGCCATTCGCATAATCGAAGAGGCGGTTCATTTACTGCGATCCGCACCGGGCAGCCTGCTTGCCGGCTATTATATAGGCAGCGTCCCCTTTATTCTAGGGCTGATGTATTTCTGGGCAGATATGAGTCGCAGCGCAAACGCCGGCGAACATTGCACCATGGCTGCACTGAGCCTCGCTTTTTTGTATATCTGGATGAAATTCTGGCACGCCGTTTTTGCCCATCAGGTCAGGGCGCAAATGACCGGCAAGCCGCCTTGCAATTGGTCTTGGCACAGAATTATTTCCGTTGCGGCGACACAATGCCTGATTCAATCCACCCGTTTTATCGTGTTACCCATCGCCGGGGTGATGTTGATTCCCTACGGGTTTTGCTGCGCGTTTTATCAAAATGCCGCTGCTCATGTCGGAGAAGACCCTCAAAACATCACCATTAGGTCCACCTGTAAGTGGGCCTGGCGACAGTCCCGACTTTGGCCCAGGCAGAACCACCTGTTAATCTGTATATTCTGGATATTCGGGGTCATAATTTTTCTCAACATCGCATCTACAGCCTTTATCATTCCTCAGATGGTAAAGACCCTGTTTGGCATTGATTCCATCTTCACCTTGAGCGGCATGCGGATGATCCTCAATACGACGTTCTGGATCGCCATGCTGGGAACGACCTATTTGTGCCTGGACCCGTTTATCAAGACCGCATATGTGCTGCGATGCTTTTATGGATCGGCCCTTAAATCCGGAGATGATCTCAAAAAGGAACTCAACCTTGCATTGGCCGGTGAGAAAAAAATGGCCATGGGAATGATGATCGTGGTGCTGTGCGCCATTCCTTTTACCTGCCTTGCCGGGCAATCCTCTTCGGTATCTCCCAAGGAATTGGATCGCTCCATTGAAGAAACCCTGGGACGACGAGAGTTTGCCTGGCGCATGCCCCGGGAAACCATCCAGGCGGGAGAAGAGGAAGCAAAAGGCCCGCTTGAAGCGGCAATCAAATGGCTGCTGGATGGGCTTGCCAAAGGCATCCGGATCCTCGAACAATGCATCTCTCAGTTTTTCGAATGGCTGGAAAATCTGATGCCGGAGGGGAATACGAAAACGAAACCACCGAATAAAAGCTCGATCACCTCCGTACGAGTTGTTTTGATTTTACTTTTACTATTATTTTTAGCCGTCCTGACCTTCATTTTTTTTCAAATCTGGCGCCGCCGCCACACCGGAACCATCGCAGCAGTGGCTGCCGGCGTTCCCCCCTCACCCGATCTAAACGATGAAAGCACCAAAGCCGATGATCTGCCGGCCAATCGATGGCTGGTGCTGGCAGAAGAACTCACCGCAAAAGGAGAACTGCGCCTGGCCATGCGTGCCTTATATCTGGCAACCCTGGCGTATTTGGCCGAACATCAAATGATTACCATCGAAATATACAAATCCAATCGGGAATATGAGCAGGAGCTAAGGCGCAGGGCCCATGAACGCGAAGAGCTGCTCACCATGTTCGCCAAAAGCTTGAATTTGTTTGAACGTGTCTGGTACGGCATGTACCGCATCCCACGCTCCGAATTTAATAACTACGCCGCGAATCATAAAAGGATTTTGACATTTGCCAAATAAGTTACCGTTCATGGTTCATAGGTTCATAGGTTCAAGGTTCACATCAAATCTGCATCCGCCTGAGGCGGAATTATAAGTACTGTTAAGGTCAAAAGCATGAGAATAGAACGATTTGAGGATATTGAGGCATGGCAATTGGCCCGTGAGCTTACTCGCAAGGTCTATGTCTTAACTAAGAAGTCCAAGTTTGCCCGCGACTTCGGCTTGAAGGGACAAATTCAGGATGCTGCAGGTTCATCTATGCACAATATTGCAGAAGGATTTGATGCGGAGACAACCTGTGAACGCTTATCCTAACACCATACGATCTCTCCTGTTGGCTTTACTGCTGATAGCTTTTTTGTTTGGCGTTGGTCATCTGTTTGTACTGCGCTTTCAAACCGGCGATATTTATCCACCATATTCTTCCCTGCGCAGCGACCCGTTGGGAAGCCGGGTACTTTATGAAAGTCTGGAAAATCTCGGTAATATCACCCTTGGGCGCAATTATCGCTTTTTGAATTCACTGAAGCCGGAACCAGACACCACTTTTTTTTATTTGGGGGCATCGGCCGATGACTACCATCCGGTGTCGCAGGAATTGATCGACGTCTGCGATCGTCTGGTAAACTCGGGTGGCAGACTGGTGATGTCTTTTTTACCGTTAAACAAGACCCGCAAGAAAAGGGATAAACTGAAAAAGGAACCCGAATCTCAAAAAGTGGAGAATATTGAGTGCCGGGAAGCGTCGAAGAAAAACACCATGGTCTCCATCCAAGAGCACTGGGGTGTTGGATTTGAATTCAACCAAAATCTGCCGGTCGAAGATGAGGGCCATCCGGCCCTTAACGCTGTTTCACAGCGGCAGGACCTCCCACCGATTATTTCATGGCATTCAAATCTCTATTTCGATCTGCTTGATAGCTCCTGGCAGGTTCTCTATACCAGTGAAGGGTACCCGGTGATGATTGAACGATCGTTTGGCAAGGGCAGCTTGGTGTTGAGCGCAGATTCCTTTTTCATCAGCAATGAAGCCCTGCGGTCCGAGAGGCAACCTCAGTTGCTTGCCTGGTTACTGGGGCGTAACACCAAAATAATATTCGACGAAGCTCACTTTGGAATTTATAAGCAACCGTCAGTGGCCGCTCTTCTCAGGCACTACCGGTTTCACTGGGCTTTTTTCGTACTAGCCGTAATGGCCTTATTGTTTGTCTGGAAAAATGCCGTGTATTTTGTGCCGCCTTGTAAAGATGGGCTTCCATCGGGGGCTGATGTGGTATCGGATAAAGATTATACCCGAGGACTCATCGCCATGCTGCGCCGCAATATCCCGAGCAGCGAGATCCTTCAGGTTTGCGGGCAGGAATGGGAACGGACGTTTAGAAAAAATAAACGAATACAACCCGAAGCATTTGAGCGTGTGAAAGAAATACTGCGGACACAAACGCCTTCTTCCAAAAATAAAATGGATGCGGTGGATGGATATCGGAAAATCAGCAGAACACTTCAGAGGACAAAAAGATATGAGTGAAAAAACGGAATTTTTGAACAAAGCACTGTCGCGAACCAAGCAGGAAGTTGCCAAGGTCATCATCGGACAGGAGGCTGTCGTAGACAAGGCTTTAATTGCCATTTTTTCGGGAAACCACGCCTTGATTGAAGGCGTGCCTGGTGTGGCAAAGACACTACTTGTCAGGACGCTGGCCCATGTCATGCGCTGTGACTTCGCCCGAATTCAATTCACCCCGGATCTGATGCCCACGGACATAACGGGGACCCATGTCTTTAACCTGCAAAAGGATGCCTTTTCCCTGGTAAAGGGACCGGTATTTACCACCTTTCTGCTGGCCGATGAGATCAACCGTGCGCCGGCCAAGACTCAGTCTGCCTTGCTGCAGGCGATGCAGGAAAGAACTGTGACCATCGATCGCAAAACCCACAAGCTGGCGCCGAATTTTACCGTTTTTGCTACCCAGAATCCAATCGAATACGAAGGAACTTATCCGTTGCCAGAAGCGCAAAAAGATCGATTCATGCTTAAGATCTCCATGGATCACCCCGGCCGGGAGGAAGAATTATCTCTGGCCCGGCGCATGCTGGGTAAAGAAGCCCCGGAAGAGGTCTTGGTCAGCGGTCAAGTCAAACAGATTATTACACCTGAAATTTTAACCAAACTGCGAATGTCCCTGGAAGAGATCCTGGTGAAAGAAGATCTGTCTGGGTATATCGTCGATATTGTGCGACAGACCCGGCGGCATCCCAGTGTGCTGGTGGGCGCGGGGCCCCGGGCGACCCAGGCATTAATTCTGGCCGGACGTACCCATGCCGCCATCAACGACCGTGATTTCATTACGCCGGATGACATCAAAATCATGGCCTTGCCGGTCCTGGAACATCGTTTGATTCTGCGCCCGGAATACGAGATCGAAGGGTTGACGGTGGACGAGGTGATCGGTGAGATTTTGAAAGAAATTGCGGTGCCGAGATGATCGAAAAGAAAAGGTCGAATGACGAGTGAAGATTGACGAGTGACGAGTGACGAACAAGGAATGACGCTAATCGTCAATCGTTATTCTAGTTAAAATCAAAAATTACTATCAGAATGGATTGCCTCCGATTGTCACTATGAAGCTTATTCCAAGAACCAAACTAATAATCTGGGTGGGATTACTTTTTATCCCAGTTTCCGTGTTGGCCGCTGTCCTACCGGCAGCCACCGGGCCCGGAATAGGATTAACGGTTGGGTTCCTGGCGGTTGCAATATTTGATGCAGTCGTTTCCAGAAAACTTCTGACCGGAATTCGCGTCACATTACCGACGGAGATGCGGCTATCGGTGGGGCGCGAGAGTGAGATGACCCTGTCAATTGATAGTGATGCGGCCAGGGTCAAACAACTGAGGCTCGGGTTGGCCTTTCCCCGAGAAATTTATTCAGCGAATCAGGATCTCGTTACCGAGTTACCGGAGGAAACGCCCCATTCTATGGTTGCTTGGCCGTTTAAAGCCCTGAAACAAGGAAGATACCTTTTTGAGAATTGTTACCTGGAAACAACCTCTCGGATGGGATTCTGGTTCCTGCGGCGGACCGAAGCGGCACGGTCGGAAGTGCTGGTCTATCCCGATCTTTTTCGAGAACGCAAAAAACTCAGCGGCCTGTTTCTGAACAGAGGCATTGGTGTACACGCCCTGCGTCAGGTGGGGAAGGGTAAAGAGTTTGAGCAGCTAAGAGAATATCTGCCCGGAGACAGCTATGAAGATATCCACTGGAAAGCGACTGCCCGTCGCGGCCAGCCGATTACGAAGGTCTATCAAATCGAACGTACCCAGCAGATCTATGTCATCATCGATGGATCCCGGTTGAGTGTTAGAAACTCAGATCCTCGGAGCAGCAAATCGGCAAATATGGACAAACCGGGGGTTGAGGACTTTACCACGATTATGGAGCGTTATGCTGCCGCGGCGCTTGTTATGGGGCTCGCAGCCGACCGGCAAGCAGATGAGTTTGGCTTATTAGCATTTGATGACCGTGTCAGAAAATTCGTACGGGCCAAAAGCGGCAAGGCACATTATAATGTCTGCCGTGATGCCCTTCACACCTTGCAGGCAAGGAGTGTCTCGCCGGATTTTTCCGAACTTTTCACCTTTATTGCCACCAAAATCAGACGGCGTGCTTTGTTGATTATGTTAACCAATCTGGATGACCCGGTTTTAGCGGAGAGTTTTACAGCCAACATCGATGTGATCAGCCGCCGGCACCTTGTTTTAGTCAATATGCTGAAGCCTGCCGGTGCCCAACCGCTCTTTTCAGACTCCTTGGCCAATACGGTTGATGATATTTATCGAAAACTAGGTCATCATCTCCAATGGCGACATCTGCGAGAAACTGAAAAACACCTTCGCCGCCGTGGGGTCGGATTTTGTCTGCTGGAAAATGAGAATCTTTGCACGGACATCGTGTCCCAGTATTTGACGGTAAAAAGACGGCAGGTGCTATGATCATAAACCTACAAAAATTCATTACCGAAGAAAGACCGTTTTGGAATGAACTTGAAACCGTGCTGGAAAAGCTGGAAAAAAGACCGGAACTCAGGCTGAGCCTATCCCAACTGGAGCGGTTTCACTATCTTTACCAGCAAACATCGGGGGATCTGGCAAAAATCCAAACTTTCTCGGCCGAACCGAACACGCGTGTCTACCTTGAATCGTTGGTGGCAAGGGCCTTCGGGGAAATTCATGGCAGTCCTGAAAAACCCCATCGACTGGCGCCCTTGCATTGGTTCTTTACAATTTTTCCGCAAACCTTTCGTAAACACATTCGCGCCTTTTGGATCTGTCTGGCGGCTATGCTGGTTGGCGGTGCCTTCGGTGGGTTTGTGATCGTGGTTGACCCGGACGTCAAGGAGGTTCTGCTGCCGTTTTCCCATCTGCACGGTGATCCGTCCGAACGGGTTGTGAAAGAGGAGGCTGCCAACGAGGATCGGCTTGCGGGCGGTAAAACCTCTTTTTCTTCCTATTTAATGACCCATAATACAAAGGTCTCTATTTTTACCTTTTCCTTGGGAATGACCTGGGGAATCGGCACGCTGGTCATGTTGTTTTACAACGGGGTCATACTTGGAGCGGTGGCGCTGGATTACGTACTGGCCGGAGAGACGGCGTTTTTGCTGGGTTGGTTGCTCCCCCATGGGGTCATTGAAATTCCAGCCATTGTCCTCGCAGGGCAGGCCGGGCTAGTTTTGGCCGGCGCTCTTATCGGCTGGGGAAGATCCATTTCCTTGAAAGAAAGATTAAGAAACATAAGCGGTGATCTGGTGACCCTCATTATGGGGGTCGCCGTGATGTTAATCTGGGCCGGCATTGTCGAGGCTTTTTTCTCCCAGTATCATGAGCCGGTCATTCCCTATGAGGTAAAGATCGGATTCGGCGTCCTGGAATTTATCCTGCTGATATTGTTTTTAGCCAAATCGGGAAGAAGAGGAGGAGGCAAACTTCACCGCAGACACCCAGAGATGAACACAGATGATGATGGATAAAATAAACGCTTTAACTATCAGCACACCGGAGGGAATTGAATTCTCGCGGAAGCTGGCCGGCCCGGTTACGCGGTTTTTGGCCTGGTCAGTGGACTTGCTGGCAATAATGGCAATCAACAAGCTGCTGAACGTTCTTTTGGGCGTTCTTGGACTCATCAGCCGGGACATTGCAATGGCAGCAACTGTTCTGGGGTATTTTATTGTTTCCATCGGTTATGGAATCGTTACCGAATGGCACTGGCGCGGACAAACCCTGGGTAAAAGACTATTGCGGTTAAGAGTCACGGACGTGCGCGGGCTGCAGCTACGTTTCAGTCAAATTGTCATTCGAAATCTGTTACGATTTGTGGACAGCTTGCCGGTCTTTTACCTGGTGGGTGGACTGGCCTGCCTTATAAATCGGCGTGCCCAAAGACTCGGTGATTTTGTGGCCAACACCATCGTGGTGTGGAGTCCTCCGGTTGATGAACCCGACCTGGATCAACTTCTTGAAGGAAAATACAATTCCTTTCGTAAATACCCTCACCTGGAGGCGCGCCTACGCCACCAAGTTTCACCGGCCGAAGCCCAAATCGCACTCCAGGCCCTGGTGCGGCGGGATGAGTTCGGGCCCCAAGACCGGATTCAGCTTTTTCAGAGTATCGTTAATTATTTCAAATCCATCATCACATTTCCCCAGGAAGCCACTGATAGTATTTCGGATGAGCAGTACATCCGCAATTTGGTGGATGCGCTCTACCGTCCCAAATCTACCGGGTCTATGAGCTGACCACGCTTGGTTACACCAGCGAACGCAATGTCATCCGACTGAACGACTTTCAAAAAATTGGGCTGTTATCTGATTTCGCCAAATATGCATAGGTTGAGGAATATCTTGCAATTTAAGGTGGATTTGGAATAAATAAACGGCAGAGGTTTTAAGGTTCAAAGGTTCAGGGTTCAAAAGTTCATTGTTCAGCCCCGCTATTGGCCGCTGAAAAGATTAGTTTGATTGAAAAGAGACTTCGGCTTCACGGAATCGCATACACTTTCAGGCATCTTATTATGAAACCCATTGTCGCTATAGTCGGTCGCCCTAATGTGGGTAAATCGACCCTTTTTAATCGGATCACCCGCACCAAAGATGCCTTGGTGGATAATTTTCCAGGGGTTACGCGGGACCGTCATTACGCCGATGCGCGCTGGAATGATGTTGAATTTACACTGGTGGACACCGGCGGATTTACCACGGGAGATGATTTTGCGGATGAAATCCGTTTCCAGGTGCATCAGGCCATTGCCGATGCGGATATCATTATTTTATTGTTGGATGGTAAAGAGGGGATTTCACCATTCGATCGGGAAATTGTCGATAACCTTCGCACCGTAGATAAACCGATCTTTTATGCCGTCAACAAAATTGACGGGCCGGAGCAGGAAGTTTCTTTGGCCGATTTCTATCAATTGGGACTGAAGACCCTATATCCGCTATCCGCTGAGCATCGTTACGGCGTCTCCGACCTGTTGGATGATGTAGTCGATGCGCAGACCGGCTTTGTGACGGAATTCTTTGAGGGCCATACGCGAAACGTCATCAGGCTGGCGGTGGTGGGCCGGCCCAATGTTGGCAAATCCTCGTTGATTAACCGGATATTGGGAGAAAAGCGCCTGTTAGTCAGCGACATTCCCGGCACCACCCGGGATGCCATTGATTCGGCCTGGGAAATGAATGGAAGATCTTACCGTCTCATCGACACAGCCGGAATTCGACGTAAGGGAAAGGTGCACCGGAAACTAGAAAAGTATTCCATCATCAAGGCTTTAAGAAGCCTGGATCGCTGTGACGTGGCCCTCATTGTGATGGATGTGGCCGAGGGCGTCACCGACCAGGATATCAGCGTTGCCGGCTATGCCTTTGAACGGGGATGCGGTTGCATATTGCTGTTGAATAAATGGGATTTGGTGGCAAAAGACAGCAAAACAGCTAAAATGTACTACGAGCGGTTACGCCAACAAGCCAAATTTCTCAATTTTGCGCCGGCGATGACGATTTCGGCATTGACCGGCCTACGGGTCCGGAAAATTTTCAAACAGGCTGACGAGGTATATGATCAGTATGCCCGCCGGATTTCAACCGGTGAGTTGAACAGATGCTTAGAACGGGCGATTGAAAGAAACGAACCATCTCTTCACCGCGGCAAACGCATCAAGTTCTACTATGGCGTCCAGACATCCATCAAACCACCCACCATCGTATGCTTTGTCAACTACCCTCAGGCGGTTCATTTTTCTTACAAAAGGTACCTGATCAACCAATTCAGGGAAGAAACCGGTCTGGATAAGACGCCGATCAGGATTATTTTCAGACAGCGAGCAGGGCGCAAGAGGAAAGGGAAGGGGTCTAAATAAAAGGAGTACAAAGCCGCGGTTTTGCTATAAGGGCATTTATATTTGAGTAAGGATGTGACCAAATCCCAAACCCCAAATTCCAAATATCAAAAAAATCACAATGACAAAAATCCAAAATCCTAAACCTATCTATTGATTGTCAATTCAATTAAGCGAATGACTAACACAATGGACATCTTCGACTATCATGCCCAAAAGGCAGCGGACGCCTCACGGCCGCTGGCGGAGCGCCTGCGGCCGCAAAAACTGGAGGAGTTT
>Ga0316192_10004005_pt1 | contig 10697 bp, 7 predicted proteins | sample MerIslwburrow_MG_FD_204931 | JGI IMG/M metagenome (GOLD analysis project Ga0316192, IMG submission 204931) | Coastal sediment microbial communities from Maine, United States - Merrow Island worm burrow | ecosystem: Environmental > Aquatic > Marine > Coastal > Sediment | place: USA: Maine...
ACGGCACCACCATCAGCCCCATCGAGAACAGTGCGAACCACAATCGAGTCAAGTTCGATGTCGATTGAAACGGCCGGCGCCCCTGCCGGCCGTTGTGCGTGAGGGGATTGTCGGGTCCCATACCGCTACGACTCTAGCGCATCATCGAGCTATGCGCGGGTGTTGAGAGATCCGTCCGTGGGGATCCCAGGGAGCTTTCCTCCCTTCCGCTGCAAGACCCCCCTGGGATCCCCACGGACGGATCTCTTGGAAGATCCCAGGAACAGGGCTAGGGCTTGTCCCCGCCCGTTGTCAGGCGTCTGCCGGAAGGATTCGAAACGGCTTCCCAGCCGTCCCACGTAACGCCCGAAAGTGCTTCTCATCTAGCGTCAACAGATCCAGCACGCTGTACTTCTCGGACAGGACCACGAGCGAAGCATTAGCCAATCCGATCCCCAGATCGGAGTGTTGATCTATGACTTCTCGAGCACGCGCGATGTCTGCTGCTTGAAAGGAAACCAACTCGTAAGCACCTCGCTCTACCTCCGCGAGAAAGTCGAGCTCCACCTGGGTCCCTGCCAGCTTGGTGATCAGGTGGTCCAACTCGGCGAGAACGAACGGCGATAGCAGGAGGGGACCTTGGCTCTCGGCCAGGGCCCATGCGCACCTATCATACTGGCGTTGGTCGGGGAACAATGCAGCCAGCAAGCCGCTCGTATCGAGCAACATCATCGGCTGCCAAAACCCTCCAAGAGTTCATCGACCCGCTCTGCGGCCGTCGGATCGCCGAGACCTTCCGAAAACAGGGGAATCTTGGGTCTTGGCCGCTGGCGACTCTCGATAGCAGCTGCTATGGCAGCACGAATGATCTCCGCCTCGGAGCGCTTCTCCTCGGCGGCCATCTTCTCGAGATTTGCCTTCAGAGATTCGGGGAGGTACACGGTCGTCTTTATCATGCCATACATGATGCCATACGTTTTCTGAGTTCTGTCTGTTGACATCATCGTGCTCCTCAGAAGGTAAGGACGGAAGTGGGGCGACGGGCCTTGCGGTTCCAAGAGTCATATCGGGCCACCGGGCTGGGATCCAAGGTAGGTGGGTGATGTAGGGGCGGGCCTTGCGCCCTCCCGTGGTGCCCCCTTCTGATCCCGTTCCATCGGGTGGGTCGCCAACCTGCCCTTTTAGGGCTTGGGTCCGGAGGGCGGGGGCGGATACCATAGGCGCGGCCCGAGAGGCCGAATCCGGGGTGCACATGGCATCCGCGCGAACCAGGGTGGTTTCGTGCCGCCCCCAGGAGACTTCTGATGACTCTGAATCGCACTTCCGTGGCTATTGTGGCCCTGCTCGTGGCTCTGACAGCCCTTCCCGCAATGGGTGAGATCGACAAACCCTACAGAATGGAGATCGGAGACCCGGCCCGCAAGGCCCAGAAGGCCGATCTGGTCCTCGACGCGATCACCGACACCCGAACCGGCGAGCTCCTGAGCCCAGCCCAGCTGGCGGACAAACTGGCCGACAAGCGCATCGTCTTCATGGGGGAGAGCCACACCGACATCTTCTTCCACCGGGCCCAGTTCCAGATCATCGAGGCGCTGCAGAAGGCCGGCCGCGAGGTCCTGATCGGCCTCGAGATGTACCCCTACACCCGACAGGATCTACTGGACAACTGGGTGGCCGGCCGTTACACCGAGGAGGGCTTTCTCGAGATCTCACAGTGGTACGAGGCCTGGGGCTATCACTGGGACTACTACCGCTCGATCTTCATGTTCGCCAAGGAGAACGGTATCCCCATGTACGCCCTCAACACCCCGCGCGAAGTGATCGCCGCGGTACGCAAGCAGGGCTTCGAGGAGCTCACCGAGGAGCAGATGGCCCAGATGCCACCAGCGGTGGACACCGACAACGCCGAGCACATGGAGCTCTTCAAGGCCTTTTTCGAGGGAGAGGACTTCCACTCCTCGATGACCGACGAGCAGTGGCAGTCGATGTTCGACGCGCAGTGCACCTGGGATGCCACCTTCGGCAACAATGCCCTGAAGGCCTTGGAGAAGCATCCGGATTCCAATGCGATCCTCGTGGTCCTCGTGGGCTCCGGCCACGTCACCTACGACCTGGGTATCCAACGCCAAATCGCTCAGTGGGAGCAGGTTCCCATGGCCACCGTCATCCCGATCAGTGTCAAGGACGGTGTCGGCGTTGCCATCGACCAGGTCCAGGCCTCCTATGCTGATTTCCTCTGGGGCATGCCTGCAGTCACGGACCCGATCTACCCGAGCCTGGGCATCTCCACTCGTAGCACCGGCGACGAGGGCCAACGCACCGTCATCTTCATCGGCGAAGACTCGGTAGGGGAGAAGGCCGGTTTCCAGATGGGCGACGTGCTCATCTCCATGGACGAAAACCCCATCCCGAACCGAGAGGCCCTGGCCATCCTCATGTCCCAGAAACGGTGGGGTGATACCGCGGTCGTGAGGGTTCAGCGGGGTGAGGAGGAGGTGGATCTGAACTTGGCCTTCCGCAGGATGCTGGCAACCGAGGACGAGTAAGGCCTGCGCAGGAGTTCGATCATCTGACAACCTCGAAGCCGGATTACTCAGAGACTGACTGGTACCAAGGAGCACCCCATGCAGCATCGAGGCCTCATAAGGGCGGTCATGCTCGCCCTCTTCTTTCTTTCCGGGATCTCCGGACTGGTGTACCAGCTCGTCTGGACCCGGATGCTGGTCCTGGTATTCGGCAACACCCTTCTGGCCACGAGCACCGTTCTCAGCTCCTTCATGGCGGGGCTGGCGATCGGCAGCTACTTCTTCGGACGATACATCGACCAGCAGCCTCGGCAGCTCATCAAGATCTACGGCTACCTTGAAATCGGAATCGGTCTGTACGCCCTCGCTTTTCCATGGCTTCTCAAAGCTGCGGAGCCGTTCTACATGTGGTTGTACGCCGGCGCCGAAGGCAACATGGTGCTGCTCAACCTGGTGCGCTTCTCGATCTGCTTCGTCCTGATCGCGATACCGACCGCCTTCATGGGCGCGACGCTGCCGGTGCTGGTGAAGCGTTTCGTCCAGGGAGGGCACAGCCTCGGCCGCCAAGTCGGGTTCCTGTACGGCCTAAATACGGCTGGCGCCGTGGCCGGATGTGTGGCCACGGGCTTCCTTCTGCTTCGGACGCTCGGCATGCAGAAGACGACCATGGTGGCGGTGGCGATCAACGTCGGCGTTGGTCTGATTGCCCTGCTACTGGCGCGTGAAGAGCCGGTCGGTGAGGCCGAGGAGACACCAGTCGAATCTGTTACTGCCAGCTCCACGGCGGGTCCTCTGTACGACACCTGGACCATCCGCATGGTCCTCGTCGCCATCGGGATCTCGGGCTTCTGCGCCTTGGCCTACGAGGTCCTGTGGGCCCGAATGCTGAATCTGTTCCTCCAGAACAACGTCTATTCGTTCACGCTCGTGATCGCCACTTTCCTCCTCGGAATCGCGATCGGAAGCTTGCTCTACTCGAATTTCCTGTCACGGTTGGAAAATCGAATCGCCCTGTTTGTGCTTCTGGAAGTGGGCATCGGCCTCTATGCCTACGCCACGCCCTTCATCTTCGATTGGCTGAACCAGACTCTCTTTCTCAAGCAGTCCGACGCCCTGACCATGGCCAAGACCTCGATCATCATGATCGCCCCGACGATCCTGATGGGGATCGCGGTTCCTCTGGCGATGCAGATCTGCCAACGGGGACCACATCGTGAGGGCTCCAGCGTCGGCACGGTCTATGCCGTCAATACGGTGGGCTCGATCCTCGGCGCCTTCGTTGCAGGCTTCATCCTCATTCCGACCGTCGGACTACACCGCGGCCTCATCGCCATGGCCAGCCTCAACGTCCTGGCCGGACTGCTAGTTCTCCTTCCATCGACACCGCGCCAGCGCAGACCTGTCTGGGTGGGTGTCTTTGCAGTCGGGATCGTGCTCTTGTTCGTGCTGGCACCGCCGACGCTGTTCCTCAATCTCTACGACAAGGCCCAGCCCAATGCGGAGATCCTGCACTACAAAGAGGGCAAGATCGCCAACGTCGTGGTCTACGACTTCTTCAAGGCGGGGTACAAGGATCTGTTCCTGAACCGGGTCGAGGAGGCGTCCTCACGCCTGTGGCACGTGCAGCTCTTCAAGATGCTGGGCATCATGCCGGTCATGATGCACGAGGATCCCGACGATGCCCTCATGGTGGCCTTCGGGGCCGGTATGGCTGCTGGAGCCTGCGCCAATCAGGTCTCGAGCCTGGATTGCGTGGATCTGAATCCCGACATCGAGGAGGTCGCCGAGGTCTTCACCCACGAGAATCTCGACGTCATCAACAACCCCAAACTGAACAAGATCGTCAACGACGGGCGCAACGCGCTGCTCTTGAGCTCGAGACGGTACTCACTGATAATCTCGGATGCCACAAACCCGAAAATGTTCGACTCCTGGACGCTCTACACCCGGGAGTTCTACGAGCTCGTCCAGAGCCGGCTCAAGCCTGGCGGAGTGTTTTGCCAGTGGGTGCTCATTCCTCTCCCAGGCGACTCCATCAAGATCATTCTCAAGACCTTTCAGACAGTCTTTCCACATTCCAGCTTCTGGTGCATCTACGGTTCGTCGCAGTGCATGATGCTCGGTCTTCCCGAAAGGATGGAGCTCGACTACCAGGAGCTGAGCGAGCGCCTGGAGCCTGTGCTCGGCCCATCGGGTCTGGCAGAATACGGTATCGAAGACACCGAGAAGTTCCTGAGCTACCTGTGGCTCGGCGAGGACGAACTGGAGGCAAGCCTGGAGGGTTTCGACAGGATCAGTACCGACGACCTGCCGCATGCCCAGTTTCAGGTGGACAGAGGCTTCGAAGGCAAGAGGGCCTCGCTGGATCTGCTCGAGCATCAGGCCACGCCGGCTGCCTATTTGACCCATCTCGGTCCAGAGCCCCAGGTCATCGACGGTGAGATCGAAGCGTATGTCTCCCTGGCACGCCGCCTCACGCTCGCATATTTGCTGAACAATCGGGCTGAAGCCCTCGAAGCCGAGCAGGTTGCGAGAGACATGGCCAAGGGCACCGATCAGAACGTGGCTTCGAGGCTTGGCTACGATCGTGAGCGGCAGCGATACTTCGAGACCCGGATCGGTGAACATCCCGACGATGCCAATGCTCATAACAACCTCGGATTCAACTACTGGAAGCAGGGCCTGTTTGCGGACGCTGTCGAGCATCTGGAAGAAGCGATCTCGATCAAGCCGGACTTTGCCAACGCCTACGTCAATCTGGCGAGGGCCTTTATCGAGGCCGGACTCTACGATCAGGCGGTAGCGACGCTTCTCGAGTTGAGGGAGTTGAATCCAACCCAGGCCACCTTGGCGTTGGTGGACAATCAGTTGGCCATCGTCCGCAGCCTTCGCAGGCAGCGATACGAGGGCCCAACGCGAGAGCTGTTGGTGGATCTGGCGAAGGCATATCGCCGGGATGGCGACCCGGTCAAGGAGGCCGAGGCAACCCGACAGGCGGTAGAAGCGGGCACGCCGGACGTGGAGTTGTTGATCACGCTGGCCGGCCTGTACGAGAACCTCGAGTTCGTCGATCGGGCGCTCGAGACCTACGAGAAGCTCGCGTTGCTGCAACCCGGGGATAGCCGATTCCAGGCCAAGGTTGCGGAGTTCCGACGGCTGAAATCGGATCGGTCTGTGAGGCAGGCTTGGCTAAACTCGAACGAGATCGTCTTCCGAGAGCCGGGCAGCGGGGATGGCCATCTGGAATCCTGTCTCGCGGCGGCCGAGCTTTGGAACGAACACGAGTTCGATGGCAGTGTCACCCGCGGTGGCCTCGAGGAGGCGGCGTCACTGTACGAGTCGTCTCTCGCGACCCAGCCGGATGACATGCACGCCTACCGCGACCTGGCGACTGTCTACGAGGCGCTGGGCGACTTCGATGTGGCGGCGGCCACCTGGAGGCGGGGTCTCGAGCTGGTGCCCGGCAATCCGGTGGCATCGGCAGCCGTGCAGCGCCTCGAGATCCTGGCCGCTCTCGATCATGAGGAAGTCCCGGCCGGTCAAGAGCCCCTGTATGCGAAAAGAGTGGGGGAGTTGTACTTGATGGGTGGGGAGTACGAGCGGGCCATTCCATTTTTCGAGCGAGCCCTGGTCGTGGAGTCCGGCGACCCCCTCACCTGGCTGAGCCTGGCTAGAGCCTTCGAAGGTGCGGGTCAGTACCCGGAGTCCCAAGAGGCCTACGAGCAGGCACTCGCTCTGGAGGAGGATGCCTCGCGAGCGGGGAAGGTAGAGGAGCGTCTCGAAGAGATCAGAGATCTGGTAAGCCAGGCGGGGTAGCGCCGCCTGTTCGATGTCCGTGAAGCCAGGACGTTCGCCGGTGCCACCAGTTTTTTGGGTCAGGACTTGCTGCCGAGTCGCCGTGAGATGACCATGCCGACCGATCACCAGAGCGCCCTGCATTCTGGCCTGACGAAGTCCAAGGCGAGCCTCGGCCTCGTGCTGTTGGTGTTGGTGGTCTTCGGGATCACCCTCGGAGGCGATTTCGTCGGTGACGATCGGTTCATGATCGTCAAGAACGAGTACCTTGGAGATCCGGGGCTCTGGAAGAACTTCTTCACCGAGGACTCGTGGGCCGGATCGGGGGGCTCGACAACCAACTATCGGCCCTTGCCGCTGCTCAGCTACGCAGTGAACTACTGGCTCGGCGGCCTCGAGCCCCTCGGATACCACCTGGTCAACCTCGGGCTGCACATGGTTGTTGTGCTGCTGGTCTTCGCGCTCGGAAGCGCGGTCGGCCTGTCCACGGCGGGAGCGTTCTTGGGAGCGACTATCTTCGCGATCCATCCCCTCCAGACGGAGGCCGTTGCCAGCATTTTCGGGCGGATGGACCTGATGGCGGCGGCGTTTTTCCTTGCAGCCTTGCTGAGTCACATGGTCGCTCGCGGGCACGAGGCCTCCGGTGAGAGCGCTCGCCTGGCCCGCTGGGCAGCAGTTTCCTTCTACCTCGGTGCAGTGCTAAGCAAGGAGCACGTGGTTGTCTTTCCAGTGGTTGCCCTCGCCTACGATTGGCTGTGGGGCTGCCTCGAGCGCAAAGGGGCTTGGAAGCAGTATGTCGGGTATGGCGTCGTCGCAACGGTGTATATGTCGGTGTGGGTCCTGCTGTTTGGAGGCAAGGCCGATGGGTTTTCTCCTCTGGACAACGCCCTGGCCCACGTCGACGCCTCTGCCCGAGCCGTCTCGGCGCTGGAGGTCACCGGACTCTACCTGAAGCACCTTCTGTATCCTGTCGGTCTGTCGCCAGACTATTCCTACAGGGTGATTCTGCCGATTTCGTCGGCTCTGAGTGGGGCCGGGGTCTTGGCCATACTGGGGGCCATTCTGGTTTTGGTGGTAGGCATCTGGCTCGGGCGAAGATCGAGAATCGCGGCACTGGCGCTGGCGCTGACAGTCTCGACCTTCTTTCTGGTGTCCAACCTGGCATTTCCCATCGGCACCGCGATGGGCGATCGCCTGTTTTACCTACCCATGGCCGGAATCGGGCTGCTGGTCGGGCTGGGTTGGGACAGCTTGACCAGATCGGGAGCGGCTTCTCTGAGATGGGTCCTAGTGGTGCTTGCAGTTGTCCTGTCGCTTCTTTCGATCCAGCAAGCCATGCACTGGAAGGATGACTTCACCTTGCTCCGATACGCCGCCACCGTGTCGCCTGAGAGCGCCAAAGTCCAGAACAACCTCGGGTACGAGTTCCTGGCAAGAGAAAGGCTCGAGGAGGCTTCTCATCACTTCCGACGATCTCTGGACATCTATCCCACCTACTATCGGCCGTTGGAGGGCCTGGCTGCCGTCGCCTATCGAGAGGGCGATTTGGAAGCGGCTCTGGACTATTCCGAGTCGGCGCTGGAGCTGGCGCCCGACCCTGAAAAGATGCTGGGTCTGAAGGGCAACATTCACCGGAAGCGCGGTCGGCTCGATCTGGCCAGGGCGTCGTGGGAGGCGCTTCTGGCAAGGGAGCCGAATGACCCGGAGACGCTTTCCAATCTCGGCATCTTGGAATGGCAGGAAGGAGACACGGATAAGGCCCTCGAGTATTGGCTGAAAGCAACCGAGGATTCTGATGCCCCCGCTGGGGTTTGGCTGAATCTGGCCAGAGCTTATGAAGAGCTCGGTGACCGCGAAGGCGCCAGACGAATGTACGAAGAGCATGCCGCCAGAAGAGGGAAGCTCTCCTCCGACCCATCTAGCACCGAATGACGCAGCACGCACTTCAATCCTGGGTAGGAAACCGCTAGAGTGGCGGGGATATGGCGGAGCCGACTTGATGCCGGAGAACAGAGTCATGAGAAGAACAGCAAAGAAGGCGGGGACTTGGTTGGTCTTCGTTCTACTAGGGGCCGTGGGCGGATTCTTGAGTGGCGTACAGCCGGCTTGGGGCTTTCACGAGCAGGGCGTGGCGAGCTGTGGCGGGTGCCACATCATGCACAGCACAGCGGACGGGTTCGAGGTCGTGCTCCAGCCAGGCAATGAGGCTCTTCTGAAGGGGCCCAGTCCCAGCGATGTGTGCCTCCTGTGCCACGCAGAGGGACCGTTGGCAGTTTTTGGGGTGGATCCGCTGATTCCACCGCCTGAGAAAGGCGGCGGCAATTTCGTCTTTCTGTTGGAAGACAATCTGAACGACGGCCCTGATGGGATGGCGGAGCCGATCGCCGGCGAGGCGGCCGGGCATAGCATCAAGGCTCCCGGTTTCGGTCTCGCCAGTGATCCCAGGCTCAGCTTGTCACCGGGTGGTCAGTTCCCTGTATCCGAGCTGGGGTGCACGAGTTGCCACGATCCCCACGGCAACACCAACTTCCGTATGCTGAATGGCGATGGTCTCGTTCAGGACGACCTTTTCAGCTTTGTCTTTCCGGCCCCGGAGGCTAATGGCATCGAAATGGGAGGCGGCTCGGAGTCCAGGACCAACCACACCGCCTACCGATCCGGCATGACGGACTGGTGCGCCAATTGCCACGGCCGATATCATCAGCAGGGTTCGACTCCTTCCGCTTTCGAGCATCCGAGTGATCGGGCGCTCGATGCCGAGACCAGGAATCACTACAATTTCTATAACGGCGATGAGGATCCCACAGGGGGTACGCCCGCCACGGCCTACCTACCCGAGGTGCCATTCGAAGACAGGTCGGTCACGACCGAGTCGACAAGCGGACCTGGACCCAGTGCCCGCATCATGTGCTTGAGCTGTCATCGGGCCCATGCCAGCTCGGCCCCTACCTCTGGGCGGTGGGATTTCAATGTGTCCTTGCTGAGTGAGGATGGGCTGCAGTCCGGCTCGTATCCGATTCCCGACCCGTACGGTGGTTCAAGCCAGGGGCCGCTTTGTCACAAGTGCCATTTGCCGATCCCCGACTAGGGGATGATCGAAGCTGAGATCAAAATGCCAGTGGACCCGGAATCACCCGGGCGGGCTCTCATGCTGCTCTGAAGGCGCGGGATCCTCTGGCGGCAAGTACGGCTCGACCCGATTCCATCCGGCAGCCGGCCGCAGGCCGTCATAGACCTGAACTCGTCCTTCAAAGCCCTGGCCGACATAGAGGCGACCCTGGCCATCGAGAGCGAGGTCGCTGGGGTAGTAGAGGTACCCTGGGGCTGCACCGAGGCCGTAGTAATCTCCGAGGCAGCGGTTGTCCTCCACAGACCACCTCACGATCATATTTCGCTGCTGATCGATGATCAGTAGATTGCCGTCGTCATCCATTGCAGACGCAGCCGGCAGACCCAGGTTACAAGGCCCTGCGCCTTTTCTGCCGACTCGTTGTCGAGGTTTGCCTTCAGGCCCGAAGAGTCCGACCTGGCCCGTGCGAGCGAAAGGAATGAGAACGGTATCGGCGTAGGCGTCGACGTGCCTCAGAATGACGTTGATGCGGTCTTCTTCCGACAGCCCCTCCGCCAGATCGGTTACAGCCTGCACCTCGCCGGTGCGATCACTTATCCAGAGCAGCAGGTTACGTCGATCGAGCACGTAGATCCTCTCGCCCGATGGAGAAAGCGCTATCGAATCGAATCCAGGTTCGGGCATGCCCTCAGGGATGCTCTTCAAGTCGATGGCCCGTAGGAAGAGACCGTCGAAATCGAGCTCGATCAGGGCGCGTCGCCCCTGATAGGAGGCGACGACCAGCAGGAAGCCCTGTGGATCGACGGCGATGTCTAGCGGCGCGCCGAAAACATCCCCACCGTTGATCTGGAAGCGGAAGATACCTGCCGAATCAAAAATGAGAATGCGATTGTTGCGGACATCCGTCACCAGGATCTCGCCAGTCACCAGGTCGGCTGTTACCGATCCCGTAAACGAGAGTCCATCGCTGGCACCCGGTGGCTTCAGGAGCTTCTGATAGACGGGCTCCTGGGCAAGAGACACGGAGGCCATTAGGGCTACCATGGCGGAACACCCGGTCAGCACTCTGAGCACTCTTGACTGTCGTTGGCTCACGGTGGCTGGATTCCATCGACTCGACGAAAGATCTGGACCCGACCGTTTCCCTCGTCGGCCACGACCAGGTTGCCATTGCCCAGACGATCGATGGCAGCCGGAAACAGAAGCAGTCCAGACTCCCATCCACGCCTGGAACCGGCTCCCTCTGGCTTGCCCGTGGCATCGATCACGAGTATCCGTCCGCCATGGCGATCAACGATATCGAGCGATCCGTTGGGCTCCACTGCGAT
>Ga0316192_10004006_pt1 | contig 10696 bp, 10 predicted proteins | sample MerIslwburrow_MG_FD_204931 | JGI IMG/M metagenome (GOLD analysis project Ga0316192, IMG submission 204931) | Coastal sediment microbial communities from Maine, United States - Merrow Island worm burrow | ecosystem: Environmental > Aquatic > Marine > Coastal > Sediment | place: USA: Maine...
CTCACTCTTCTGATAATTCCATTAATTGACTACTTCAAGCATTTTTCTTCCATTGAGTGGATATTGTGCTTCAATTTTCCTTTTGAGATCTTCCACTTTTTCAGGAAACTCATCAGCAAGATTGTTTTTCTCAAAAGGATCATCTGCGATTTTATAAAGTCTGATTGGTTCAGATCTTACATAATTATGCGTAAAATCATAGGCACCTCCTCCCCCGATGAGTTCTCCATCGTAGGATAATATCAATTTCCAATCATCTTCAACACACCATAGATAACCCAAGGAAGCCTGAGGATTGTCCTTATCAACAATATCATGTCCATAAGCCTCGCCAAAGATGATGTTTCTAATGATCGGTTTTTCTTCAGTTAGCGCATCCCACAAGTCTAGACCTGGCAGATTCTCAGGGACAATTACATTTGCCGCACTCAGTATTGTTGGGAATAAATCGATACTCGATACTAATTCAGGCCTGTCCGATGGCTTCAATTTTCCTGGCCAGGAAAACAATATGGGAGTTCTCACGCCTCCTTCCATTGGAGTTTGTTTGCTCCCCACATCAAACCGCTGACTGTCTGTCTGTTGGATCCATCCATTGTCGCACACATAATAGATCAATGTGTTTTCTCTCAAACCATTTTTATCCAAATAATTAACGAGCTGACCACATGTGATGTCGAACCATTCTACCATAGCATAATAGCGTGCTATGTATTCTGATTCCGTTTTGGTAGCATATTTTTGAAAGAGGCTGTCCGGAGGAGTATGCGGGGAATGAGGTAAAAATGGAGCATACCAAACGAAGAAAGGTTTATCCTCAGTTTTAGCAAAATCAATAAAATCGTAAATCTCCTGCATGCCTTTACGGCCAATAGTCAGGCCTTTGTCTCCATGACGTTCCCCTTGAGTCATACCATGTGTAAAACCACCTCGTCTGAAATCACCTTCCCACCATTTCCCGGATTGAAACGACAAGTATCCCTGCTCCGCAAGAATCTGTGGCAAGCTTGGGATTGTATCGATATTTGCCAATAATTCTTCTCTAGGATACGCAGGCTGCCTATACCCTCCCTTTGGGTCATTGCCAACAATATGGTGTTGATGAGGCAGGTAGCCCGTTGCCAGCGTCATTAATGATGGTCTGCAGATAGGTGTAGGAACATACCCTCTCCTGAAAACCACACTTTGTGTTGCCAATTTATCCAAACTTGGGGTTTCTATTATTTCATGTCCCATAAAACCATAATCGTTCCAGGCCTGGTCATCACTCAAGATCAAGACAATATTGGGCTTTTTTACATCCTGAGTTGCTTCTTCCTTTTTTTCCTTTTGATTGCAGCTGACTATTATAAGAGATAGAACAAATAGGATTAGTAGAAAATTGGGGTTTCTCATTCTTTAATGGGTTTTAAACTATTCGTTAATTTTGTTCCTGTAATTGACGCAGTTGCTTTTACGTACTATTTGTGCCGAAAAATACTAAAGTAATACAAACAAATAGCAATGGATTTTTCAATTCATGCAGTTTTTAATGGAGAAAAAAGATAAAAACTTTTCCTGCCTAATCCTAATTGGTAATTTATCGAGCTGTGCATTTAAACACAAGTTCAATAATTTCCATTTCAACACCTTTGGAATTAGAAAATTTAACTCGGGATATTTTGGGTGAAACTGGTTTTTATTTGTGATATTCAAAAGCGATACACGACTTGTGAATCACAGCAAAATTAAATCACGGGTGTTCGAACCCTTAATGTAAATAAAATGCATAGAATATTATTAGTTATTTTATTAGTGGCAGGCACCGTTAACTATTCTTTTTCACAAATAAAAATTGAAGCCGGTGACCCTCGTAATCCTGCTAATCTACCCGAATTTTTCAAATCAAAGTTATCCGATATCGACAATGAAATAGCAACTATTACGCGTGGCAACGTCACCACCATTGCCACATCTCCCGGTGGTCTGCCGGTCTATGCCGTTTTCTACGGAGAAAAAGAAAATATTCATGGTCTGGCAAATTATAACTCTGCAGTAGCCGCGCAAAATCCTGCCTTTTATGCAAGAAAAGACTCCACCACCAAACCAGTGGTATTTTTTGTCGGCCCGGTTCACGGTCAGGAGGTTGAAGGCATCGTTGGATTGGTAAACCTGATTCATATCGCCGAAACGGGTAAAGATTACCGGGGAATGGACTGGTCCTCACTAAAAAATAAAATCGAAAAATGCCGGACCATCATTATTCCATCTGCTAATCCTGACGGTCGTAAACGATGCCCATACGATAGCTTCGTTGGCTTGCCTACTAAAATAATGACCAAATACGGTCAGGGTACCCGAAAAGATGGGACTTCGTGGGGATGGCCCCAGGCCAAATCGGTCCACCCTATGAAAGGAGATGTTGGCATCTTAGGAGCCTACTTTAACGACAATGGAATAAATGTGATGCAGGATGAATATTTTAGACCGATGGCGGAAGAAACCACGGCCATTTTAGAACTTGCACGTGAAGAAGCCCCTGATGTTACTGTTTCACTGCATTCGCATGAAAACAAACCGGTAATTTTGCAACCGGCATACGTTGCAGCATTCATGAAAAACAGGGTTCATGATCTTGCGGTTAGTCTTAACAATCGGTTCGAAAAATCCGGGCTTGCGTATTTTCCGTCTGATTGGTTTTGGACTCCTCGGGCTGATGATCAAGATTTCCCTCCTAAAACTACATTCAATCTGATCAGTGCAATGCATCATATTTCAGGAACTATGGCCTTTACTTTCGAATGCAGTCATGGTTCCGTTTCTGAAGATTCGCCGAATCCAATTGTGAATTATGACGATATTTTATCGATCCAACTGACGCTGTACGACGAAATGTTTGATTACATATTAAATAACCGGTTAACCTGGGATTAAGACGCACCAACATCCATAACATGAGAAAAACGAAGTACGTACATAAATTCAATATCAATCAGAAAAACGATCTATTGTATTATAGTTATTCTTGGAATCTATTGTTTTTGGATATAAAAACGATTTTCAAAATCCTACAACTTCCACTTTGAACAACCTCAAACTTTGATCTCTTCCTTCAACTCAAAACCAATCGCCGTATACTTACAAAAACCAGAATCAAAATGGAATAAGCAATAAAAAATGGAATCACATACATTTCCAAATTAAACACCAACATCACCGCCATAACCAACAATTGAAAACCCAGTCCGAAAGTAGATAGCAATGTCATGAACCATTTTGGGTAAGGCTCACTTTTCATTGCTTCCTTATCCATTAGATAAATCGTTTTATCAAACGAGATGTAGAGAAAATTGTAAATTTTGTAAAAAATATTGACGGTGCGTTGTTTTTCGCCACTCATTGCTTTAGGTGCTTCATCTTCAAAAACCCGACTCGTCTGATCCCCATTAACATTATTACGTAAAATGACATAATAATAATTATACAACGTTCCTTGAAGCTGTGCCCCAACAAACGCCAGCAGCACATAGACAATCGAACCATCAGTAATGTGCCAAAAAGAAAGAAAAAAAAGGAAATTCAAGATAATGTCCGCGATAGAATCGTAATAACGACCAATATAAGAAGGTGTGTTTTTAAGCCTCGATAATTCACCATCTGCAGCATCCAAAATGGATTTCAAAATTAAGAAAAACGCCGCTGCTACATAGTATTCATAAAGTATACAGGTAATTGCTAAAAGCCCAGATACAACAAACCAGGATGTGATGTGAATTGGTGTAACAGTTGTTCCTTTTAATGCATTGGCAATCCAACGAGCCACAAATCTACCATAATCCGATAAATCAATAAATTGATATTGCTTGGGCAATTTGGACATTTAATCCTAGTTTGGAATTTTAGGTGAATCAACTGAACAATAATTACTTAGGCAATAGCCCATCATTAATCTATTGTACTATTTAATCTAAATGCAAAGGTACAACCATTTCTAATCCCTTTTTATTAAAATTCACAATTAGAACATAGAGCTTTCATGAATCAGTAGTTCTTTAATATTATTTTATCTTGTTAGTAGCCACAAGATGCGATCGTAGGAAATGACATAATGAACCACAACAATGACACCAAGCAATAGGCTCAGGTTAGTTGATCCCGTATCGTACAAAGCCCAGGTAGCAAAACCAAAAAATAAAAATTCTATGGCAAGCCGAACTATTCCTGAAACTGGTACAGGAGCATTCCCAGACCGGCTAGGGTCATTTGCAATTGCAAATGTACCCCAAACCACAGCTGCGATTATTGGCAAACCTATGGCTAAAACATATCTTTCCCATCCATCACTTTGTCTCCAGCCCCACACACCCATGGCCAATAATGAGGATAATTCAAGTAGAAATCGTACGGTCAGATTAATTGGATTTGAGCCCATGTTGTTAATTTATTAAAGTTTTATCAATTCTTTTCCGAAACCCAAGTCCTATTGCCCTTCCACTCTGGATTTAAGCGCTCGATTCATTGAGTTAAATCCTCCTTCAGTATCTTTACCAATCATCTTCATAAACAATCCGGAGAAGAGCCCTGTAAAATTCTCTCCTTGTATAAATCTGGTCTGATCAGATCCTGTTTGCTCCAGCATAAAGTAATGTTCACCATCGAAAATACCCCTAACGCCCAGCTTTCCTACCCATCTAAATTCTTTGTTTTGTGTATTTACAAGTACAATTGGTTTAAAATCCATTGGATCATTGCCTTCACTCTGAATCGTAACTTCCAGGTTTTCACCTATTAACGTAGAACCTGAAATCTTTTTAATAAAGGGGTTCCACACTGGATATGCTTCGTGATTCATCAGTACGCTCCATACTTGTTGGGCAGGTGCTTCTATGATAATTTCTGTGTTAATACTTCGCAGTGCAAATAGATTAAAAATAAGTAATGCTATGATAAGAATACTAAATACTGCTACTGTCACTTTGATTATCTTGTTCATGGTTCTGTTTTTTTAGATTAATAATTTGATAATCCAAAGCTATTTCAATCAATACTGGAACATTTGACCATTCACGCAAATGATTTGACCATTTGCGCAGAAAGTAAATATGAAAGTTTTATTTCTGGTTTTGAAACTCTGTAGGCGTAAGACCCGTCCACTTTTTGAAGTTTCTTGAAAACACAGATATGTCTGAAAATCCGGTCAAGAAAGCAACATCTGTTACATTGAAGTCTGGCCTTGAAAGCTGTTTGATCGCAATCTCTTTCCTGACATTGTTGAGAATGTTTTGGAAGGAAGTACCTTCTTTTTTCAAGCCGTCCTGTAGGGAGCGAACACTCATGGCTAACTCCCTGGCAACTTCTTCGGCTCTGGGTATTTCGGCTTTGAGTCTCCTGATGATGCTGTTTCTGACAGCACGTGATTGTGCGTTTATCTTCTCGTGTTGATTCGCTGTGTCCTTTAGCAATAGGTCAAAGTGCTCAAATAAACTTGAGTCCGTACCAATGATCTCATTATCCAGGTCTGACTTATTATATACTATATAAGGGTTGTTACAAGAGAATTTGATTGTTGCAGGGTCAAAAATCTCATGATACTTATAACTGTTTTCCGGTTTAGGAAAATTGAAGCCTACCTCTATGGGAAAAACCTCCTTAGATGTACAATTTTTTATAAGGGTTACACTCGAGGCATATATAAAGTCTATGGTATATCTGAAGGCACTCTGCCATTCCTCCTGCATCTCCCCTTTTATGATCACTCGGTTATCTTCAGTTTGTATCTTCTGCAAAACAATAGATAACACTAATTCTTGATAGTTACACAATTTCTTCCATGCGGCTGCGATTGAGGTCGAGTTCATCATTACATAACCCAAAATGCCCATGGTTTGAAAGCGGGTTTTTAGACCACATTCCAGTCCTATGTTATGCGAACCGGTCTGTTTGACGATCGACTTCCAAACATCCATGGCTTGTTCGACAGTGATCCTGGCTTTTGGATTGTTTAAAGTTTCTGACGTAAGATTAGTATCTCGCAATATTGCTTCACGATTTGCCCCCAACGTCTCAGCCACAGCAATACGGAGACTAATAATTGCGGCTGGTATGTCTCGGGCTCTTCTCATTTCTATTTATTGATAACGGCCGGCGTGTGTGCCGTGCAACTTCGTTTCTTACTATCATAAAAATAGCAATAATTGCGTAGATTCAAATAAAACAGTTCGTGTCCAACGGAGCTCTGAACCAACGCGCTTTGTATTTCCATGCCCTGAATATCGCGAAACCATAAGCAAATATTGCGGACTAGCTTGACCAATATTGCTAAAACTGTGATGCCGCGAACAGGCATGGCAGCATACAATATATTGCATGCTTTTTTTCTCTCATTATTATTCTAACATAAATGCAAGTCGGGTAACCAATCCATGATTATAACCTTGTTCCCCAAAACGATCCAGGGTTGAATAACGGTAGTTTACATTCGCCTGAATAGATGACAATAGCCACCAGTTCAGACCAAGTGAAAGTGTGTTCATGACACCGCCACAAACATTTTGGTCTGTCGTGTCAACGGTTGACCATCGGCTGTATACCTCCCAGGCGCCCCATCCGTCCGACATTACTTCATTGGCTACTTTTAATCTTTTAACTAATCCGTTGCGTTTATTGTACTCACGCATTTCCCCGCTAAGCACTTAAGAAACCACCACATTGTACCCCTTAAAACTGGAGCTATTGAAGGAGCTGACATTGGATTGGATATACTCACTCATAAGAATGAAAGGACCTTTTCTACATGCCAATTCCAGCCCATGTTATCGATAACAGTACGATCCTGGCTGGCTTGTTTAGGTAATTCAGCACTTTTGGTAAATGCTAACAGCTTATTTTCTCTAACTTGCTCATAAACAAAGGGTAAATAATCATTTCCAACATCGGTTGTTTGAGGTATGTTAAGATCAGGGCGTGAATAAAAATAAGGAACAATAATTTTGGATTGATCAGGCAACAACTCACCTAGATGACAGCGATCTGCGTCAAAAAAATCCACTAATTTTTTCAAACTTGATTCAATCGCGGCATCAATGGATTCAAAGCTTAGGTTTTCATCCAAAACGTTAAGTTGATTTCTGATCATATTGTTCTCCAACAAATTCGTCACAATTTAGATATCTTATTTAAAGCATAAAAATTTGATACTTCGAAAAGTTTAACATTTGTAGGGATTAAACTGCTGCATTGGGCCAACAGGTGGCTTACGTTTTAATCCCACGTTTCCACAAAACGGGACTACGTTTTATACTCTCGATAAATCCTTATGAATGTTTGCCATTGTTCTCATCAGTTTTACTAATCTAAAAAGCACTAAAGGCCTACTTTGTCAGAACTAGCTAAGTTTTTTTTGAAGAAGGCTAAACCAATAAGTACAAGCAAAAATATGACGCTTAACCATCCTAACAAATCTCCAAGTATCGGATAGAGAACTTTAATACCTTTAACAGGAATATCGGAATACATTATCCCTTTTTCTGTTTGGTCAGAATCCATGTGGGCTAATTCTTTACCGTGATAATCTGCAGCATAAGAATATCCGTTATAAGTTGGCCGAACAAACGAAAATCCATTTTCTATGGTACTTGTAAGATACCAGGCAGCAGGACTTTTGGGCCAATCATACGAAGGCGAAAGCATGATATCAACATTATCTTTTGGAGCTTGTCGTAAATATGAAGGGAAACTCATATCTCTACAAATACTGATTCCTATTTTGCCATAAGGAGTTTCAACGGATTGAATAATTTCAGGTCCTTTGTTAAATACAGCTGATTCCCCAAAAGGTCCCAAACCAAGAAGATACCTTTTTGTGTAATCTAAAAGTATTTCTCCGTTTCCATTAATAAAAAGGTGTTTGTTCTCACCTTTTCCTTCTTTTGAAAAATATGCATATGTTATACTTAAAAAAGTGTTGTTTGCTTTAGCTATTCTCTTGTATTGTTCTCTTAGCTTGCTTTCATCTTCCTGGTTAATAACCATTGCATATTCTTGAAAAGAAACAATTTTTGCTCCATCTTCAACTGCTTTTTTTGTTAATCCTTCAATCCTTGATATCGTTTGGTTAAAAGGCATTGTTGTCCTCGATTCAAAAATCCTAGACATAGGAATTGCTTTTCCATCTTCAGGCAAAAGAACAACAGCTGCAATTTTTACGGTATCTGTTTTTGAACTTAACAGCGAAGAAGTTTTTACCAATCCAAACAATACGATCGATAATATAACTGAAGAATAAATTATTGCTGATTTTTTGATCTTTATCCACTTGAACTGGTTTTCCCAGAAATAATTAGCAATTGAAAATAGCCATGAATGAATGAAAACAAGTATCCATATTCCAAATAAGGAGCGTGCCTGTATAAACGCTAATGTCCCATAACTATAACCGAACGAACTTGTGGTCCCCGACCCGTCATCAAACGGGCCTTCCAGTGATGATAGAAAGAAGATGGCAGTTGTAATGGTAGGAAAGATTAAGGTAGACCATACTCCTTTATTACTGAATTTTGGGTAAATCATTCGATCGAGCATAAAAGGCAGAAACCAAATAATGGCTAAAAGTGTACTTCTGATCAGCCCAAAAAATATAGTCATCCATGCTTCATCGAACTCGAATAATCCCCAAAGTGCAATATTCATACTCAAAATGAATCCAAGTAGTGTTAACCAGATCCCTGTTTTTGCCGGTTGAACTCTTGTAAACCTTAGAATGATGATTGGAGCTATTATTATTGCAATTTCTATAGAGGGGACCAATTTGCTCAACCTGGTAAACATAAAAATGCCAAAGCCTAACAGAAAATATACTACTGGCAAATATCTTTTTGTATTCATAATTATCAACCATTTAAGTAAGTTTCATATTCCATGATTTCGATATTAGATACAAAAGGTGCCTATCTGGTTGCATTTAAATGATATTAACTAACTTTTTAATAATTATTGACTACCAGGGGTCATGCAGTTGCATTATTTCCGTTATCACCATTCGCCTTCACATAATCCAGGGTCTTGATCATCTTTTTCAATCCCATCACATCCACTTAAACAATCATCCCTATGTTTGAAAATTTTATGCTTATAAAAATATATTCTATGCGTATAGAAATAAATCCGATGCTTATAAAATTTTTTTTATGCCTATAGGTTTAGAGAAACGTGCCTATAAAAGTTAAATTTCACACGCACGCTTTTTAATCAATCGGATAACTCATTTAAAATCAAGCTTTTTCTGACTCTGCTAAAAAGCTTAAGTTCTCTCCCCTAATTTGACTTTTCTTCTTTACGAACATGAGGCACAACGGTTTTAATATGGTGCATTTGGCATTCTGAAGAGCATAATTTTTAAACTACCATTAAACATCTTAATTCGTCATTTTCATTAGAATCGTTATTTTGATCATGCGTTGAGAGTGCACTCTTTGGCAAATTTTGTCAGTGTGCCGGTTCATGGGCTATGTAAATGTGTGTAATGTGGAGGAGGTTCCTTCTTCTTTTGTGCGAGGGGAGAAAAAACAAAATAAATTCCCTTCAAGTTTGCACCTATCGATCTTCAAAGAGCCTAGCCAAATTTTCTTGTCTGTTTATTCAAAGAGTCAAAGGTATATGCTTAATTTTTCCTCTGATACACTTGAACAATACAATTGAATATGTTGATTACGCATACTTGAAATACATCTAGGGCTAATCTAATGGTTTGTTGCTGGAATGAAAAATTGGTTGCACCATTCCAAAATGAATGTGTGTAATCGATTCTATTTCTGATAGACTTTCACATAATCCACGATAAATACATCCGGAAATTTAGTCTTTTGGATATCTTTTTTATCTCCAGGATATTCCATGCTCAGGATCATGTATTCTTCAATATTTGAGATGCCTTCAGTCACTTCATAAAATTTATACCCATCAATATAGAAGATATATTTGTCGGGCATCCATTCCAGGCTAAAGGTGTGAAAGCCTTCACTTACTCCTTTGAGATAGCTTTGCATCCCTCGTGTTGTCTGTTGATTTGACCCATAAGCCCAATGTACATTATGTGAAACGATATCAGTCCCCAGCTTTTTGAAAAACTCCATCACATCAATTTCAGCGCCATAGATGGACGGATCTTCACCTTGCGATATTTTGGTTGACTGAAGCCAAAATGCAGCCCAAACCCCTTGCGATTTTTGAAGCTGTGCCCGGCATTCGTAATATCCATATTTTGACATAAACTGCCCCTGGGTACCAACCGCACTTCCAAGCAACTTGTCTCCCTGTTTTAATGCAAATAGCTTAAGATAACCATCATCCACCTTTACAGCTTCCTCCGATACGTACGCAATTGCCCTGGGCCCTATCCCGCGAACGTTCCATTTGGAAGTGTCCAGTTCGTGACCATCAAAGTTATCTTCCCAGATCAAATGATATCCTAGCTTTTCCGGTGAATATTCTTCATCAGACATAGGCCCTTGCGCCGGTCGTTGTGCCATAACCACGGCAGATATAAACACCAATATGACTATTACATAAAATCTGTATAAAGAAACAATGCTCATGTTTAACAATTTTTGATCAATGTTGAATTGATTTAGCTAAAGGAGTTGAAGGCATTTCCAAATTACCCAATTCACTCAATTGTATTTTTAATATTTCTACTGACTGTTTCCCTCCCGAAAAGGCG
>Ga0316192_10004009_pt1 | contig 10691 bp, 9 predicted proteins | sample MerIslwburrow_MG_FD_204931 | JGI IMG/M metagenome (GOLD analysis project Ga0316192, IMG submission 204931) | Coastal sediment microbial communities from Maine, United States - Merrow Island worm burrow | ecosystem: Environmental > Aquatic > Marine > Coastal > Sediment | place: USA: Maine...
TAAAAATGAACGATCATATTCATCGGCTTCCACAACAGAATATTCACTGCCCCCGAACCAAAAATTACTATTAAAATCTTCCGAAATACCACCAAGAAATGCGGTAACCGGTGTCCCTGTTTCTTTTAACAAATGCGCTAGAATGCTACTTGTTGTTGTTTTACCATGGGTTCCTGCCACTGCCAAACAAAAAGTATCCCTGGTGATAATTCCTAATACCTCCGATCGTTTTTTTATTTCAAAACCTCCTGAGGCAAAAAAATGGAATTCTTTATGGTCATCAGGAATTGCCGGGGTGTAGACAACCAGGGTATTCCCAACATTTTTATAGTCTGCTGGAATTTCAGAGATATCATCTGTATAATGTATCTGAATTCCTAAATCAGAAATCTCGCGAGTCAAGGGCGTCTCCGTTTTGTCATAACCGGCTACATTCTTTTTTAATAGCTTAAAATATCGCGCAAGAGCAGACATACCAATTCCTCCAATCCCAATAAAATAAATATTATGTATGTCTTTTAGCCTCATATTAAATTTTCAGCAGATGTTCTATTTCATCTACAATGTTTTTAGTGGCATCAGGCTGTGCCAGTGCTTTTATATTTTCGCCCAACAATTTCTTACTATCCCCGGAATTATTCAGATCTGAAAAAACGCTTTCAAATTTGTCAGCCAGATCTTTTTCCTCCACCATTAATGCCGCTTGTTTTAAAACAAGACTTCTCGCATTTTTGGATTGATGGTCTTCTGCTACATTTGGCGAGGGAATAAATATCACCGGTTTTCCAACTATGCATAATTCAGAAACTGAGCTGGCTCCAGCCCTTGAAATGATTATGTCCGCAGCAGAATAAGCGAAATTCATTTTATTCAAAAAATCGTGGACTTTCACATCTTTAGCGTGAAATTTTTTATATTCTTCATAGTATCCACGGCCACATTGCCAAATAAGTTGAATCCCTAATTTTGAAAAGAAATCCAATTCCTTTTCTATAAGTTGATTTATTCTCCGTGCACCCAGACTTCCTCCCAGGACAAGCAGCGTTATTTTTTCCGGGTTCAAACCAAAGAATTCATAAGCTTTATCATTATGCTGCAAAGGAGCTATCAAATCTGCTCTGACAGGATTCCCTGTTTTTACAATTTTATCTACCGGGAAAAACCTTTCCATATCATCGTAGGCAACACATATTTTTGCTACATGTTTAGCCAGTAATTTATTCGTGATCCCTGCATATGAATTCTGCTCCTGTAACACACAAGGGATTCCTTTTCTGGAAGCCATTTTTAATACAGGGCCACTGGCAAACCCCCCTGTGCCTATAACGACATGGGGTTTAAACTTCTTCACTATTTTTCCTGCGCTAATCAAACTACTAATTAGTTTAAATGGGAATATTAAATTTTTTAATGTCAACTTTCTTTGTATTCCACTAATCCACAAACCTTTTATCTTGTACCCTGCCCCCGGCACTTTTTCCATCTCCATCCTGTCTTTTGCACCAACAAATAAAAACGCTGCATTCGGATGTCTTAATTTTAATTCATCGGCTATGGCTATTGCCGGATAAATATGCCCTCCTGTTCCACCGCCAGATAATATAAACCTATAATTGTCCACTTAGCACTTCTAAGGGGTTAGTATCATCAACATCAGATTTTTTAACATCAACCGATTTAAATTTTCTGCTCGCACTTAACACAATTCCAATAGCCAGACAAGTCATCCAAATAGATGTTCCTCCACTACTAATTAGTGGCAAAGTTTGCCCGGTCACAGGAAATAACTCTACTGCCACCGCCATATTTATAAGGGCCTGAAAAACTATAGGCAACCCAACACCAACTACTAATAATTTGCCAAATACAGTCTCATTTGAATTTGCTACTACCACAATTCGGAATAACAAAAGCATATAAAAGAACATTAGTACAAACCCTCCCACCAAGCCGTACTCTTCGATTATAATTGCATAAATAAAATCTGATGAACTCTGAGGCAGAAAATTTTTCATTACACTTTTGCCTGCTCCATTCCCAACTATTCCACCACTTGCAATGGCTATTTTTGCTTTTTCTATCTGATAGTCCGACTCTGTATCTGCCGGATCCCAAAAACTTTCAACTCTATTTATCCAGGTGTCCACCCTGTTTGGAAAAAGATCCGGATAAGCTTTTGCCGTAAGAATAAAAATGGTAAGTATTAACAAACCCGTACCTACTATCCCTGAAAGATATTTTAGTGGATAACCTCCTAAAAAGCATAGCATCAGTACCATAAAAAAAAGTATGGCCGCAGTAGAGAAATTGGCCGGTAAAATTAAAATGGTGACGATAAAAACAGGCAGCCACAAGGGTACGAGGCTTTCATTAAAAGTGATTGTTTTATCTTTAATTCTGGTCAGGTATCTCGCCACATAGATCATTAAAACCACCGCTGCCAGATTTGAAGTTTGAAAAGTTATTCCTACCAAAGGAAGGCGTATCCATCTACTGGCATTTGCACCGTCTATTGTAGTGCCCTGAGCCAGAGTATATGCCAACAGGACCAACACTATGGGCAGAGCAATAATAGATAACCCCTTAAAAAAATGGGTAGGAATTTTATGAACACCATAGATTATTCCAAATCCCAAAAGCAGCAACATCCCGTGTTTAACCAAATGACCAATTGTTGTGCCATTTCCAACTACATAAACCAGATTACTGCTGGCACTGTAAACAGGTAAAAAGGAAAAAAGAGCCAGCAGAGCAACTACGCCCCAAATGGCTTTATCCCCTTTTATATTTCCTACAAACCCAGACATTTTTACAAGTTTTTTATTGCTTCTTTAAATTGATTTCCCCTGTCTTCATAATTTTTAAAAAGATCAAAACTAGCGCATGCCGGAGATAGCAAAACAGTATCTCCTCTTTCAGCAATTTTATAGGCAACTTTTACAGCTTCACTCATAGCGTAAGTCTCAACGATTAAATCTACTACGTTACCAAAAGCATATTTAATTTTTGAATTATCCATCCCCAGGCAAATGATAGCTTTTACTTTTTCCCTTACTAAAGGCATCAGAACTTTATAGTCATTGCCTTTATCCACACCACCAACAATCCAGACAATAGGTGTTTTTATACTTTCCAAAGCATAATAAGTGGCATTTACATTGGTGGCCTTTGAATCATTCATATATTGTACATGATGAATTTTTAAAACCTTTTCCAAACGATGTGCAGCTCCTTGAAAATTCTGAATACTTTCACGGATAGTATCCTTGCGAATACCAACCAATTTTGCAACCGTTGATGCCGCCATTGTATTTTTAAGGTTGTGTAAACCTTCTAGTGCCAAAGAATCTGCTTCCATTTCAATTGTTTTATTTTCTGTCCTAATTAATATTTTATCATTCTCTAACCATGCCCCTTCTTTGAGTTTATCATTAATTGTAAAAGGCAATAATTTTGATCTAATTGGGTTCTTCTCCAGCCAACTTACAATTACATCATCATCACAATCATAAATCAAACTATCTTCGGTGTCCTGGTTTTGTACAATTCTGAATTTTGAAGACACATAGTTTTCAAAAGAATGATCATACCTATCTAAATGGTCCGGGGTAATATTTGTTATTACCGCTATATTTGGTTTAAAATCTACAATTCCATCTAACTGAAAACTGCTTATTTCAAGTACATAGAAGTCATAATCGCGTTCCGCTACCATTTTGGCAAAACTGTCGCCAATATTTCCTGCCATTCCCACGTTTAAACCTCCATTTTTTAAAATGTGATAGGTAAGCATCGTAGTTGTGGTTTTACCGTTACTTCCCGTAATTCCAATTATTCTGGCATTTGTGTGTTTAGCAGCAAACTCAATCTCCGAAATAACCGGAATACCTTTTTTGACAAGTTTTTTTACCAGAGGTACCGTATCCGGAATACCAGGGCTTTTCATTACCAGATCAGCATTGAGAATTTTGTCTTCCGAATGTTGTTCTTCCTCCCAATCAATCTCAAAATGTTCAAGAACGTTTTTATATTTTTCCTTAATCTTACCCTTATCTGAGACAAAAACCTGGTAATCCTTTTTTTTTGCCAGAATGGCCGTTCCAACTCCACTTTCACCAGCGCCGAGTACAACCATTAATTTCATTATCTCACTTTGAGTGTCACAATTGTAATTATGGCTAATAGTATTCCTATAATCCAAAATCTTGTGACTATTTTACTTTCGTGATATCCCTTTTTTTGATAATGGTGATGTAAGGGTGCCATTAAAAAAATTCGCTTCCCTTCACCTGATCTGTTTTTCGTGTATTTGAAATAACCCACCTGCAACATCACTGAAATGGACTCCGCGAAGAATATTCCACACAGTATGGGAATCAACAATTCTTTTCTTACAATTAATGCAATTACTGCTATAACGCCCCCTATCGTAAGACTTCCGGTGTCACCCATAAATACCTGGGCAGGAAATGCATTGTACCATAAAAAACCTACCAATGCCCCTACAAAAGCGGCAATGAAGACCAAAAGTTCACCAGCCTTGGGAATGTACATGATATCTAGGTACTCGGAAAAAATTATATTACCGGAGACCCATGCAAAAATCCCCAGAGTAAGAACAATTATCGCAGATGAACCAGCCGCTAAACCATCAATACCATCTGTAAGATTTGCTCCATTGGAAACCGCAGTGACTATTAAGATGACAATTGGAATAAAAATTAGCCATGCATACGAAACTGCCTTCTCACCGGCCCAGGAGATCAGATTACTGTAATCCAGTTCGTTATTCTTAAAAAACGGAACAGTAGTCATTGTAGATTTAATATCTTCCCCTTTAACGTTTTCAACCTTATATTGCTCCGTAATTATAGTGTTGGTCCTTTCCCGCATGGTGACTTCCGGATGGAAGTATAGCGTTGCACCCACGATAAGTCCAAGTACAACCTGACCTATCACTTTAAACCTGCCTTTGAGCCCTTTTTTATTATTTCTGAATATTTTAATGTAGTCATCTACAAATCCGATGATACCCATCCATATTGTGGTAACTATCAATAAAATGACATAAATATTCATTATATCGGCAAACAATAAAACCGGAATCAAAGTGGACATTATTATTATCAAGCCGCCCATTGTTGGAGTACCTGTCTTTTGTTTTTGCCCTTCAAGCCCCAAATCCCTGATAGTCTCCCCTATTTGTTTGTGCTTCAGAAAAAGAATAATGCGCTTTCCATAAACTGTTGCCAATAATAAAGAAAGCAGCACCGCCATAGCTGCCCTGAATGTCTGAAACTGAAACAGACTTGCTCCCGGCAGTTGATATTGCTTTTCTAAATACTCGAACAGATAATACAGCATATTATGTTATCTATTTCTTATTACTTATTTAAACTTGTCAGCACTTCCTTTATAATTTTAAAATCATCAAAATCCACGCGCTCACCGTTGGTTTCCTGATAGGTCTCATGACCTTTACCCGCAACCAGGATTATATCATTAGGTACTGCTAACTGACAGGCTGTCTTTATTGCCTGGTTTCGATTTTCAATTGATAAAACTTTCCTGAGATTCTGTGGTTCTACGCCGGCTTCCATCTCTTCAATGATTATAAGAGGTGGTTCGGATCGTGGATTGTCTGATGTAAAAATGGCTTTACTACTCATCGCTGAAGCGATATGACCCATTACCGGACGCTTAGACCTGTCACGATCACCACCACACCCCACTACGGTGATGACGTTTTCATTTCCAGTCCTCAATGTATTGATTGTCTCAAGTACATTTTTTAAGGCGTCCGGCGTATGGGCATAATCAACAATAGCCGTTATTCTTTCTTTAGATATATAGTATTGAAACCTTCCGTCTACATTTTCCAATTCGCTCAATAATCTCAGGGTCTCAAGTTTTTCTAATCCCAATAGGTCAGCTGTAGCATATATAGCCAATATGTTGTAAGCATTAAAATGACCAATTAACCGGGTCCAAAGGTCATTATCATCAATTTTTAATAACTGTCCGTTAAATTGATTTTCCAAAACCTGGGCCCTGTAGTCGGCATAACTTTTTAGAGCATAGGTATATTTTTTAGCTGCGGTATTTTGCAACATCACAAGCCCGTTTTTATCGTCAATATTTGTTAAGGCAAATGCTCTTTTGGGTAAATCATCAAATAATTTCTTTTTTGTATCCCTGTATTCAGCAAACGTTTTGTGATAATCCAGGTGGTCATGTGATAAATTGGTGAATATTGCGCCCTCAAAGACCAACCCTTCTGTTCTTTTTTGGTGAATGCCGTGGGAACTTACTTCCATAAAACAAAATTCAACACCTGCCTCATTCATTAGAGAGAGATAATGATTAATGGTCATGGCATCCGGGGTCGTATGGCTCGTAGGAAATTCTTCGTTATCCACCATTATTCTAATAGTAGATAGCAGGCCAACTTTATACCCCGCTTTTTTAAATAATTGATACAACAAACTGCTAACCGTAGTCTTACCGTTCGTACCTGTGACACCTACAAGCTTTAAATTTTTGGATGGATTATCATAGAAATTTGACGCCATTATAGCCAGGGCCTGGTTGGCATCAAGAACTTCCACATAGGTTATATCGTTGATCAAATCTCCCGGAAGATTTTCACACACTATCGAATTAGCACCTGCGGCTATTGCTTTATCAATATATTTATGCCCATCCGTTAAAGTACCTTTGATAGCCACAAAAACACTATCCTCAGCTACTTTTCTGGAATCAAAACATATGGTATTCACCATAACCCCGGTAGATCCGCTGACGGCAGTAAGGCTTACTCCAAATAGTATATCCTTTAGGGGCTTCATGAAAGTTCTAAAATTATTTTCTTTACTTTTTCTAAATCTGTTCCCTTAGAAATTGATTGCTTTTTTACTTTGCCATTTCCTTTGACCTCTACCTCCAGACCCATGTTTTCGAGGATAGAAATTGCATCCATTCCACTCATTCCCTTTACATCTGGCATCTGATTATGATTCTTTTGTGATTCTGCATAGTAGCTTTGAAAACTTGCATCTAAATCTTCATTAAAAGGTTCTAAGGTTTCTATTTCGTCTATTAATGGGTTGTTGGCATAAATCTTTCTGGCAATGGATTTAAATACCGGCCCTGACACGTCGGCACCATAGTAGCCAACACTTTTATCTGGTTCATGGATCACTACTATACAGGAGTACTTTGGGTTATCTGCAGGGAAATACCCGGCAAAAGTTGATATGTACCTCAGTTTGTCCGGGTCACGGGTTACATAGTTTTTTTGTGCTGTTCCGGTTTTACCGGCCATAGAAAAGTTTGGAGAATAAAGTCGATGACCTGTTCCGTGCTCTTTTTCCACTACATTTTTTAACAAGTCACGCACCTGTTTGGCGGTTTCCTTAGAGCAAATAGCCTCATTAATAATTTCCTTATCGAACGTATAAATGGTTTTGTTCCATTCCTTAACCTCTTTTATAAGTCTGGGGCGCAATAACTGACCATCATTAGCGATAGCGTTGTAAAAAGCAAGCGTCTGTAAAGGGGTTAAGGATACTTCATAGCCATGAGACATCCATGCCAGGGAAATACCGGACCATCCCTTATCTCCGGGGTATCTAATTACAGGCTTACCTTCGCCCTTTATTGGCATTCCCAGTTCCTGATGTAGCCCCATAGACATAAGTCGATCTACAAAAACTGATGGTTCTTCTTTATAACTGTTATGAATCATTTTGGCGAAAGCTGTATTTGAAGAAACTTCAAAAGCCTTTGCCATTGAAATTTTGCCATAACCTCCGTGTTTAGAATCCCTTACTATTCTATCGTATATTCTCCAATGTCCTTTTTCAGTATCAATAACTGTGCTGGTGTCAATTTTATGATCTTCCAGGGCAGCAACCAGCGACATTAATTTAAAGGTAGATCCGGGTTCATGAGATTCGCCTATCGCATAATTTAATCTTTCATAATACTTGCCATCCTCAGTCCGTCCAAGATTAGAAATTGCCTTTATTTCGCCAGTTTTGGTTTCCATTACAATTACACATCCATGATCGGCTTTATACTTTTCTAATTGTGTTAAGAGCCCATGATGCGCAATATCCTGAATATTGATATCGATGGTCGACACTACATCATACCCGTCTTTTGGTTCAACAATATTGTCTAAGCCAATAGGTTTCCACTGACCTTTAGCAATTTTCTGTTTTAGTCTTTTTCCTTCTACTCCTCTTAAATAATTACCAAAGGCGCCTTCAAGTCCTACCCTGGTCGCATAGCCATTTTCATCAAATCGTTCATACCCAACGCTTCTTTCTGCTATTTTGCCTAAAGGATGTTCCCTTACAGTTTTTTGCTCTACTATAAAGCCTCCCCTATTTGGTCCTTTATTAAAAAGGGGAAAGTTTTTAACCTCTATATAGTCAGAATAATCAAGATTCCTGGCTACCAAGGCGTATCTGTTTTTATTTGCTTTAGCTTTTCTTAAAATTTGTTCATAATAAGCGGATGGCTTTTCAAATAGCTTTGAAAGAGCATCACACAAAGGCTGTACTTCTTCTTCAAAATCTGAGCTTTTCACCGTGACCGCATCAAAGCGTATCGTATACCTTGAGACCGATGTAGCTAACAAACTTCCGTCATCTGAATAGAGATTTCCCCTGTTCGGGGCAATGGTAAAAAGCCTTTCCGTACGTTGAAGCGCCATCTCTTTGTACTTATTGCCATGAACCATCTGAATACTCACAAGTTTTACGACCACTGCAATCGCAAACAGGAACAGACATGCTGATACTATATAAAGTCTGGTTAATATTTTTTTATCAGTGATGGCCACTTATTTTTTATTGGTTTTTACTTTTATTTTTCTCGGTGGTACTTCAGATGGAAAAAGACCTTCAACCATTACATTCGTCGTGATGGTTGATTCTAATTTCAATCGTTGTACGTCTGAGCGCATATCTACGAATTCGTTTTTTAATTCTTTGACCTGTTCATTCAGTGCAGCAACCTGGTGCACTTTTTTATCCGCACTGTGAGAACTTGCAATCATTATGGTTGCCAAAACGGAGGCAAAAATTATAAAGAGCCAATTTTTTGGTGCATCTCCACTCACCAAGAACTTGCCTTTTAAAATATCGATGATCCCTTTTCTCATGAGTTTTATATTGTTTTAAATTATCCAAATCCACAAATTATATTCGCTCTGCTATTCGCAGCCTTGCACTGCGTGCTCTGCTATTCTTCGAAATTTCACTGGCAGAGGGAACAATTAATCCGCCTACCTTTTTAAACGGAACATTAATATTTCCGTAAAAGTCCTTTTCCGGTTCATTCGAAAAACTACCTGCTCTAATGAATCTTTTAACCAATCTATCTTCCAATGAGTGGTAACTAATTAAACTCAGCCGGCCACCTTTATCCATTATCTCAGGAGTTTGCAATAAAAATTCTTCTATTGCCACTAATTCCTGATTTACTTCAATGCGTATTGCCTGATATACCTGTGCTAAAATCTTGTTTTCTCTAAACTTTGGCAGATATTCCTTCAATACCATTTTTAGGTCTGCCGTTGTTTTAACAGGCTCTTTTATCCGATTTTCTATAATCGTTTTCGCCATTGCATCTGCACGTCGCAAATCGCCATAACGAAACAATATATTTCTAAGATCATCATAGGTATAAGAATTAATCACTTCATATGCACTCTTCTTATTTCTAGAACTCATCCTCATATCCAAATCGGCGTCAAAACGGGTAGAAAAACCCCGCTCAGCCTTATCAAACTGATGGGAAGAAACTCCAAAATCTGCTAAGATTCCGTCTACTTTCCGAATGCCATAGAACTTTAAAAACTGCTTTATATACCTAAAATTTTCGTTGATCAGAGTAAACCTATCATCTGCTATTACATTTTTCAAAGCTTCTTCATCCTGATCAAAAGCAAACAATGCACCCCCACTGCCCAATCTTCTTAAAATCTCTTTGGAATGTCCACCCCCGCCAAAAGTCACATCTACATAAATTCCATTTTCCAATATGTTGAGACCGTCAACAGACTCCTTTAATAAAACCGGGTTATGATAGTTCGTCTCCATCATCACCCATTACCTCTTCCGCTAATTCTGCAAAATTTTCAGCAGTTTCATCAATTACTTTTTCATAGCTATCCTTATCCCAAATCTCAATAATATTTATAGCCGAACTCAAAACAACTTCCTTGCTGATCCCAGCAATAGAAACTAGGTTTTTAGGTATAAGCAATCTGCCTGTCCCATCTATTTCTATGGGTTTCACACCCGCTGAAAACCGCCTGATGAAATCATTGTTCTTCTTCTTGAATCTGTTCTTCTTATTCATTTTTTCCATCAACAGATTCCATTCATCCATTGGATACAGTTCCAGGCAAGGCTGAAACACGGAGCGTTTTATGACAAAGCCCTTGTTGAGAACAGGGGCCATCTGGTTTTTGAGGGTGACGGGTATCATTATCCGCCCTTTAACATCAGCTTTGCAATCGTATGTCCCTATAAAACTTATCACTTAAATCGGCTGGTTTTCTAATATAAACTCAAATATATAGAAATTATTACCACAATTTACCACAAATTACCACTTTGTTGAAAAAAAATCCGTGCGCGTAGAGAAATATAGTGCCAAGTCCGGCCATTTTAGAA
>Ga0316192_10004012_pt1 | contig 10690 bp, 8 predicted proteins | sample MerIslwburrow_MG_FD_204931 | JGI IMG/M metagenome (GOLD analysis project Ga0316192, IMG submission 204931) | Coastal sediment microbial communities from Maine, United States - Merrow Island worm burrow | ecosystem: Environmental > Aquatic > Marine > Coastal > Sediment | place: USA: Maine...
CGCCGGTCTGATTAAAGCACCGAACCACTATTCACCATACATAGATAAAACTGCCTGCCGCAAACGCAGGAATGTTATCTTAAAGGCGATGCAACTCAGGGGATCAATTTCTGATGCACAGCTTCAGGAGTACACGAAAGCACCCGTCACCCCGGCAGGCTATACCATCTATGGAAAACAAGCCCCTTATTTTATGGATTATCTTGCGCAACAACTCACCACGCTCTACAAACCTGAAGAGTTGGCGAGTCTCGGGCTTTCAATTTATACCACGCTGGACCCGCAAGTTCAAATAGCTGCCGAAAATGCGTTAAGAAAAGAGTTGTCCCGCCTGGAAATTAAGGCTGCCGCCATGAAGCGCAAATCATCCGATCAAAAACTCCAGGGGGCCGTGGTCGTCATGCAACCGAAAACCGGCCATATTCTGGCGATGGTGGGCGGGCGCAATTACAGCAAAAGTCAATTCAACCGTATCACCCAGTCCCGCCGCCAGCCCGGCAGTGCCTTTAAACCGTTCGTTTATGTGACCGGGCTGGATGCCTTTACCCCAATTACGATTCTTTCCAACACCCCCAGAACATATACTATCGATGGTAAGACCTGGGCACCCAAAAATTTTGAACGCCAGGCGAAAAAACAGGTCAGCGTCCGAACTGCACTTGAAAATTCCGACAACCTGGCTACCGTAGATCTGGCCCTGCAGATCGGGCTGCAACCAATCATTGAAACTGCGATCCGCTTCGGCTTTTCGACCCCGTTTAAGCCCTACCCTTCCCTCGCACTGGGCGCGTTTGAAGTGATTCCGTTAGAGTTGGCCCGGGCATATTGTGCATTCGCGGCCGGCGGCATGATGCCCTTCCCTTTGGGTTTAAAGGCCGTGGTCGATGAAAACGGCCACGTGCTCGAACGTAAACATTTAAAAATCGAGCGCCTGATTTCACCTTCAAAAGCATTTTTGATAACTTCTCTGTTGCGTGGGGTGGTCGAAAACGGCACGGGGCGAACACTTGCAGACAAAGGCATCAGGTGGCCGGTGGCCGCCAAAACCGGTACGACCAATAATTCCCGGGATGCCTGGTTTATCGGGTACACACCGGACATTCTGGCCCTTGTCTGGGTCGGCTTCGACAATGGCGACTCTATCCAGGCTACCGGCGCCCAGGCAGCCCTTCCCATCTGGGCGGAGTTGATGAAGGCAATTCCGCACCAAGTTTCCCATAAAGACTTCAGGGTGCCGGATGGAATTGTTACCAGAATGGTCTGTAATGACGACGGCAAACCCGTGGTGTCACAAAATTGCGCCAAGCCAAGGAAAGAATTTTTTTTGGCGGAAAATGCGCCGCCGGAATCTCGCCCCCCGAGACCGATTCAGGGGGTTTTCAAAAAACTTATCGAGGGAATTAAAGATATCTTCAATGGAGACTAACCTGAAAAGGCTAGTGATTTCGTTTCTGGCAATTGTATTGTGTTCCGGGTGCGTCAAGCAGATAACCCGTGAGGAGACACGCCAGCCAAGCCCGCGGGAAAAAGCATCGCTTCAGCTTACTCAGGAAGGCAGGCAACTTCTGGCAGAAGGCAAGCCCGACCAAGCGATCAGGCTAATGGAACAGGCTATCGGCCTTAATCCCGACAACGGCCAGTGCTACTACTATCTCGCCGAGGCATGGCTTCAAAAAGGCAACCCTTCGGAAGCCGGACAGTTTAACAGTCTTGCTAAAAATTATCTGAAAAAAGACAAAGATTGGAAAACCCTGGTGGCAAATCAAGCGGACAAAATTGCGAGCCTGGAGAAGTAATAATGAATCAACCCATCGTAATTGTAGGCATCGGAGAATTAGGCGGCGTTTTTGCCAGGGCATTTTTACGAAACGGGCATCCGGTTTACCCGGTAACAAGAAACATGACTATTTCCAGCCTGCCCGACAGTATACCGCAACCCGAACTGGTACTTGTGGCGGTTGCCGAAAAGGATTTCAAAGCAGTCATGGCAACCATCCCGGCCACCTGGCGCAATTGCATCGGCTTACTTCAAAACGAACTTCTCCCCCGGGACTGGGAGGCTTATGATATCACCGGGCCTACGATCATATCCGTCTGGTTCGAAAAAAAGAAAGGCATTGAGTACAATGTGCTGATACCTTCCCGTGTCCACGGTCCTAAAGCCGGACTAATTGCCGAATCACTGGAAGATATCGAGATCCCCTGCAGAATATTATCCAGTGCAGATGAAATACTGTACGAACTGGTGTTTAAAAATGTGTTTGTGCTGACCATCAACATTACCGGGCTGGTTTTGGAGGAAGGCACCACAACCGAAACCCTCTGGACCCAACACAATGAATTCGCGCGGTCCATCGCAGATGAAGTCATCGACGTTCAGGAGTGGTTAACCGAGGCGACCTTCCAAAGGAAGCGGCTGATTGACGGCCTGGCTGAGGGGGTTTATGGTGATCCGCAACACAAGTGCAAGGGCCGCTCCGCCCAGGGACGTCTGACACGCGTAATCGACATCGCCGACGAGGCCGGCCTTGAAATACCCCGGATAAGAGACATCCGCTCGCACCTGATGCTATAGGTCCAAACCATTTTATTTTTCTTGACAAAGCAGATATCAATTTAATATCGATGGGCTGTTCACCAATTCCTGTTAAAAAAACTGTCACCCCAAGCTCCCTGGACAGTAGAATATACGTTTGCGATGAAAAGCGATTCAACACCGGCGTCGGAAAAATTTTGCTATGCTCCAAGTAAATAATCTTGAAGTCGTCTACAACGATATTATTCTGGTCTTAAGGGGCATCTCCCTGGAAGTACCTGACGGCAGCATCATCACCTTTCTCGGCTCCAACGGTGCCGGCAAGTCCACCACGCTGAGGGCCATTTCAGGACTCCTGGACTACGAAGACGGTGAAATCAAAAAAGGCACCGTTGCGTACAACGGCCAGCTCACCAATAAGCTCGATCCCCAGGAGATCGTGCGCCTCGGCATCACCCAGGTGCCAGAAGGCCGGCGGATCTTTGCCGAGTTGACTGTGGATGAGAACATTCGTGTCGGGGCCCATACCAGCACCGGCGGCAAAAGCGAAATCGAGCGGGACTATGAAATGGTGCTTTCCTATTTCCCCGCTTTGCGCGCACGCTTAAAGGTCCAGGCCGGTTATATCAGCGGCGGTGAACAGCAGATGCTGGCTATTGCCCGGGCGCTGATGGCCCGTCCCTCCCTGATGATGCTGGATGAGCCTTCATTAGGACTCGCCCCTCTTTTAGTTGCCGAAATCTTTGAAATCATCAAAAGAATTAACCAGGAAGAAAAGGTGTCCATTCTACTCGTTGAGCAAAATGCCCTCATGGCCCTGGCCGTGTCCGAATACGGCTATATCATGGAAAACGGCAAGATTGTACTGGACGGCCCCAGCCACAAACTTATTGAAAATGAGGATGTCAAAGAGTTCTATCTCGGCATAAAAGAAGATAAAGAACGCAAGAGCTTCGCCGATATCAAGCATTACAAACGAAGAAAGCGATGGCTATCTTGAGCCCCCATAAAAAACAAATGGGTCTATAACCCAAAAGAAGGTGATCCATCGTGAGAGCTTTCAATATCAATTAATTTCGGAGTACTGGAGTGTTGGAGTAATGACGAAAGGATTGATGTCTTTTTTTCAACACTCCATCACTCCAGTACTCCAGGGCTGAGACTTTCAAGAACTTTTGGGAACCTTTAAATTACCTTTTCATTGGTCATAATTTCGAAAACGAATCACGTCGTTGACAATTTTCAGCAAATGAGCTTACTGGACATCCAAAACATCACCCTTAGTTTCGGCGGCATCACGGCCTTGAGCGAGGTATCCTTGTCAGTGGAAAAGGGTGAACTCTATGCCATCATCGGTCCCAACGGGGCCGGCAAAACATCCCTGTTAAACTGCATCAGCGGGTTCTATAAGCCGCAGAGCGGAACAATTCTCTTTGAAGAACGGGATATATCCCAAAACCGTCCGGATCAGATTGCCCAGATGGGGATAGCCCGGACCTTTCAAAACGTAGAATTGTTTGCCAACATGAATGTCATCGACAACATGCTGCTGGGTCGCCACAATCATTTTAAAATCGGTTTATTCAAAAACGGAATGCTGGGTTATCGGGCCAAAGCAGAAACAGAGCATCGGCTTAAAGTCGAAGAAATCATCGATTTTCTGGAGATGGAGCAATGGCGCAAACACCAGGTCTCCAGCCTGCCCTACGGCGTGCAGAAAAGAGTGGAGCTGGGACGAGCGCTGGCCCAGGAACCCAGGATCCTGCTGCTGGACGAACCCATGACCGGCATGAACCAGGAGGAAACCGAAGACATTGCGCGCTTTATCCTCGATGTACACCAGGAACTGGGCACCACCATCGTGATGATCGAACACGACATGGGGGTCGTAATGGATATCTCTGAGCGCATTGGTGTGCTGGATTTCGGCCGAAAAATCGCCGAGGGAACGCCACAGAAGGTTCAGAAGGACCCCGATGTTCAAAAAGCTTACCTAGGAGAAAATTACGAAGAAGTGCTCAAGGGAGCCGCCGGTTGATGAAAGAAGACACCATCCCCGACATTTTTCTGGGTAAGGTTAAAAAATACGGCGACCGCGTGGCGCTGCGCGAGAAAGAATTCGGTATCTGGCAGGAAATTTCATGGAACCAGTACTGCCGGCATGTAAGACATTTCTGCCTCGGTTTAATGGAACTGGGCTTAAAAAAAGGTGATCACGTCAGTATTTTCGGTGAAAATGAACCTGAATGGCTCTATGCCGACCTGGCCATCCAAAGTGCCGGGGCCGTTGCTGTAGGCGTGTATCCCACCAATCCGGCCAAAGAGGCCGGTTATGTGATCGGACATTCCGAATCGATCTTTGTTGTCTGCGACAATCAGGAACAGGTGGACAAAGTCCTTGAAGCCGGTCAACAATTGCCCCTGCTCCAACGGATTATTGTCACGGACATAAAGGGCCTGCGCCGTTACACGGATTCCATGATCATGCCCTTTACGTCGGTGGAAGAACTCGGGCGTGAAGTCGAAGAACAGGATCCGGATAAATACTATCGAACGGTGGAAACGGTTCAGTCCGAAGATATCGCCATCATGGTCTACACATCGGGTACCACCGGGCCCCCGAAAGGTGCCATGCTCAGTCATGATAATGTCGTCCAGTTCCTGAAGGCTCAGAGCCAGGTCCTGCCGCAGTATGACACCGACGAAATCGTCTCCTACCTGCCGCTGTGCCATGTGGCCGAACGGATGATGTCGGTTTTTTTCCCTATCAATTCCGGTGCAACGGTGAACTTTGCCGAAAGCGTGGAAACCGTCTCCACGGATATGCGGGAAGTTTTACCCACTTTTTTTCTGGCAGTGCCCCGCATCTGGGAAAAAATAATGGCCGGCATCATGATCAAGATGAAGGATGCTTCCTGGTTGAAGCGTAAGATGTATCAGGTGATTTTTCCGGTCGGTGAGCGTATGGCGGATGCCAAGCTTGCCAAAGAACAAGTTTCAATCTCTTTAAAGATCAAATATGGACTCGCTTATCTGGCCTTACTGCGCCATCTCAAAAAAGAGTTGGGCCTGCTGCGGGCCAGAATCGCGGTCAGTGGAGCTGCACCGATTGCACCGGAAGTGCTCAAATTCTTCCACTCTCTCGGCGTACCGGTCTTGGAGGGCTGGGGCATGACCGAGGAGACCGGCATCGGTGCGATCAATTTGCCCGATGACGTCAGACTGGGCACGGTCGGCAAGCCGATTCCCGGGGTAGAAATCAAGATTGCCGAAGATGGTGAAATTTTGCTGCGCTGCAATCATATCTTCGTCGGCTACTGGAGGGATCCGGAGGCGACTGCCCGCACCGTTGTGGATGGCTGGCTTCACACAGGCGATGTCGGTGAGCTGGATGAGGATGGCAGACTAAAAATCACGGACCGCAAAAAAGAAATTATCATCACATCCGGCGGTAAAAACATCGCCCCGTCTGAGATCGAAAATCGTCTCAAGTGCAGTGCGTACATCAACGAGGCCATTGTCATTGGAGACGGACGTAAGTACCTGACCGCCCTGATCCAGATTGAATATGACAATGTCGGCAAATGGGCCCAGGAATCCGGCATTGCTTATACAACCTTCAAAAGCCTGTCTCAAAACCCACGGATTTGGGAACTGATCCAACAGGAGGTAGATGAGGCCAATAAGGACTTTGCCCAGGTTGAAACCATCAAAAAATTCAGATTGCTGGAAAAAGAGCTGGATCACGATGACGATGAGCTGACGGCCACCTTAAAGTTGCGACGCAAAACGGTAAATAAAAAATTTGGCCATATAATCGAAGAAATGTACAGCAGCAAAAGCCGAGGTTGATGATCGAAATCCGGTCATGATCGCCGATCCGGATTTTTGAATAATAAATTATAGGTTGAGCGGTTGAGGGTTCAACGTTCAGGGTTGAAAAAAACCGGACATCTCGTATCAAGAGGATCGTGTCTTCATCTGGTTATAAATCCGACTCGGCCGGGTTAAATTTAAGAAGGGAGCTTTGATGGGCTTTCAAATATTCCTGCAACTTTCGATCACGGGGTTGGCTTGGGGAAGTGTCTATGCCTGTATCGCACTGGGATTTGTCCTCATCTATAAATCCACCGACATCTTCAACTTCGCCCAACCGGAGTTAATGATGCTGGGGGCTTACATGGCCTTTGCCGTAATTACTATTTTTAAACTCCCTTTTATCCTCGGGTTTCTCTGTGCCCTTGTCCTGATGGGCATCATCGCCGCATTGCTTGAAATGACAGTCGTACGGCCCATGGTGGGTGAGCCGGTATTATCGGTCATCATGGTCACATTGGGTCTTGCCAATGTCCTGCGCGGGTTTACCGGCCTGGTCTGGGGATACGAAGAACTGCAGTTTCCCACCCCCTTTCCCGCTGAGCCCATTATGATATTCGGCGCCGCCGTCAATCAGGCAGAGATTTATACGATCGTGTCAACCGCCATCCTGCTGATCATTTTCTTTCTATTCTTTAAATACTCGCGCTCAGGCATCAGCATGCGGGCTACCGCCGAAGATGCCAAGACCGCCTTTTTGATGGGTATCAACGTCAAAAGGGTTTTTACGGCATCCTGGGCCCTTGCCTCTCTGGTGGCAACCATTGCCGGAATCTTTTTGGCCAGTTTTACCTTTCTTGAACCCATCATGGGGCATATGGGACTCAAGGCCTTACCGGCCATGATTCTCGGCGGGCTGGACAGTGTTGTGGGTGCTATCATCGGCGGTTTGCTCATCGGTGTGATCGAAAATCTGGCGGGTTTCTACCTCGAGGACTATTTAGGCAGTGGTATCAATGATATTGCCGCCTATGTTATCGTACTGATCGTTATGATGGTAAGACCTTACGGCCTGTTCGGAACCAAAGAAATTGAACGGGTATAATGTTTAACGGATAAAAGGGGCGGGATAGGCCCTTATCGGGATTTTTCTGGCAACATGTTGTAAGAAAATAAAGGTTTCAGCTGTCAGTGTTCAGGATTTAGTGACTCGCCTTCCTGACACCCCTGGCCCGGACCTAACCTTGCATGAATCTGGAAGATAAGACAAAATTGGGATCTCTTGCAGCGAACAATGAGAATCCGTCATGTCGCACTCTCCGAGGCGTAGGATCTACGAGCCCGCTTCCAGCCCGTAGGCTTCATAGGCTTACAGGCCGGAGGGGAGGCCAGGGCGGACCGAAACCTGACACCTATAATTTGAGACGCTAACATTATGGCAGTTACGCGCTTTTGCATACGATCGTATCGTCAGGATTTGAAAATATTCCCCAGCCCGGCGGCCAGAATTTTCCTGGTCCTGTTGGCTGTTTTTCTACTGACCCTGCCTTTTTTCGGCGGCAAATACATTGTTTTTGTCGCAGGCGTCTGTGGTGTGTCGGTCATCAGCGCCCTGGCTCTCAATATCCTGACCGGCTACACCGGTTTGATCTCGCTGGGACATGCGGCTTTTATGGGTATCGGCGCCTATACGGCGGCCATCCTGGGTTCCAAGGCCGGGTTTCCGTTCTTGGCGGCCCTACCTCTGGCCGGATTAATGGCAGCCGCCACCGGTGCGGTGGTGGGAATACCCACCCTGAGACTCAGGGGGCTATATCTGGTGGTGACCACGCTGGCCTTCGAGTTTATCGTAGAGCACATCATCTACCACTGGGAAAGTTTGACCGAAAGTGATAGGGGCATCAAACTGCCGAGCCCGGATTTGCTGGGTTTCAAACTGGAGAGCTACGAGTCTTTTTATTATGTCATTCTGGTGTTGGCGGTCGCCACTGCCGTCTTCACCAAAAATCTGGCCATGAGCCGCACGGGCAGGGCGTTGGTCGCCGTAAGGGACCGGGATATCGCCGCTGAGATCATCGGCGTCCATCTGGCCAAGTATAAAATCATGGCTTTTGTCGTCAGCTCATTTATCGCCGGCATGGCAGGGGCGCTGTATGCGTACCTGCTTGGCATCATCGGACCGGATCATTTTACATTCAACCAATCGGTACTTTATATCGCCATGATAATCGTCGGCGGCATGGGTACCGTCATGGGTTCCATTATGGGGGCGGTATTCATGGTTCTGCTGCCGGAGGTGATCAATGCCGTTTCCGGCCCGATTGCGTCCGCCTATCCGATGTTGTCCCCGCGCATCGGGGCTGTTGCCGTGGTGGTATACGGGCTGGTCATTATCTTTTTCCTGCTGCTCGAACCCGACGGTTTGTGCGGAATTTGGCTTCGGATCAAGCGCTATTGGAAACCCTGGCCTTTCACCTATTAGCTGTTTTATAAGGAGGCCGTGCCTTCAAAGGCAGCTCCGACATTACATCAATCCAATCTAAACAAAGGAGGGTATCATGAAAAAGACAAGTTTGCATGTTGTATTGGCCATCCTGTGCATCTTCACCATTGGGGTGTCGATCACCCCTGGGATCTGCAGCGAAGTGGGGGTGACCGAAGACAAAATTCTGTTCGGCACCTTTCAGGACATGTCCGGACCCGGGGCCTATCTGGGTAAACAGGTCACATCTGCCCTTGCCGTCTGGAAGAGATGGGTCAATGAAGATCTGGGGGGGATCCATGGACGTCAGGTAGATTTTGTCGTGGAAGACATGAAATATGATCCGGTTCTCACCAAAACCGCGTTTACCAAACTGGTCAACCAGCACAAGGTCTTTGCCATTATCAGCGTATACGGCTCTACGCCATGCACGGCGATCCTGGATGATATTAAACAGGAGAAGGTACCGGTGTTCCCGACCGCCGCCTCGACCCAAAATATGTATGATCCCCCCAACCGCTATCTGTTCTGGTATGCCTGCAACGACGAGGATAACGGCATAATGATGCTGGACTATATCGTCAATGACCTGAAGGCCAAAAACGCCAAAATCGGTGTTGTCTATCAGGACGACGAGTGGGGCAAATCGGCCCTTAAAGGGGTTAAGATCGGCTCTAAAAAGTACGGGTTAAAAGTGGCGGCGGCGGCATATAAACGCGGCACCAAGAATCTGAATCCCCAGGCCATGAAAATGAAGGCCAAGGGGGTGACCCATTGTTTTTATGCCGGATACGCTCCGGTATATGCAGCGCTGCTCCAGGAAGCCAACAAGATCGGCTGGCAGCCCGTCTTTTTCGGTGACTATGTCACCGTCGATCCCAGAACATTTATGGCAGGCGATCTGGCCGGCGGCCACTATCATTTCTTCAACCTGGGCATGCGCCATGAAAGGGTTCCCGGATGGATTCAAATGGAAAAGCTCTTTACCGCCAAGCTGGGGGAAGAAGCCGCCAAGGAGCCCCTGGGCTGGCGACTGATGCCGCTGATGTGGACCCCATTGCTTTATTTAACCCAGGCCCTGCAGGATATCGGTCCGGACCTTACCCGCGAAAAACTTGTCGATACCCTGGAAAGTATCCAGAATTTCGATACCGGCGGTTTGGGAAAGATCCAATACGGACCGAATATGAGAAAAGGGACCCATGAATACCGGATTTTGCAATGCGATGCAACCAAAAAACAATTTATCCCCGTCACCGATTGGCGGGAACCCAGCCTTAAATGGGGGGACCGGTAGCAGGTTCCGCTCGATATATAACGATTAACGGGGAGGCGTCCAATGACGCCTCCTCAAGTACCTTGGATGAAACTACACAAAATTAAAGAAGCGAACCGCAGAATGTCGAAGGACGAAGGATGGAATCGCTCGCGCAGCGCAGGCGCTTGCGCCGCGTGTCGCGAAATCATTTTTAAAACAGACAGAATACATTTATTCGACGTTCGATGTTGGGCGTTCAATGTTCGACGTTCATCCGTTTTTTTCGATTAAACTGGCCACTTTTCAAGCCGGCGGCTGGGTTAACTTCTTCTTTAATGCACGGTTGCGAACTCAGATTTCGCACCCATATTATGGCTAAGTGGCACCCAGTACGACGGCGTTCGAATACCAGTGAGGAAATACCCCATGAAAAATGAATGGATCAAGGCCCTCGGGCGCATGACTTACGGGATCTATGTTCTGACCTCACGTTATGAGGAAGAAATCAATGGCATGATTGCCTCCTGGGTTTCCCAGGTTTCCTATGACCCGTTGATAATCATGGCTGCCGTGCATCCTAACCGCTATTCCCACAACC